>JGI24025J20009_10002627_pt1 | contig 12745 bp, 14 predicted proteins | sample Cruoilmetagenom3_FD_20009 | JGI IMG/M metagenome (IMG submission 20009)
GAATTGGTAGACGCGCTAGCTTCAGGTGCTAGTATTCGCAAGGATGTGGAGGTTCGAGTCCTCTCCTGGGCACCATGACTTCCCCGCATTATTCAATAAAAGCAGTGTGTTGCAAGTTACCCTGCTGCCTCAGAGGTGACGCAAGGGGTAACACGCATGTCCGTTGTCGTCATGGAAACCGGAGCCTTTGTCCTCATGGCCAAGTATGTCCAGCAAAAGCAAACGGGAGGGGTTTATTACTTCCGCCGCCGCATTCCGGATGACGTTCAAAAGCATTATCCCGGCAACAAGTTAGGCACGCCATATTATTCACTCAAGACCAAGGTCTTGAAGGAAGCGGGTAACAGTACAGCCGCTTGAAACCATCCAACAAGTCTGCGATCAATGGCGCGGAATCTGACAAAGGCGGCCCTCTTGCGGCACAAATCCCTCCATAAACCCGGACTGCTGCTTCCGGCAGTGACGTGGCTGTTCATTCAGTTCGCCATGTCCGGGATCGTGCTTGGTTCTTCGGCTGACGCGATGCAGATCGAAATCTGTTCGCCCTTCGGAATTCAGCAGGTCACGATTGATCCGGAAACCGGTGAGCCGGTTGAGCAGGTGGTTGATGGAGCGGGCTGTGACTGGTGCCAGTCCTTCGGTCTGATTGTGGATACCGGCTTGCGTGGGGATGTTGGCTGGGTCGTTCTGGCGCAGGGCTTTCAGCACAAGCTGATCCTGTCACCGCCACCTCACAAACAGCTGCGCCTTGTTGCAGGCTACCAAAGCCGCGCTCCCCCGATCCTTTGATCTCTCACAAAACCTGAAAGGAACGTCCGGACCGGCCTCTTCGCAGGCAGGCGCGGATTGCCTGTGAATCAAAGGAAAAATTATGTTCAAGACACTTACTCGCGGCGTCGCCGCAGCCGCTTTTGCGGCATCCATCGCCATGCCCGCCTGGGCTGAAAATATCACTCTGACCGACACCATGGGGCGCACCGTGGAGGTGCCGGAAGATCCGCAGCGCATCCTGTTGGGCTTTTACTTCGAGGACTTCATGGCTGTCGCTGGTCCGGAAGCCTATGACAGGGTGGTCGCCATTTCCAAGGATACCTGGGAAGGCTGGCGCAATCTGCAGTGGCAGACCTATGCCGCCGTGATACCCCGCCTCGAAGAACTGGCCGATGTCGGTGAAATCGATTCCGGCACCTTCTCGCTTGAAGCTGCTGTTGCCGCGCAGCCGGATGTGGCTGTTCTGGCAGCCTGGCAATACAAGGCGCTTGGTGATGTTGCTGATCGTCTGGAAGCGGCAGGCGTCCCGATTGTCGTGCTCGACTACAACGCGCAGACCGTTGAGAAACACGTTCAGTCCACAGAGCTTCTTGGCAAGCTGATGGGGGCGGAAGACCGCGCCAAGACGCTGGCTGATGAATATGCTGCCGCCGTGGCCGAGGTCGAAGCCCGTCTGGCCAAACTGCCGGAAGATGCCGCGCCGAGGGTCTATGTGGAACTGGCCCGCAAGGGCATGGACACGGTCGACAACTCCTACTCGGGCACCCAATGGGGCAGCGTGATCGACCAGCTGAATGCCATCAATATCGCCAATGGCCAGATCAGCAACTGGGGCAAGCTCAGCCCGGAATACGTGCTGGCGCAGAACCCGCAGGTGATCCTGCTGGCAGGTTCGGGTTGGGTCGGACGAGATCAGGCCGTGACCATGGGGCCGGGTGTCGACAGCGCACTGACCCACGAGCGGATGCAGGCATATCTGGCCCGGCCCGGCTGGGATGGTCTGGACGCGGTCAAAGATGGCAAGATCTTCGGCATTTATCACGGCGGCAATCGTACGCTCTATGACTATGCTTTCATGCAGTTCCTGGCCAAAGCCATGTATCCCGAGCAATTTGGCGACATGGACCCGCAGGCAACACTTGACCGGTTCTTCGCCACCTACATGCCGGTCGAATTCAAGGGTACCTACATGACCCAACTGCCCGGGGCCGGCGGCTGATGGCTGCCCCGGACGGGGCGTCTTTCACAAACGTGAAAGGGGCGGCGCAAGCCGCCCCCGACGTTGCCCGAGCCATACAATACAAAACCCTGATGCGTCGGCGCCTGACACGGCTGATCGGGGCCATCCTGGTGCTGTCAGCCCTGACCATCGCGGATATCCTCATCGGGCCTGCCATGCTGGGATTGTCCGATGTGCTGACCGGGTTGTTCAGCCCGGCAAAGGCCGACGCCATGACCCGGGTGATCGTCCAGGACATCCGCCTCCCCATGTCGCTGATGGCCATCCTTGTCGGCATGTCCCTGGGCACGGCTGGCGTGCATATGCAGACCATCCTGGGCAACCCGCTGGCCAGCCCCTACACCCTGGGCTTTTCCGCCGCGGCCGGGTTCGGAGCGGCGCTGGCCATCCTGACCGGCGTGACCCTGCCCATTCTGCCCTGGCTGACCATTCCGCTGTCCGCTTTTGTCATGTGCGTGCTGGCGGCTACGTTGGTCTTTTCATTCTCCAAGATGCGCGGCATGCGTCCGGAAGTCATGGTGCTGGCGGGCATTGCCACCCTGTTCATGTTCCAGTCGGCGCAATCCCTGGTGCAATACATGGCCGCGCCGGAGGTGTTGCAGGCCATCGTCTTCTGGCTGTTTGGGTCGCTGCTCAAGGCCAGTTGGAACAACGTCCCCATCGTTGCGGTTGTTTTTGCTGTGACAACCCTGGCCGTATTGCCCAACCTCTGGCAGCTTACTGCCTTGCGCCTTGGCGACGCCCGCGCTGCAGCCATTGGCGTTGATGTCAGTAGCCTCAGGATCAAGCTGTTCGGCGTGGTGGCCTTGCTGACCGCTGGAGCNGTGGCATTCGTCGGCACTATNGGCTTTGTCGGNCTTGTGGCCCCCCATATCGCCCGGATGCTGGTTGGAGAGGATCAGCGNATTCTGCTGCCCATGGCCGCCCTGACGGGTGCAATCACCATGACCGGCGCGTCGGTCGCGTCAAAGCTGATCTCGCCCGGTGGTGTGATACCGATTGGAATTGTCACGGCGCTGATTGGGGTGCCGTTCCTATTCTTCCTCATCTTGCGTGGACAAAGGAGACACTGGTGAGCCTCCAGATCGAAAACCTGACCGTCGCCTACGGACAAAACACGATCATCCGCTCTCTGGATGACCAATGGCCTGAAGGGCAGATCACGGCACTGATCGGGTGCAATGGCGCTGGAAAATCCACGTTCCTGCAGGCCCTTGCCGGATTGATCCCCATGCAAGGGAGCGCTTCGTTTTCCGGTTCGCCCATCTCGCCCGAAGAACGTCGCCAGACGATTGCATACATGCCACAAGATAACAGTGCGCATTCCTCGTTGACTGTGCTTGAAGTTGTCCTTCTCGGGCGGCTCGGGAACCTGGGCTTTCGCTTGCCTGCGGACCTTGTCGAAGAAGCAATGGCGGCCTTGGATGTTTTCGGTCTGGCGTCTCTGCAAACCCGGCAGCTGGATGAAATCAGCGGCGGACAGCGACAGCTCGTGTTCCTGGCCCAGGCTCTGTTCCGCCAACCCCGCGTGCTTTTGCTGGACGAACCGACAGCCGCGCTTGATCTTCGGCATCAATTGCTCGTGCTGGAGCGGCTGCGCCAGATCGCACGCAGGAACGGAACGATCATCGGCATGGCCATGCACGATCTCAACCTCGCGGCACAATATGCGGATCGCATCATCGGCCTGAATGGTGGCCGCAAAATCGCATCTGGCTCACCTGCCGAGGTTCTGACACCCGAGACCCTCAGGACCATGTACGGCATTGAGGCGAAGGTGATCAAAGCCGAGGGAAACCAGATCCAAGTGCTGCCCCTTCGCGCCGTGGAATAATGGCGTGACCGCATCACACCCCCGCCGCGCACAGGAAAAGCCGTTTTTACAGGCCGGATTTCGTGGGTGCCGAGCGCGGTATCCATTACTCATGGCTTGGCGAGTGACATGAACGTTGCTGCTCTGCACTCCGACCGCCCGATCCTGGGCCAGTGGATGCGAGTGGCGTCGATCCTGGCATTCTCGGGAATGGCGCTTTGCGTCAAACTTGCCGCTGATGACGTCCCGACCGGACAGATCGTGTTCTATCGCAGCTTCTTTGCAATGATCCCCCTGGTTGGGTTTCTCTGGCTCAGGGGCGAGTTCCCCAACGGCCTGAGAACCAGTCGCCCCCTTGGGCACCTGATGCGGTGCCTGGCCGGCTGCGCGGCCATGTTCACCGCTTTTGCATCCCTGCGCTATCTGCCACTGGCAGATTACACCCTGATCGGGTTCCTTGCCCCTTTTGCCACGATGATCCTGGCAAGAATTCTGTTGAGTGAGCATGTCGACGCCCGCAAATGGGCCGGAATCGGAATTGGCTTTGCCGGGGTGATCGCGCTGGTTTGGCCGGAATTGCGCCTGCCGGGACAGCGCGAAGGNTATCTTTTGGGGGTTGCGCTTGGCATCGCAACCGCNGNGCTGACNGCCGTCGCCAAGATTCAAATCCGCTCTCTGAGCCGAACCGAAAGCGCAGGTNCCATCGCCTTTTATTTTGCCCTGACCTGCACCGTGGTCGGGGCTGCGACCGCCACCCTGGAGTGGAATGTGGTCGACCTGACCCAGCTTTCCGCGCTGATCAGCGCAGGCATCCTTGGCGGCATTGCCCATATCCTGATGACGCTGGGCATCCAGTTCTGCCCGCTGTCGCGTCAGGCCGGGCTGGACTATCTGGCATTGGTTTTCGCCGTTCTGCTGGATGTCGCGGTTCTGGCCATTGTGCCTGATGCGTGGTCTTTGGCCGCCACCGTCCTGGTTCTCTCGGCCGCTTGGATGAGCTTCCGGAACAGGGCCTGATCAGTTTTCCAGAAGCCTGGCTGAACCCAACGCAGACCAAACAGTCTGCCATGAGCAANCAGCTTGCGAAGCAAAGTCCGGCTACATTTTCCTTCAAGTGCTTGCCGAGACAATCGCAACACAAAAGAATGGGGAAGCCGCCATTGGCCGCNTGACGCTTCAATGTTGGCTGTGGGCTGTTCGCGCCCCTTCGGGCGCAACCGGACGAACCTCTGGACCTATCCCGGTGTCAACACATTCCGCAAGGGTGACAAGGCTACCCGTCTGCCCGGCGTAACACCGGTGATACCCGTCACNGNGCCAGTAGGGTAAGTCCTTCCGGGGAAAGGGGAAANCCACCCCTCANTTGATTTGTGCATCAAAGCCAATCGATGGGTCAAGATAGACATAGATCGGATCGGGGTAATGTGTGCCATTCTGGGTGAACACGCCTTTGTCGGCGCAACTCCCGGTCACAATGAACCCGCAGATACTTGTTTTTGGGTCCGTCCCCTCAGGGCCGGCAAGCGAACAAAGCCGGTGTTTCAGGTGCAGCGATGCGGCCACGTCCTGATGTCTGTCGCCCAGACAGACATAGGCTTTGGGGTGCTCATCAAACAGATCGCCGTAAAAGGCACCTTCAAACAGGCTGAACTGCTCACGCTCGCTTGCGTCGGCCCGCAATGCGGGAAATTCCACCTGATGCGGGGCCGATCCACGCAGCGAGACTTGCACGGAAACACCCAGTGCATTGGTTCTTGCCAGCAGGCAGCTTGATACCAATCTGCGTTCACGGACAGTCAGGGGGTTTTGCAGCCACCCGGGCGCCAGGCCAAGGCTTCCCTGATAGGTCAACCCGTCGATCTGAACGCTGGTCTTTGGATCAAGGGCGCACCCAACCGCATAATCCAGGAATTTGTCAGGCAGGAAATCCTGGCCGGAAGCCGCCTGAGAGTACCCGTTGGAAATTGAGCCGAACCAAACAACCGTGCAGGTGATGGCAAGGCGGCAGAATTGACTGATTGAAAACACTCGCTTTCCCCCGCCTTGCATTGATCAGTTGTCCGTCAAAGGCCTGGCGGCCATTGACACCAGAAATTGCGCCAGCTCACCTGGTGCGGAACCCGGCGTGTTCAAGGTCAGCGCATTAAAGGTGATGACATTGAAACTGAGCCCGTTCAGCTGCAGGCCGTTAAGGGTGAAGCCGTTGAAACGCGCGCCATTTAATTCCAGGCCGTTTTCCGATGTGCCCGCATTGGCGGCGCTGAACGTGGCCGCAACAAATGCTGCCGAAAGGATGATCTTTTTCATTGTAATANNTCCTTGGNTTTTGATGCTTAAAGNGTGGTNTCNGGNGANAGTGNCCNGAGACCACAAGGACAGTTCGCNTATCTGGTTCATGTATCCTTTCGTTGTCTGTGCAGGTCTGGAATCCGCAATGACAATCGCGGCAGCAGCATCGGCACCAATCGCTGGTANGCCCGNTAGGCGGGTCCGAATTCGCGCAGCAACGCGCGTTCTTCGAACCGCAAACCGATCAGGATATATCCCAGCATCACCAGTGCAAACAGCAACCCGTCCACCGTCATATGCGGCACCGCGAACATGGCCATCACGATGCCAAGCTGCAGCGGGTGGCGAACAATCCGGTAGAGCAGGGGGGTGCGAAATTGCGATTGCCGGGCGGGCGCATGGCCCAGATTGTCCCAGGCCTGCCGCAGGCCGGTGAACTCAAAATGATCCAGCAGGATCGTGGCAATTGCAATGATGCCCACACCGGCACCAAAGACCACCAGGACGGCATAGGATGCGACACCCTGAACCTGCCAGATGGTAAGGTTGATCGGCTGCCAGTACAGGAATATCAGGCCAAGCAAGACGGACGATTGCAGAACATAGGTCGCGCGTTCGGCGGCTGGCGGGATTACCCTGGTCCAGACCCGTTTGAAACCGGGGCGGGCCATGATGCTGTGCACCAGTCCGAACAGTGAAATCAGCATGATGTCGGTCGCGGCGGCTTGTGGCCAGGGCATCACGGCACCCGAACTGCGCAGCGCATTGATGTCGAGCAAAAATGCAGCCAACCAGATCGAGACGCCAAGGAAAAGGGTGTATGAGAGTATCGCGTAAATCATTATCAGGCGGGGCATTGAATTGTCCTTTGCAGGGTTGGGGATCAGGGAAACATTCCCGGGTTGGGGTCAGAAAATTTTCTTTTTCATCAGAATCCAAAAAGTGTCTCTGTCTTCAAATGGTCCTTTGACAACCGCCTCGCGGGCGGCCTCGTAAAACCCGAGCGAGTCGTAAAGCCGGAACGCCGGGTTATTGTTGCCGACAATCAGGCTCAGGTGTCGGAACCCGGCCGATTTGGCCCGTTCAGAAACACCACCGATCAGGCCGCTGGCCGCGCCCTGGCCACGGAACAAGTCGTAGGTGGCAAGGATGTTGATGTACCAACTGGGGATCGCACGGGCCTCTAACGCAAGCAGGGGCCGGAAAAACGGTGGAACATCATCTGGCGCAACCGAATTGCTGTCGGGTTTTTGCGGGTAGGAAATGATGCCTGCAATCACCCGGTTGTTTTGCAGGGCAATATCCGCATTGCGATAGGAAAACCCGCCGTCCTTTCGCGCGGCGCGGCTGGCACCAACCTGCATGGCGGTCTGGTTCCCTTCGCGCATGTCCTCCCAGGTCGCAAGGGTCAGGCCATCGCTGGCCATGACCGCAAAATTTGCCAGATCGTCGGCTTCGTCTGCGCTGGCCGGACAAATGGTAAAACCGGTCGGTTTGTTGTTCGTGGCGTCAAGCATGAGTTCTGTCCTTTATTGTGTTTGAGTCGCACTGGTTTTGCCTGGTTCACGTGGGAACCAGCGTTGTACTCAGCGTTGTTTTTTGATCGCAGGCAGCGTTGCTAATTCATCGGCACGTGGGGTGAATCTGCGCGGTGTATCCTGCTCCGAACGCCTGCAAGGCCCGGAGCAGGAAGACCGCATCACATTTTCGGATCAGGTCCAGTTACGGGCATTGTCGCGATGGGTCGCCAGATAGGCATCCTTGTCAAAATGCGCGTCATAGAACCCGGTATCGAGCTTGTGCGCCTGCAGGTACATCAGCGTGAATATCGCCGGCACCGTGGCCGGGAAGCGGCCAAACTGATCATAGATGTACTGCGCCATGGTCACGACACAGTTGATCTGTTCCTCTCCAAACGGCGCGGCATTGGTGCGAATGGTCTCGGTCTTTTTGTAAGGCCCGTCCGTTGCGCCGTTGAACGGCCCGCCCGCGCCGAATTTGCGTTCAACCACCGACATGACGGCATCGCGCATATTGGCAAAATGCGGCGGTGTATGGCCCTCGAGCACGCCTTTCAGCCCGGTCACATGCGGCAGCAACGCGCCTTGCGGCATATCAAAGTCAAAGCCAAGGCCGGGTACTTCGGGGTCGCCGCTTGCCCCCAGAACGCTGAACGGGTTGATCCCGTCATACATCCAGCCACCCAGTCCCATCGCCTGAAGCATCAGCGCCCCGGCATAACACGAGGTCGAGGTTTCAACCGTCACCTCGGTCAGGGCCAGTTGTTCGACATAGGCCAGAGGGAACGGGTTCTCCACGTCGACGATTGACCTGAACTGATCCAGGCCCGGGATCGGCTGGCCGTTGACATCGTCAAAGATGCAGGTGCCGTTCTGCACCAGATAACACAGTACCAGGATCATGTGCTGTGCCAGATCGGCCACCGGGATCACCAATGTGCTGCCGGGCACGTTGGCGCACCATTCATTGTGCATCTCCATATGCTGGGGTACGCGCGGCGTGTTCAGACGGCCATCGCTGAGCTTGACGATGCGCGATTTATGCGCCGCCAGATAGGCGTGCATGTCTATGTCATCCCCCGGGCCCGCGACCGGTGCCATGTCACGCGTGGGCAGAAAATAACTGCCGGTGTCATCGGTGAAGAAGAACTCGGTGGTGTGAAAACCTGCCGCCGACGGAAAAGTCCGCCCGCCCGCCGCACCGGCGTAATTGGGGATCTTCGGCGAATAGAACCGGTTGTGCGGGATCAGGTTGGACCAGCCGGTATTGCCTGCCACCGTGGTCAGCAACAGCATCTGTTCCATCTCGCTCAGCGGTTCGGGCTTCTCGGTGGAGGTATAGGCCAGCGGCCCGTCCGGAATTGACGCGCCCCGGGCAAACCTGCGGGACCGGCGGCCATGAATGGCTTCGATCAGCGAAAAATTTGCAGCCTCGATCAGGCCTTGGGGCAGATGTGGAAGTTTGTCGAGCATGATGTTTCCTTTGTGTGTCAGTGACGTAGAAGCGGCGGCAAAGCCAACAGAATTGAGCATTGCACCTGCACCCAGCATCGAGGCACCAAGCAGCTTGCGGCGTGTTGTATCGAACATGTTGATCTTTCCTTCTGGCGTGCCGGTAAAATCGGGCACAGCTTTGTCACCAGGGCTGGTGAATCTTGTGTTTTGACAGGTATTCGATCTCAGAGCGCGAAAGCCCGATATCGTTCAGCATCCTGTCGCTGAACCCGCAAAGCCTGGCCTCGGATCCGCGGTTTGCAGTCCGGTTTGCAATGGCATCAATCCATTTCATTCGAAAATTAGGGGACATAAAATTTCCTCACTTGTTACTGGTTTCGGAGTATTTCCGAGTCAGTAAATCCGCGATTCGCGTTGTATCCAGCGTTGCAACGGCCATGGTAATTTCCGGGTGTTGGCGTTGTATCTGGCCAAACGGAATCGCCGGCCAGTGACGTGAAACGCCAGCGTTACCGGGGCCTATGATCAATGGATCTGAGGCCGGTGTCTGTCAGAGAGGGGATCGCAGAACTGTGCGGTTCGGGCTCAAACCCCGTGGCGCCGTAAAAAGTCTTCTGCTTCCTGCACACATTTCAACCAGGCGGGTTCGTGGCCAAGCAGGATGTGGTTCTTGCTGTCCAGGGGAACAAACTCTGCCCCGGGAATTTCCATCGCCAGTTCGCGGCCCTGATCAAACGAAATCCGTTGATCGCCCTTGGCGTGGAACACAATTGTCGGCACCTTTATCCCGGCCAGACGATGGCGCACATCAATGTGGCTAAAGGCCTCCTGGAACCTGACGGCATTTTCCGGTGAAGTTGTCTGGCGTTGAAATTCATCAAACCAGTCCAGGTCTTCGGGCTTGGAGTTCGGCATGAAGGTTTGTGAAAATATGTGGCGGTAGGCCGGGTTTGACGTACCCCAGCCGTGGCGGGTCAGGGTCATCACCGCCTCGCGCCGGGCCTGCTCCTCGGGGCTGGCACCAATCCGCCAGCCGGTTGCGTAACCGGCAATCAATATCAGTGCCGAAACCCGTTCAGGATGACGTGCGGCGAACTCGATCGACACAGCGCAGCCTTGCGAAATGCCCAACAGGGGAAACCGTTCCAGACCCAGCGCATCAACCACGGTTTCCAGATCGCGGACAAACATCTCCTGGCTTATCTCGTCCACATCCCAGTCCGACAGACCATTGCCGCGTTCGTCATAACGGACAAAGGTGCGAACCCGCGAACAGGCGGCAAAGGTATCGCCCCAGATCGGGCTGTCCCAATCCAGTTCCAGATGGCTTAGCCAATTGGAAGCTTTGACAAGTGGCCGCCCTTCGCCGACCTTTGCATAGGCAATCCGCACACCGTCGTTAGTCTTGCAAAAACCAATGTTCTGTCTGCGTAGCATCCGCCTTTGGTCAGTTTCCGCCGGACGTTCTTCGGAAAAATCTGCGCTTGGCGGCTCGGATTGTGGTGGCATCAGCGAGCCGGAAAAGCTCAGCCCGGCCTCGCGGGTGGCGGCGGCGAAATCAGCCTCGCTTTTGCGGGCCTCCACAACCCGGCCCGCGTAAGCCAGGGCGTGAATTAACCCGCGTGCGGCCTCTTCCTCCAGCGGGGTCTGGTCCTGCCATTGTCGGGCCCATTTTATGGCTTCGGGTTTGGCCATTTCCGGATGCAGGGTCAGGCGACGCAGAACATTCAGATATAACAGATGCGCATCCTGACGTTCTGACGCCAGCCACTGCCGGAAATCTTCGGTACCGGCATATTCAAGCCCATCCAGCAACGGACGGCTCAACCGGTCCGCCATATCCCGCAGATCCGGCAGCACAATGAACGGAGGGTCGTCTATCAGCCGCTCGCGAATATCGCGCAGATCAACAGTTGCCCCGGTCGGGGCAAAGGCAACCCGCTCGCGATCGGCGACAATCCGCACCACCCCGTCGCGATCAACCGCCTGGCGCAATTTGCTAAGCGCCCAGCGAAGTGAGCCGCGCGGATCATCCGGCAGATCCCAGAACAATTCGCACAACCGTTCCCGCCGGACAGGGCGCGACGTTGCCGCCAGATACCCCAGAACCGCCCGCGCCTTGCGCGAAGCGGGCAGGGGGGCTGCCTGTCCACCCGCCGTCACGGACAATTCCCCCAACAGGGCTATTTCAATCGAATCGATCACAGCCGGAACAGTTCCCGAAAGTTTCTTCGCAAAACTAGGAAATTTCGACGCTGGCTACAACGCTGGTTCACACGCTCGGACGTCACCCATGCCTCAGGTCAACCAAAAAGGAGATGATGATGACCCTCGATACCAAACTGAAACTACCCCATTCGACCGACCAGATGTTCCTGACGGACGCCGGACTGGAAACATGGCTGTTGTTCGTGAAACAGTTCGACATGCCGCATTTCGCGTCGTTTCCCTTGTTGCGAAACGAACGGGCACGTACCGCGATGCGCAGCTACTTTGCCGACTTCCTGGAAATGGCGCGGCAGAACAGGTCCGGCTTTGTTCTTGATACGGTTACCTGGCGGGCCAGTCCGGACTGGGCAAGGCTTTTGGGCTATGACCTGGATGACCTGGGCGAGGTCAACCGGGAAGCCGTCCGGTTTGCCGAAACCCTGCGCACGGATTTCGGCGCTGGTGTGAATGTGCTGATCGATGGCGTAATTGGCCCGCGCGGCGATGGTTATGACGCGGGCACGGTGATGAGTGTGCCCGAGGCCGAGGAGTTTCACAGCTTTCAGGTTGACGTCTTTGCCCATAGCAAAGTCGATATGGTTTCGGCCGTCACGATGACCAATGCGAATGAGGCGATTGGCATCAGCCGCGCCGCCTGTAACGCAGATATCCCTTGCGTGATCAGTTTTACTCTGGAAACCGACGGCACTCTGCCCAGCGGTCAGCTGCTTGCCGATGCGATTGCCGAAAGTGACAGTCATCGCGCCGCCAAACCGGCCTATTACATGATCAATTGCGCCCATCCCGATCACTTTCGGGAGACGCTCGAGGCTGGTGGCGACTGGGTCAATCGCATCCGTGGATTGCGGACCAATGCCTCGCGCATGTCGCATGCCGAACTGGACGTCTGCGAAGTGCTGGACGAAGGCGACCCGCAGGAACTGGGCCAACAATATGCGGACCTGCGACGTCTGTTGCCGAACCTGAACGTCTATGGCGGCTGCTGCGGCACTGACCATCGTCATTTATCGCAGATTTGCCAGGCGGTTCGTGCGGCTTAAGAAAGAGGTATTCAACTCCCCCTCTCGGGATCATGCTTCGCATAACCCTGCCGGGCAATGGACCAAGGCAGCCAGTTCACAAGTGGCGGTTGGATCGACGTGTTGATGGGCGCAAAACCCCATACCCCAAACGCCTGAAACCGCGCGACAATTTGGATTGGCGCAAAGTAAAGGCTTTGGCGGCGCGTCGTCCGACTGCGACAGAGTGAATCAGGATGGCTTTTGAATGGGTAAAGTCGGAACTAATACACCTAAAACCATAGGTCGTGTCCCGACAATCTATTCAAATTTCGACCTTAAGGCGTGGCATTGGCTTTTCCCATGAAAACGTAACCAACGCCGTGAACTGTAATAACAATCGTCGGAGATTTTGGATCGGCTTCAATTT
>JGI24025J20009_10002628_pt1 | contig 12743 bp, 16 predicted proteins | sample Cruoilmetagenom3_FD_20009 | JGI IMG/M metagenome (IMG submission 20009)
TAGCGTTCCTCTGCGCCCTCCGCGGTTATTTTTCTTGCCAGAAAGTACAGGATCGCAATCGGGAGACCAATCAGCATACCTGAGTAGTTACGCGACAGCGGCACAATCGGAAAATCCAGTGAAATCACTATATCCTTAAATTTTACCGCGGAGAACGCAGAGGCACCAGAAAACCAAAGCGAGGATTGAAACGGTATCGAAACTCTACGCCCTCCGCGGTGATAAATCACTTGATTTTTAGACAGTGTCGTGATCAGGATTCTTTTATCTCTTGCAGCATCTTCATGATCCGCTCGCCCCGGTCAGGGAGTTGCTCTTTTGAGGCAAGCGCCATCTCGAATTCCTGCACGGACTCCTCGCTGCGCTTCAGTCGCTTTAACAGGAAACCGAGATTGGCATGAGCCCTTGCAAAATCAGGTTCGAGTCTTAACGCCTCTCGATACTCCACCTCTGCTTTCTCAAACCGTCTTGAGCGGTACAGCAGATTCCCGAGATCGTGATGGAACATAGCGGTATCGTCCTTTATCTCAGCCACCGTGCACGCTTCGTCTCTCCTTTCGGTAAGCGCATACAACAGTGCCATCTCTGTCTGGGGTATGAGTGTGACCGGCGCATCGGATCGATCAGGTATCTTCCCTGCAGGCGCGGCTCTCTTTACCTGACCTTGATTTCCAGCGGATGAAAGACCCGGTGAATCCACACCAACAGCCGGGAGGTTGTCTCGCCATTCATTGATCTCTCGTTTCCACCGGTCAAGTTTGCCCTTCCACCTGGCGATCTTCCAGATGATCACAAGCGCCACGATCGAGACGGCTGCAAGTCCAAGTCCCACCCATATCAACGGATCAATTTCAGAAAAGTCCAATCAGATCACATCCTCACAGTGCAACATCGCCTGCCCAAACGCCTGCTCATAAGACGTCCTGAGATACTCCCACACATTTTCATCCTCCAGAATAGCCCACAATACCTGCTGCCGGGTTCTCTGATCCGGAACCATGCCCTTCAGGTACTCGCGCACCTCGCTCTGTAGTCTCGCCATATCTGCATACGCAGGCGTGATCACCTCCTCGATCCTCTCCCTTATGTACCGTGATAACGCAGGGCTGTGGGCAAGCGTGGAGATGCCGATTACGATATCACCGCGAGCGATGACAGACGGGATGATCACATCGCCGAGATCATCCACCCGGTTGACCAGCACTCCATGCTGGCTTGCGATATCTGATAGGTGCTCGTTGTAGGCAGGATCGTCTGTTGCCGGTATCACAAGAAAGGCATCATCTATCAGTTTGGTAAACTCATCATCGTCAAGTTTCTCATCCATAGTTATCAGTTCGATATCCTCTAATTCCATCAGTCTTTTGGTGAACTCAAAGCTCACGACAACCGTCTTTGCGTATCTTCCGAACAATGCTGCCTTGCGCTCACCAACCGACCCGCCGCCGATGATCACCACCTTCTGGTCGCAAAGGTCGATGAAGAGCGGGAGGAATCTTGGCATACTATGATTATTGAATCTCTATCTATTAGAGTGTTATCGCCCGGGCAGCCGCTTGCAGGATCATGAACGCCAACCTTTTCCAGAAAACGGTTGATGGCAACGCCGCTGCTCCGCATTCAAAAACATCCTACCAACAGTCATCTCTTGAAAAGCGGTCTATGAGCATCGAAGATACCATGTTCTTTGGAAGTGTCACTTTAAACTGAGTGAGCACCTGTTATGCCTGTCACATTCACAAGTGCCAACCTGCCAGGAGAGCCGCCAGCACATGAGGTCTGCGAGATCAGTGAAGGTGTGCTGGACGTTGCTGACTGTGTCATCGATGGCGACAGATGCGACTATGGAGTCGCTTCAACCGTTGTCGATCTTGTGGAGATGCAGGTTCTTCGGAAGGGTGCGGGGTATGAGATATCTCATGTAGTCCGCCGGTCCGATTGAGCTTTTACGATAGTATCGAACAAACAGTAAATTTATTTCAATATTCCATTTTTCCAAAAGAAGCGTCTGTCAGGATTACGCTCAAATTTCTCAAAGACACTTGGATAGAGCTCAGGATATTTCACTTCCTTCAACGGTATGCAAAACATCCTTTCCGGATTGTGCGGCTCTCCATGAAATCCTATTACTATGAAAGTCGGAATTGCGTTTTCTTGAGCGAATACATTATACTGTTTTAGTTTTCCATAGGTGGTCCAGCATAGCTTATTCTTATAGAGATTTGAACGGAATTTGCATTCGATTGCAAATTTTTCATCTGTTGGTTTGTAGCGGATCGTTAAATCGGGATTAGAATCAGATTCCACTCTAATACCCTTGCGTTTGTCCGATAAATCTCTCGTCCAGTCATGAATCGCAAAATATTTATCATTAAATAAACCGACAACATATTTCTCAAATTCCACACCCTTGTCGTAATTTTCGTTTTCTTCCTCTAATAAAATATCAACGACCTTTTCAATCTTATTCCCGATTTTTTTCATAAGTCCCATATACTTCACCCCAACATGCTCTGATCAGATTCCCTGCACCTGGCAAGTACTGGCAGTGTATATAGCACTCTGTGTATTCTTGAATATAAAGTTTACGAGAGGCACTATCCGAAAAGATAGTGGGTTCCACTAATTTGATAGCGCCTTCGTTATCACATAACCCCTTGCGGCATCTCGGTCAGCACCAGATATATCAGGAATCCGACAACCCCGATCAGCACTATTCCCGCACCTGCGACCTTTGCGATCATCATGAACTCCTCTCTGGTCGGTTTCCTCGCCAGTTTGAGTATCCTTGTGTACTCGGAGAGTTTGAACGAATTGCTGGACGCCATGTTTAGCAGACAAAGTCGATGCCGTATTTTCTGATGACGTTCGCCGTGCCAGAACCCTTTCCGTAGATCTGCGGTGATTTGACGCCTGTAACCACGAGCATGGTGCGTACCCTGTTCTCAAGCGACGGATCGATCTGCGCACCCCATATCAAGCGGGCATTCGGATCGACACGCTGGTACACTTCCTCAACAACACCCTCCGCCTCTGCGACGGTCATATCCGATCCACCGACCACGTTCACGAGTGCTGAGGTCGCGCCTGATATGTCCACATCGAGAAGCGGGCTTCGAAGCGCCTTTTTAACAGATTCTGTCGCCTTGTTCTCGCCCTCTGCCTCGCCAAGCCCGATCATTGCTACGCCGCCTTTCTGCATGATCGTCCGCACATCCGCGAAGTCGAGGTTGACCAGTCCGGGTTTTGTGATCAGTTCGGTGATGCCCTTTACCGCACGCATCAGAACCTCGTCGCAGACCTTAAACGCAACCTGGAGCGGCAGTCTCGGCACCACTTCCATCAGCCGGTCGTTCGGGACGACGATCACGGTGTCAGATACCTCCATGAGCCGCTTGAGCCCTGCCTCGGCATTGCTTCTCCTGATCGAGCCTTCCGCTGTGAACGGGAGCGTCACGATTGAGATTGTAAGTGCGCCAGCCTCCTGTGCGGATTTCGCAACGACTGGTGCTGATCCTGTACCTGTACCCCCGCCAAGCCCGGATGTGATAAATACCATATCTGCGCCTTCCACAATACCCTGGATCTCATCCAGACTCTCTTCAGCGGCAGCCTCCCCTATCTGCGGCATACTGCCAGCACCAAGCCCCCTTGTGGTCTTGCGCCCGAGCAAAACCTTCCGGCTGGCATTGATATATAATAGATGCTGGGCATCTGTGTTCACAGCAGCCAGATCCGCGCCTGTGATACCTTCCTCCATCATCCGCTGGATGGTGTTCGAGCCGCCGCCACCGCATCCGACCACCGCGATATTGGTCTTTAATTCTGAGAGAATCTTCTCGAGTTCCTCATCGGCTTCAGTGGATTGGTCATGCCTATATACTGGCGATTCCACCCCCATTTCCGCTCGAGATAATGCTTCTTCTACAATGGATTTCATAATTCAATCCTCCGGTATATTATAGGCTCCTTTTGGTACTTAAGCATGATTGTGACTTCCTCCCCGCTACAAGTAGCGGGGCTTCCTGATTCATAGCGGTTGCTCATACAACCATCTCCACAGGCGTTAATTCCCCGCAGTCCGCGGGTACATATCTGTTCTTGATGTTGATTGCGGCGTTGTGATCCCGCCCCATGACTGCCCCACAGTCAGGACATCGGTATGTCCTCAGTGATAGCGGCATCGACTGGATACTATCGCAAACAGAGCATTGTTTTGATGTGTTTCTCGGATTAACCAGTTCTACGATCCCACCAGCGTATTCTGCTTTGTAGGTCGTGAAATTGATTAACATGCTCCAAGATGCATCGTGAATTGATCTTGCGAGATGATGGTTCTTAACCATGTTTTTGATCTGCAAGTCCTCAAATACAATTTGATCATAGGCATCTGCAAGTATCCGGCTTGTTTTGTGTAGATAGTCCTTTCGAGCGTTTCTCACTTTACGATATATCCCTGCAAGGACAATTTTTTGTTTATTCCGGTTACTCGATCCCTTCTTTTTCCGTGACAGGTCTCTATGCGCTTTCTTCACCTTTGAGTCGTACTTATCGAGTGTTTTAGGATTCTCGATCTCTGTACCGTCTGATAGTGTCGCAAGCGTTGTTATCCCAACATCCACACCAACAGATGTTTCAATCTCCTTTTTCTCTACATCTGGCAGTTCCACGCTGAAGGATGCATACCACTGATCGCCATCGCGCTTGATCGTGCAGGTCTTGACTTCCCCCCCGATCTCTCGATGCTGGAAGATTCTTATCGCTCCGATCTTCGAGAGATGGAGTTTACCATCTTCGATCTTATACCCCGTTCCGTAAGGATCGGGATATGTGAAACTATCGTACCGATTCCTGCCCTGAAATCGCGGGTATCCGGAGGTCTCGCCATTCTTAACGCGTCTGAAAAAGTTCTGAAAGGAGGTGTCTACACGACGCAAGACGTTTTGAAGGATGTGAGCGTACACGCCCTGATAATCTATATATTTCATCCACGCGGCTTGATCGTAATATGATAGTCCGCAGTGACAGTCCTGATATGCTACTTTCCGATCGTGTAAGGAGTCGTTGTATAGTTTCCGGCACATAGAGAGCACGTGCAGTAATATGATGTTTTGCTTCCGCGTGGGATAAATCCGATATTGGAATGTCTTACGCATCTTACCGACAAACTCTTTAATAGTATCACTCAAACAGTTTCTTCACCTTTGGCAGTGCTGAGGTCAGTGCAAAGACGACTGCCCTATCGCCTGCATGGATCTGGTTGATGCCTCTGGGCACAATCACATCGTTATTACGCACGATCGCGCTTACTATGGCGCCTTTCGGAAACTTGATCCTATCGAGGGTCTTCTTTGTCATCTTTGATCCGGGTGCTGCTATCAACTCGATGATCTCTGCCTGTTCGCCCTCGATGGTTGCGAGCGACTCAACACCAGCACCCATGCTGACGCGCAGGACCCCGTCGATGGTTGCCTGTTTTGGGGAGAGTGCCACATCGATGCCGACCATCTCAAAGAGTTTCATGTACTCGGATCGATCGACCTTGGCGATGACTTTCTTTGCGCCGAGTTGCTTTGCGAGCAGCAGGCAGAGTAGGTTCCTCTCGTCGCTGTCGGTCGTTGCAATGATCACATTCATCGCACCCGCACCTTCTGACATTAGAAGCGCTTCATCGGTGCCGTCGCCATGCAGCACCAGTGCACCGGAAAGCGCACCTGCAATCTCCACACACCGACCCTCGTCTGCCTCGATGATCTTGAGATCGACGTCGCCGCGCTCTGCAAGCAGACTTGCAAGGTAGAACCCGACAGTGCCAGCGCCAACGATCATCACCTTGCTACGCATGTTCGAGCCGCCGCCAAACATCCCCTCGATCTCGGTTATGGATTCCTGCTTTCCAATAACGATTATATGGTCGTCTTCGTGCATGACATCGCTGCCATGTGGAATCAGGACGTCCTTTCCCCTGACAAGCGCGCTGATGACGCAGCAATCAGGAATTTCCGCATCCGCAAGCGATATCCCGTCGAATGTCGTATCCCTACCAACCTTGAACTCCATCATCTTGACCCTGCCCTCGGCGAATGCTTCCATACCTACCGCGGATGGCACCGATATGATCCCCGCAACCTCTGAGGCAAGCGTCAGTTCAGGGCAGATCATATAATCCATGCCGATCTCTCTCCGGTGTGCAGTCGCCTTGTTTATGTAGTCAGGATTCGAAACCCTGGCTATCGTCGTGCATGCCTCCCTATCCTTTGTGAGCAACTTTGTAGCGATGCAGGCAACGACATTGATCTCATCGTTGCCTGTAACAGCAACCACAAGATCTGCTGGCAGAACCTGCTTTAAGATATCTACATTGGCGCCATTTCCTTGAATGACCTGCACATCCAGTTTACCCGCCCTTTCGCAGGATTCTTCCCTCTTATCGATGAGGATGATATCGTTATTTACATATAATGCTTTTGCGATCGAGTATCCGACCTCTCCTGCACCGATAATTACGATCTTCATCCGCGTTTAAAGCCCCATCGCCTTATTTGTCATCGTAATCGATCGCATCGCATCGCTCTCGGTCTCAGTCATAGCCCGGATACAGTCGACGTTCTCAGGTACTACGTCAGATTCCTGGTGGATCGCCTGGAACAGGTATAACTCGCAATCAGATACGTTGACCGACTCCTCCCATACGCAGTTCTCCCACATATCGCTACGCGGGCGGTTCATATCGCGTGCCAGTTCCATGACCTCCGCGGTCGAAGCCATCCCCTCGCTGATGAGCCGGATCCTTGAGTTCTCATCGAGAGCCTCGAGCACATCCTCGGACGTGCACGCATCTTTCAGGCCCATGTTCACGATATGCAGGTGCATAAGCGTCGTTGGAACCTTGATCGCAACGGTATCGATATCGATCTCGGGAAGCACCGTCTTCACATCAGGTCCGTGATGGGATGGCATCTTCAGTTCAGGTACGATCGCATTGATCGGACCCTTCTTGACGTCCCCGGGATCTGCGGATCGCCTGCAGAGCGTCGCACGCACCTTCTCGATACCGAACGCGGCATCAAGCGTTGAGAGGACCCTGGATAGTCCCGTTGTGTTGCAGGAGACGACCCTTGCATAATCGCATCCGAACGCCCCGTCATAGTTCGAGTGCGCATTAAACGAGATTCCCGCGAGTTCGTGGTCTTCCCCGCCCTGCCACATCGCTTTTATGCCGGCGGCATCGTAGAGTGCCTTGTTCTGGGCGCCAACCTTGCTAGGCGTGCAGTCCACAACAACGTCCCCTATCTTGAGCATATCCTCAACCGTGCCGCTCACTTCTATCCCGGCAGCCTCGAACTCAGGTTCCCTGCCAGCAAGCACATACAGCGGATACCCTTTCTCAACTGCCATCCGGGCCTCGAAGTTCGGGCGTGTCTTTGCCACACCCAGAACCTCCATATCCGACTGGAGCGCGGCAGCATCTGCTACACGCTTTCCAATCGTTCCATAGCCATTAACCACGACTTTTATAGACATAGTTATCCCNNTATAGTCGCTTTTTCATTGGCTATATCTATTTCGCTGATTCGCCCGTGCACGGTTGTCACATCGCCAAGGATGCTACGCAGCTCGATCGCGTCACCGTTCACCTTGATATACACGACATCCTCTGCAAGAACTGTTCCGTCCGGTTTTACCACCGTTAGTTCACACATGAGTTCGGTTATACCGGTTCAATAGATAAAACTTTGTATACACTTCAAAAAGTATGGTAAAACTCATCTTAGGTCTTTCTGAAGAATATACATAAAAGTCTCAATCCGTGTCCATCAGTGTTAATCTGTGGCTAAAAGTCATATAATCCACAGATTAACCCGGATTACAGTGATTTAAGGCAAGATCTGCGTAAATTTGTGAAATCTGCATCTACGATAATTATCATAAATCACCAATTTTTTAGATAGTGTCTCGGTTACACTTAATTTGAAATGGATAGCCTTTTATGTTAAAAACATATTATTTCGGTAGCAAAATGTTGAGCTCACCAGCAGATGACATTCCAGGATCATCGCGATCGATCCTGCACCTTCGCCATGAACTCATGAACGACCGTTTCCGAAATCTCGAGAACGCGATCACCCTTCATCGCAATCCATGTATTCGAGAACCGTGCAGACATCTGAAACATCCTGTTTATTGCGTCCGGTCTCAGCGATCCACCCAGCCACCTCATGCGCATTCGCGATCGTTATGCCGTGGATCAGTTCTATCGTCCGCAGTTGTGCGGTTGCCAGTTCATTTAATTCTTCTTTCATAGCATCCTCCAGTGATTCTTCTCCATATCCCGCAAAAGTGCATCTTGCAGCAGCCCTTCCGGATATTCCCGAAGGGGTGGTCTCTGTACCACGCTATACGCCCGACTGACCGATGCCGTCCTCTGTGAAACCGATTCCATAGCACGCATCAGCACCATAACAGCGTCAGAAAGAGTCTTTGGCTTTTTCGCCCTGCTAATCACCTCGTTTGATAACTTCTTCGTCACCACATTCCCAAATACTAAAAACGCGCTCCCTCCGGTACCAGTGACCCTGACTTGATCATTCACAACATCCGCAATCAGATACCTGCCCGGTGCGAGGTACATCCTCCTTTGCCGCCGCTCATCTGCCGAATACGATGTCACCACACCGACCAGAAGATCACCGGATGCGAACACCTTCTCCTTGTCGTCCTTAATCTCGATCCGGACGTCAAGATCTCTCGATCGCTCCATCAGTTCGTCATCGGTCTTGATAATCCCGTTGTAAAGTTCGTACTCCAGTGTTTCAGAGTCTCCGCCCTCGTAAAACCGTATCTCACGCCGATCGCCGCATATAACCGCGCCGACCGCTCCAGTGAATGCGATCACCAGCGTCATCAGGTCGTATATGGGTGATGATCACATAAATGAGATGCGAAGCAGATACCTTAATAGAACAAAGTCTGAATGATAATCATGAGATACAGAACAGTGATCGCTTGTCTGATGCTGTGCATATCCGCATCAGTACCCGGGTGCATCACTGAAGATGATGATACCGATGATACAAATGATAACGAGGTGCGCAAAATGGCAGATTTGAGCAATAAAACGATACTGATGGTTATCGCGCCATCGGATTTCAGGGACGAGGAACTCTTCGTCCCAAAGGATTTTTTCGAGAAGAATGGGGCAGAGGTCGTGATAGCATCTGATAAGAAGGGAATAGCGAAAGGGATGCTTGGCGCGACTGTGTCGGTCGATCTTTCCATATCTAATGTCGTTATCAGCGATTACGATGCCGTCGTCTTTGTCGGAGGATCAGGCGTTGAATCGCATAAACTCTACGAAGACGAGGCGTACCTGAAACTGGCAACGGATGCAGGCAGTTCCGGAATGGTACTCGGTGCGATCTGTCTCGGTCCGATGGTTCCTGCGAGCGCGGGCATCCTGTCAGGAAAGAATGCGACCGTCTTTGAAAGCGGCGCAGCATACATCACCGGGAAGGGCGCAAACTACACTGGCGCGGGAGTGACCCGGGATGGCAGGATCATTACAGGAGAAGGTCCTCATGCGGCAGAGGAGTTTGCGCGGACGGTCGCTGAAGCACTGGCTGGGTGATTGAGAATCCATGACACACCTCGATCCATGGGCATCTGCCGGCATCGACGACTACTCGAAGTTATTCGAGGAGTTCGGGATACAACCATTCGATGAGCTCCTCTCGCATGTCCCGGATCCGTGTCCGTTCATGCGAAGGAGGATTATTTTTGGGCACAGGGGTTATGAGCCAGTACTGGACGCAATCGTCCACGGCAAGCCCTTTGCAGTGATGAGCGGTTTCATGCCGTCCGGGAGAAACCATCTCGGAAACAAGATGGTGATGGAGGAGATCATCTGGCATCAGCGCATGGGCGGCGATGCATTCGTCGGGATTGCCGATATGGAGGCGCATTCGGTCCGCGGGATGTCGTGGAAGGACTGCCGGCGAATCGGGGTCGAGGATTACATCCTCAGTCTGATCGCGCTCGGATTTGAACCTGACGGGCACATCTATTACCAGTCAGAGTGCTCTGATGTGCGCGATCTCGCATTCGAACTCGGCACGAAGACGAATGTGTCCGAACTCTCAGCGATCTACGGATTCAGCGGCGAAACGAGCATCGCACACCTCCAGAGCGCGCTTGTGCAGAGCGCTGACATTCTCCAGCCGCAGATTGGGCGGTATGGCGGTCCAAAGCCGGTCGTGATCCCGGTCGGCGCTGATCAGGACCCGCACATCAGGCTCGTGCGCGGGCTTGCAAGCAAGATGCGGATGTTTCGGTGCGAGATCAGGTCGGTTCATAATACGCAGCATTACGCAAGTGTAGAGAGCGCAAACGGGGTGCGGATCTCCAGGCATGAGGTTTACGAGAGCACCGGGCAGTACATCAGCGTGCGCGGCAAATCCGCACCGAAGGCAGCACTATCAGCAGTGGCATCAGCCATCAACGGCATGGGGTACGATGTCAAGCAGCACGAAGAGCATCTCGATATCTTTGCAGATAGCGTCGATGCACATCTCTTCGAGGCGATCGAATCTGTCGTGCAGAGAACCGAGATCGCGTTTGGAGGCTACGGGTTCGTGCCGCCGGCAGCGACCTACCACCGGTTCATGAGCGGACTTCAGGGCGGAAAGATGTCAAGCAGCGTTCCTGAGAGCATAATCGCACTGGACGAGCCGCCAGAGGATGCTTTCGCGAAGGTGAAGAATGCAAAGACCGGCGGGCGGATGACGCTTGATGAGCAGAAACGGCTCGGAGGGGAACCTGACAAATGCACGGTGTACGAACTCCTGTTATTCCACCTGATACCAGATGATAAGGAGATCGTGGAGATCTATCACGAGTGCAGGAGCGGAAAGCGGATGTGCGGACCGTGCAAGGCATACACTGCCGAACTGATGGCTGAATTCCTGCGCGGGCACCAGGAAGAGCGCGAGATTGCGCGGGAGCGGCTGGGGGAGTACGGGCTTGCTTAAGGGTGTGTGATACCTCGCCTCACGAGATCCAGCGCTGGATGCTCACAACTTTTGATTTTCTATCGTTTGATCGAATCTTGTTTTTACTTGAGGCGCGCAGGTATAATTTAATAAGGTAGAAACGATAATTTTTAAGTACTATTCAATATGTTGCGTTGGAAAGGAATTGGAAATGGCAATTAAGAAAAGCGAATTATACAGCTCTCTCTGGAAAAGCTGCGACGAGTTAAGGGGTGGAATGGATGCCTCGCAATACAAAGACTATGTTCTGGTCTTGTTGTTTGTTAAATATGTATCAGACAAATACGCAGACGAAACGTATGCCTCAATTGTAATTCCAAAAGGTGGCAGCTTTCAGGACATGGTTGCCCTGAAAGGCAAGAAAGACATTGGCGAGGGCATCAATAAAATCATAGCAGCGCTGGCAGAAGCCAACGAATTGAAAGGTGTAATTGATGTAGCTGATTTCGACAATCCGGACAAGCTTGGCAAAGGAAAGGAGATGGTTGACAGGCTCTCGAACCTCGTAGGTATTTTCCAGGGTGAAAGCCTTGATTTTAGCAAGAATAAAGCAGACGGCGACGACATTTTAGGCGATGCCTACGAATACCTGATGCGTCATTTTGCGACTGAATCGGGTAAGAGCAAGGGGCAGTTTTACACCCCTGCTGAAGTGTCGCGGGTAATCGCAAAGGTTATTGGTATCAGTCAGGCGAAACGCCAGGACCAGACCATTTACGACCCGACCTGTGGTAGCGGTTCATTGCTGCTAAAAGCTGCTGATGAAACACATCGAGGCATTACCATCTATGGGCAGGAGATGGATAATGCAACGGCTGCACTGGCAAAAATGAACATGATCTTGCACGGTAACGAAACAGCAGAGATCTGGCAGGATAATACACTCTCAACTCCTTATTTTAAGAATGATGACGGAACGCTAAAAACCTTTGATTTCGCAGTTGCCAATCCTCCCTTTTCTTCAAAAGCGTGGAGCACTGGATTTGACCCGGCAAATGACCTATATGAACGCTTCGGGGGTTATGGCATTCCACCAGCCAAGAATGGCGATTATGCTTTTCTGTTACATCTCGTCCGTTCACTCAAAAGCACCGGCAAAGGGGCAATAATCCTGCCGCACGGCGTGCTCTTTCGTGGCAATGCCGAAGCTGAAATACGCAAGAATATCATTCGCAAAGGATTTATCAAGGGCATTATCGGCTTGCCTGCAAACCTCTTTTATGGAACAGGCATTCCTGCCTGCATCATTGTAGCTGATAAAGAAAATGCCGATAGCCGCAAAGGCATTTTCATGATAGATGCCGGCAAGGGTTTTGTGAAAGACGGCAACAAGAACCGCTTGCGTGAGCAGGATATCCGCAGGATTGTGGATGTATTCAATAAACAGGCAGAAGTCCCCAAATACTCCCGTATGGTAACAGTAGAGGAGATCGAACGAAACGAGTACAACCTGAACATCCCCCGTTATATTGATAGCCAGGAAGCTGAGGACATACAGGATATTGAGGCGCATTTGCTTGGTGATATTCCAGAGCAGGATATCAATGATCTGGAAAACTACTGGGAAGTGTGTCCAACGCTTAAGGATGCGCTGTTTACCACGAGCTCAAGGGACGGCTATCTTAAACTGAAAATACCGCAGGATGAAATTAAGCATACCATTTTTTCGCATCCCGAATTTGTGAGCTATATCCA
>JGI24025J20009_10002629_pt1 | contig 12743 bp, 15 predicted proteins | sample Cruoilmetagenom3_FD_20009 | JGI IMG/M metagenome (IMG submission 20009)
CATCCCAGGGGCAAACCCGGGTGCCCGGAGTTGGCATTTTGCACACCGTCTACGGATAAAAATTTTATTGTGTTTATTGACTTTTCTTCAATTGAAATGTTCTCCATGGCTTTATCCTTTCATTTTATTGATCCGTTTCATTTTACCACGCTGACTGAGCAATCAAACGCTAGTGCGTAAGCATGTCCTTTCAAAATCAATCACTACTATGAGCCTCGATATTCAAAATCGCAGTGAAATTTTCTGCAAAAAAGCATTCAATAAATGTACTAATAATTTCAATGCCAATAATACTCAGGCACTTTGAGAAAATAAAAAATACAAAGCTTTGACAATTTCCCGGTTCGGAGTTATTGGGTATTATCATTATGTAAAGTGATGTTCAATCAAAACGTTTAATTAGTGCTGAAAAATTTTTAATTTAATGGGTAAAGATTATGAGAAACAGTGATTTATGAGTAAAAAAGCTTTTTCCATTTTAGGCATTGCCGTAATTTTGATAAGCCTGGTGTGGATTATTATGACACCTATCCTATTCTCCGGTGTCCAAGCTGATACAAATACTTTTGCTGTTCATAAAGGATTTCAAGCACCCAGTTTCACACTTCAAACACCAGATAGGCAAACACTTTCACTCTCAGATTATGAAGGGCAGCCTGTACTGATATTTTTTTGGGCGTCATGGTGTTCCGTTTGCAAACGAACCATGCCGGGTCTTCAATCAGTTTATGAGGAATTCGCCCCTGAAGGGTTTGAGATACTTGCAATCAATACAAGTTTCCAGGATAGCCCCACGAATGCTGTCAGTTATTTCGAATCCCAGGGTTTCACTTACACGATGCTGCTTGACCAGGACGGCAGTTTATCCCGGGACTACCAACTGCACGCCGTCCCTTTGTCGGTTTTGGTAGGACCTGAAGGAGAAGTTGTTGATGTCATTATCGGTTCGGGTATGAGCGAAGCTTATTTGCGAGCAAAGCTGACTGATATTTACAGAGAAAGGGATTAAGGTAAACCTATGTTCCCTATGATCAATATCGGTCCGCTCTCAATTCAAGCAGCAGGGTTTATTCTGATAGCAAGCTTATTCATTGGATTATGGACGACAACTTACTTTTCAAAGAACCTTGGCACCAACGGAGATATGATTGAGAACAGCATCCTTTTGGGGTTGATCGCCGGTCTTATTAGCGCCCGGGTAGGCTTTATCCTTCAAAACCCATCTGCTTTAGCGGGTAATCCTAAGGCAGTATTTTCATTGACACCATCCATGTTAAATTCCAGTTTTGGTATCTTTGTAGGTTTACTGGCTGCCTTTATCTTTGCACAAAAAAAGCATCTTCCATTGTGGCCAAGCCTGGATACCCTGGCACCTTTATTCCTGTTTATATTCGCAGGCATACACCTATCAAATTACGCTATCGGCAATGGCTATGGTTTGCCCACTAATTTACCCTGGGGGATTCAATTGTGGAACGAGAGCAGGCATCCTGTGAACCTGTACGCGCTGGTATTATTATCCATTTATTTCCTGGGGATTGTTTTTCACACAAAGACCTTTAAAACCATCGGTTTTCTAAAGAGCGGGACTTTATTTAATTCGAGCCTCGCAGCCATTGGCTTTATCACTGTCATCACACGTGCCTTTATCGCAGAAAAAATCCTCATTGGAAGGTTTGATCTTTGGCAACTTTTGGGTTTTTCCATGCTTCTGCTTGGGATTGCATTAATCTATAGTAGAAAATATCAGTATAAGAATCACATCTCAGTGTTCATAAGCCTTGGGTCAAACCAAAAACCTGACAAGAATCTACCAGAGGCAATAAGCAGGTTAGAGGATTTCTCAAAAATTAGAGGAACATCATCCGTTTACAAATCTAAAGACGTCCAATACGAAACTGGCTCTTCATTTTTTTACAACCAGCTTATCGAGATTGGGACCAGGCTTTCCTATCATGATTTACGATTAAAACTAAAAAACATCGAGAAGAATTTGGGCAGGAAACCTGACAATAAGAAAACGGTGCCGATTGATTTGGATATTCTCACCTATGACAACGACGTATTTTTTAACGAAGGCAAACAAATACCGGATCCCAATCTGATAAAATATAAATACATCGTAATCCCGCTTAAAGAGCTTGCGCCTGATTTCAGGCATCCAGCAAGCGGTATTTCGATTGAAGAAATCATCAACCAATTGAAAGATGACCACAAGATCCAAATGTTGAAAGAGGTGGAAAATGGATTTGAAGCATAAGACGGCACTGGTTACAGGTGGTGGGGTCCGGTTAGGCCGAGCATTTGCCCTTGCCTTAGCCAGGGAAGGCGCAAATCTTGTTATTCATTACAACAACTCGAAGGCGCCAGCTGAAGAAACCGCACAGCTTGCAAAAGAATTCGGTGTCGATGCAATCACAATTGGTGCAAACTTTAACCATTCAGATGCTGTTAACGAAATTTACCCGGAAATACACAACCATTTTGAATGTGTTGATATCTTGATAAACAACGCTGCGCTCTATCTCAGGGGAAGCGGTTTAGAAACAAATCGAGAGATATGGGAAAAGCAATTTCGAGTCAATTTGAAAATGCCCTTTTTCCTGATCCAGGCTTTTGCCCAACAACTACCCCAAGACCGGCAAGGACGTGTTCTAAACATTGCAGATGCACAAATAATTCAGCACAAACCAGATCATTTCGCGTATCGACTGACTAAACATGCACTTGTTGAGATGACACGTATGTATGCCATAGAGCTCGCCCCACGGATCACTGTCAATGCGCTTGGACTTGGAATTATGCTTCCTTTAGCCGGCAAGGAAGACGTTGATTTAGATGCCTATGCCAATAAACATGTTCCACTCAAAAGAACAGGGAACCCGGAAATCGCCGCAGAAAACGCGATTCACCTGATCAAAAGCGACTTTACAACCGGCGCTTTTTTACGTGTTGACGGCGGTCAATACCTCTAAGGTATATCAACGACCATAAACAGGAAGTGCTGTCCCTGTAATCCCATCAGCAGCTGAAGACGATAAAAATAGGATTGCATCAGTGACCTGTTCAGGGCTTACCCATTTTCCAAAATCAGCATTGGGCATATCGCTTCTGTTTTCTGGTGTATCAATAATCCCCGGTATTATGCTGTTGACTTGAATATTGTTCGGCTTCAACTCCCCTGCCATACTTTCAGTCAAACGAAGCAACGCTGCTTTCGCCGCTGAATAAGCCCCAGCACTAGCCATTCCGTGAAGCCCGGCTTTTGCGCCAATGGATATGACCTTTCCACCGCCACCTTCGATCATACCGGGCACAAAGGCTGCAGTTACGTTTAAAAAGGACAGCACATTTAGGTTCATCATCCGCTGCCATGTTGCCGCTGACAAAGCATGCACTGGATCTCCCATACTGAAACCACCAACGGCGTTCACCACGATACTCACAACACCAACCTTATTCTGTATCTTTTCAGCAAGGGAGAGCATATTTGCATTATCCGTCACATCCACCGCATCAAAAGCATAAAATAATCCGCCTCCATTTCCTGAAGTTTTAAATTCATCCATGCGACCTGTTCGGTGATCCAATCCACAAACAATGCCACGTCTGCCTAAAAACCCATTTACGACGGCTTTCCCTAAATTTCCTGCAGCCCCAGTGACCACAATTATTTGATCTTTAAAATCAAACATTTTCATTTCCTCTTTCGCGCCTTGCTGGAATAATCCAGGTTTTATCTAACCAATGCTGCCACATCTCCAGAGATATCCCAGCACTCAAAGCTTTTTCTTTAGTGGTAATTTTTGAAAGTTTCAGCAGCTCAGCCAGCTCCGAAGCTTTCTCAAACTTACCTTGATAATCATGATAGATAAAATCATCCTTAAAATAAACCCAGGGAGGCAGTTTATAATCCGTTCCATTTCCCGAATCAACGGGCTTAAATGACAATAAAGGTTGTTTCTCACATTGTGTGATGATCTCGCTGTAGGATTGGACTTGATTCTTTATATCCATTTTGTTTTTTAAGGCTTCCATCACCTGATCCGGATGCCAATCCTTACCATCTACAATCGCTAAAATCCTCGCCACTGCTTCATCTATATCCCCAAAATGAACTTTTTCAATCATTTTATCAGGCAGAAGGGTTCGATGAACACCAACACGGCTTACAATGCTGGGCGTTCCACATGCCAGGGATTCATAGGCAACATTGCCAAATGCCTCAACGATATTGCCCAAACATAGTGTAACATCGCCCAAACTATATAGTTCTGGCATCCGATCGATGGGCAGCCATGGCACAAACTTGAAATTTTCGCTGATGTCAAAATCTTGAATCAAGTGTATCATTTCGTTATAAAAAGTCGAATCACCGGATGAAATCATTGAACCAATCCACTCTGGGATCAACACCTTTATGCGGGGTAATCCATGTTTATGAACCAGGCGGTTCACAACGCGAATTGTCTCGGCTAAACCTTTTCCCTGTTCAGGACGATGTGGATGTAAAAGGATAGTATCCTTTTCCAGGTCCAATCCCAATCGCTTTGCCAGGCTTGATGCATCTACAGGTTTGAAAAAGTCAAAATCGATACCATTGGTGATCGCATGCAGCCGTTCTGACAAACCCGGAAAAAACAAACCTGCGGTATTCTCAATGATAGCTTTGGAATATTCTGACACGTTAATGATTGCATCAGGTTTACCAATGAATGTCCCTAAAACCGATTCGGGGTAGACGTTGTCGCGAAATGAAACGATCGTTGGTATTTCAGCATAAACATCCGGGATTAACCATTCTCCGTCATGCATATAAAACCGATCAGCATTTTGCAATCGCTCACTAATCCGATTGATCATCAAAGAAAGAGAGGGCGGACTGACGGCATAGGGTTGAGGGAAAGGTAAATTAAATGGCAGTTCTGGAAAGACGGCTACATTATTATTAAGGTTAAAAGGAGAATTTAATTCTTCGGTTTCAGGACACAAGATTTCGACTTGATGTCCCTGATCACCTAAGAATCTCGTAATATAATTAAGGTGTTTAGAGGCGCCGCCAGTAACCTTATCGTGAAATATTGGGTTGATCGTAAATACAATGATTTTCATTAAACCTCAAATTCAATCGTTATTTAGCTCAATAAAATTATAGTGGAAGGAAGGTTAAAATGGACAAAATCTTCATTAAGAATCTCAAAGTATTTGGCATTCTCGGTATTCACCCTCACGAACAACGAAAAAAGCAAGAAATTCGTGTTAGCGTCCAAGTCACAGCAGATATCACTGAAGCTGCAAAAGGAGATAATGTCAAAAAAACCATTGATTACTCAGCGTTGTCCGACGATATCATCCAATTCATTGACAACAGCAATTTCGGGACCATTGAATCCCTGATCACCGCACTGGCTAACCGAATACTTGAAAATTATAAAGTAAACAGCGTCTGGTTGAAAATTGAAAAACCAAACGCTGTTCCACAAGCCGATTCCGTTGGTGTTGAGATCACACGATCAAAATAAACCTAAATATGTAAATTGCTTGCACCTCGAGAGATATTGTCAAGGAATTCCATCCTTGTGCTGACATCATCACGAAATGCGCCCAGCATGGCTGAAGTTGTCATGCGCGCATCTTGCTTCTTCACACCACGCAGCATCATGCACATATGTAAACCTTCAACAACAACAGCTACCCCTTGCGGATTGAGTACAACGTTAATAAAATCTGCAATTTGAGTGGTCATGCGTTCCTGCACCTGCAGACGCTTGGAAAATAAGTCCACAATTCTGGGGATCTTTGACAGACCAATCACCTTGTCCGAAGGAATATACGCTACATGAACCCTCCCAATGAAAGGCAGCATGTGGTGCTCGCAAAGACTGCTGAATTCGATATCCCGCACGATGACCATTTCATCATAAGTGACATCAAAAACAGCCTCATTAATCAATGCCTTCGGATCCATTCTATAACCAGCCAGCAATTCTTCATAACTCTTTGCCACCCTGTGCGGTGTTTTAACCAAACCCTGACGCTCAGGGTCTTCGCCAATTGCCTTAAGAATTTTCTCAATTGAGGATTCAATCGCACCTAAATCCATTTCTTCTTCACAAAATAAATCCGCCGCTTGCGCTAATGGATCATTGCAATCATCAACCATAATTCAACCTCCAAAATATCATTTTTTACTTTCTAATCTCATTAAACCAGAGTTGAGACAAAAATAAAACGGCTTGTACAGGGTATGCTGTACAAGCCGTTCTCTAACCTGTAAAACTTACCCGATTTCCGGGATAATGATCCCGTAAGTCCCATCCCGGCGCTTATATAAAACATTAAATTCACTGGTATTGGCATTATAAAAGACGAAAAAGTCTTCGTGACCAAGCAATTTCATCTGCTCAACAGCTTCAAGCTCATCCATCGGCACCAACATGAACCGTTTACGGCGAGCAATAACCGGACTTTCTTCTGCTTCTGCTTCTACTTCCACCTCATCCGGATAATTCATATCAATAGCTTCTGCAATTGTCTGCCCATCCCCACGACCGTGAGCGCGTTTTCCTTTGTAACGTCTAATTTGACGTCGCATTTTATCCAGTGCAGCATCCACAGCAGAAAACATGCTGTCTGAGCGCTCCTCAGATCGTAAAATAAAGCCCTTTCCCCGCAAAGTCAACTGCGCGACATGCCTATCATTGGCATTTCTTGCTGTCTTAATATACGAAAGATCTACCCGACACTCATCTACTTCGTCCAGAAATTTTTCAAGTTTCTCCACTTTATTAACAACATAATCATTCAAACGATCACTTAACTCGAGGTTTTTGGTAAATATATCTAATTTGACAGTCATTTTTTGCCTCCTGTTGATATTTGATAATAAAATTATACTTGATACCAGAGTCTGATTCATACATTTCTTAATCTTACAAATCTGGCAATTGTGATGCAATAGACATCACCCGAACCAGCACACTTCAATGCCTTTGCACTTGATTCCATCGTTGCCCCAGTTGTCATCACATCATCAACCAGCAGTATATTTTTCCGATTCACAAGTTCGGGAATGGCTTCAAATGCGCCAACGACATTAAGTCGTCGCTCTTCAGCCGAAAGTCCTACCTGTGAGCGTGTATCCTTTACCTGTTCCAGTCCAAAGGGAAAATAACGCTTTCCTAAACCTAACGCAAGAGGATGCGCAATGGCTGCAGCCTGGTTATAGCCCCGTTCCTTGTATCTCTCCCGGCTCAGAGGCACCGGTACAACAATATCGATCTGCCATGTCTCCTTATCTACAACTGGCAGCAATAATTCAGAAAAATATTTACCAAGGCTCCGATTATTTTGGTATTTCAGGGCATGAACACATTCTCGGATGACTCCCCCATAAAAAGCCAGGTTCCGCATTGCATCATATACCGGGCGTTTCTTGTCACAATCATAGCAAATTTCCATATTCCCATGGATTGGCGCACCACAAACTGAGCAAACTTTCCCTGAAATAAATTGGATTTTCTCTCGACAATTTAAACACAAAGGATGACCTGGCGACCCACAAACTGCACACACGGGCGGGTAAACCCAATCAAGAGCAGTCCAAAAACCTTTAAAGAAAATTCCTGCAATTTGGTTTTTAAGCACGGGTTTTCACCTAAATGTTTTTTATTGGAGTGACTGAAAAAAATTTCGAACCATCGTCGACAATGCGGGTCTTAGTAACAAATAAGAGGTGATTAAGACCATCACTGCCAAAATAATTATCAAGATCCACTCCACCCAACCTTGTCCCCGATCGTCAGGCAATTTTGCCATAAAATCTCCTCGATATATTTTAATCTATTATATACTAAAGTCCACTGCAAAAAGCACTCATCCCAAAGGGGATTACCTTTTTTCAGGAGTTTTCTCAGGAGACTCATACTATTCCAAAAATACTTTATAATTGATTATAATAATGATGAGCTAAAACACCTTATATTTTATATTGCTTATCTGTTTTGCATTCTATATAATTAGAATGAAAATAAATCAGAAAAACATAAATTAGTCTTATTTGTTCAAAAATGGAGGAACTATGAGTGATATATTAGAAAAAGTGACCGGCGATCAGGATTTTTTCAAAAAAATCTTAGCAAAGATCCCGGGATTCAAAGGCTACATCGAAAGAGGAGATCGACGTCTTTCTGATAAGATCCTGCGAGATAAGGTAGCTGATGAATTTGAGACTCTTTATCAAAGGGTGTCCAGCCTTCAAAGGGATCTGATTAGCCAGGGTGAACTGCAATACATTGACGATCTTGAAGCCAGTGCGTTGAAGCTCAGGCAATTTATTGATCGTGTCAGGACAGCATCCTACGGCTATGCGGGAATTTTTGATGCCATCAAGATCAAGCAAGATGAGCTTGACCAGGTCTATCAATACGATTATGCCCTATTAGCACTTTCAGATGAGGTATCTTCAGCAATTGACAATGTTGAAACCTCCATTGGGACCGAAGGCTTGTTTGCCTCCCTCAGACATTTGAGAAATGTCAGCCAGCAATGTGTTGATGCATTCAATAAGCGATCAGAGGTCATGCAAGGCATTGCTGCCGAATCTTAAGAAATAATGATATTGAAAAATAGAACAAGAATTGGAGTGAATTAATATGGCTAGAATTTTTGATGTTGTTGAATATCCAAAAGAGATGAAGGACGAGATTGTTCATCGTTTTCCGGAAACCGGCGTTGCCGACTTACGGATAGGGTCACAAGTTATCGTCCGCGAATCACAAAACGTTGTATTTATGAGAGATGGTCGAGCTTTAGATGTGCTTGGTCCAGGTCGACACACAATCACGACTGCAAACATCCCCTTATTGACTGGCTTAATTGGCAAAGTTTTCGGTGATCGAACACCTTTTACCGCCGAAGTTTTCTTTGTATCAATGAAAGAGTTTGCCGATCGGAAATGGGGAACCCCTCAACCCATCATTGTCCGCAATCCTGGGGTTGGATTGGGCGTTGCCCTTTTACAGGGTTTTGGAAGTTACAGCTTTCAGGTCAACGATGCACAGCAATTTGTGAATCAAATTGTGGGTGCCCAGGGTCAATATCGCACAAGCGATATTGAAAATCGTTTGCGCACGATGCTGCTTTCCAAATTACAGGATCTTCTTGGCGAAACAACTGCCAAAAGCAATGTCCTGGAATTGATTGGTCTAACGGATGAATTGTCTGCCGGTGTTCGTGCCAAGGCACAGGATGATTTCCTAGCAATCGGTTTACAGCTTAAATCTTTCTACATTGGCAACCTGAAACCCTCCGACAAATCTGCTGAGGAACTTCGGGCGATGGGTATGCTCGACATGCAGACCTACACCCAGCTCCAGGCTGCAGATGCCATGCGAGACGCAGCCCAAAATCCCTCTGGCGGTGCTGGCTTAACAGCTGGTATTGGCGCTGGAATGGGCATTGGGGATGCGCTCAGTTCCGCACTGAGAAATCGTGACCAGCAGGATACCGCTGGTTCTGGTTCTCCCGCTGGTGCATCTGTTGGCGCAATGCCCGATGTAATGACCCCTGATGAGGCTGCCCAATTTCTGAAAGTCGCAGCTGAGGATGTCGTGGCAGCCATCGAAGCTGGTGATTTAAGTGCTCGTAAAATTGGCAGTGCATATCGCATCAGTAAGCAATCCTTACAGGATTTTCTAAACGGGTAGAGCTTATTGCAAACCAGTTCAATTGAAAGGATGCCGACTAATGATCGGCATCCTTTTTATTTGAATAATCCATCAGTGAACATATCGTCATGACCAGTGCATGGTATAATGTTTTAACATTCTATTAACAACCTAAAAATCTATGAGACTTCACGAATATCAATCCAAAGAAATTTTTGCTGACCACCACATTCCCATCCCAAGGGGGCGGTTAGCTTCCTCACCAGAAGATGCCAAATTAATTGCAGAAGAATTGAATGGACCTGTTGTATTGAAAGCCCAGGTGCTCGTTGGCGGTAGGGGGAAGGCAGGGGGAATCCGTTTAGTCAAATCGCCGGAAGAAGCCAGTGACGAAGCATCAAAAATTCTTGGCAGCAAAATTAAAGAGATACCTGTAAGGCGATTACTGGTTGAAGAAGCGGTCAATATTCAGCAAGAAATTTACATTGGCATGACCATTGATAGAGACTCCGGTTCAACGCTCCTGATCGCCAGTGCAGAAGGCGGCGTGAATATTGAAGAGGTCGCCAAAACCTCACCAGAAAAAATTGCCCGAGTGAATGTCGACCCACTGATAGGCTTAAGAGATTTTCAAGCTCGCAATCTGGCAACGGAGATTGAGATCCCAAGGGAGCTTTGGCGGTCGTTCATCACCATTACCAAAGGTCTTTACTTCTCCTACCAGAAATTAGATGCTACACTGGCAGAGATCAATCCCCTTGTGATCACCACTGGGGGGCGTTTGATAGCGCTTGATGGAAAAATGATTATCGATGACAATGCCCTTTTTCGCCATCCGGACCTGGTTGAAAAACGAGATATTTCTTCAGAAGCCTTTGAAGAAATTGAAGCGCGTAAGTTCTGCCTTGAATACATCAAACTCCCCGGAGATATCGGATGCCTGGTTAACGGCGCTGGTCTGGCCATGGCCACCATGGATATAATCCAGCATCATGGCGGTCAACCAGCTAACTTTCTTGATATTGGAGGTGGCGCCAGTGCTGAAAAGGTGTCAGCAGCCTTAAGAATTATTCTACAAGACCCCCAGGTTAAAACAGTCCTGATTAATATTTTTGGTGGAATCACCCGCTGCGACGAAGTAGCTAATGGCATAAAGAAAACCCTCGCACAAATCNAAANAGATGTGCCNTTCATCATTCGCCTGGTCGGCACCAATGANAAANAGGGACGGGAAATACTTGCCAGCGCAAACCTTGNGACAGCAGANACCTTACAGGAAGCAGCAGCAATTGCTGTTCGTAAATCACTGGAGTTTGCAAAATGAGCATTTTAGTTAACACGCACACACGTCTGCTGGTTCAAGGGATTACGGGAAATGAGGGTAATTTTCACTCTGATCAAATGCTCTCATACGGCACCAATATTGTCGCCGGTGTCACACCTGGCAAAGGCGGCGAATGGGTTCTTGACGGAAAGATTCCGGTTTTTGACTCTGTTCGAACAGCAGTGGAAGTCACAGGCGCCAATACCAGCATCATCTTTGTGCCCGCACGTTTTGCAGGTGATGCTATTCTTGAAGCTGCAGATGCAGGGATCAAGCTGGTTGTTTGCATCACCGAAGGAATCCCGGTTAAAGAGATGCTTCAGGTCAAACATGCCATAAAATACAAAGATGTGCGTTTAATTGGACCCAATTCTCCCGGTCTTATCTCACCCCCTTTCACAAAAGTTGGCATCATCCCCGGGAACATTACCCATTCAGGCACGGTTGGTGTTGTGTCACGTTCAGGAACACTCACCTACGAAGTTGTTTATGCCCTCAAACAAGCAGGCATTGGCACAAGTACCTGTGTAGGAATCGGTGGAGACCCTATCGTAGGAACGGATTTCATCGACATCCTATCCCACTTTGAAGGGGACTCGCAAACGGATTATGTGGTAATGATTGGTGAAATCGGTGGTCTGGATGAGGAAAAAGCTGCCTCGTATGTCGCCAACACCATGACCAAACCTGTGGTTGGTTTTATTGCCGGTCAGGCAGCGCCCCCAAATAAACGCATGGGACATGCCGGTGCAATTGTTGAAGGCGGTGTGGGTACTGCAGAATCCAAAATCACAGCATTGAAAAATGCAGGCATTCAAGTTGCCCATTATCCTGAAGAAATCCCTGAATTAATCAAAAAATTATAAGCAAATATTTCTGTTTACACAAAAACCAAACTTCAAAACAAATAAGCCCACCTTTGAGGGGTGAAAATATGTGCAAAAAATTTTCTTTGGAAGCTGTAGGAAATATTACAAATCAGTTCTATTCTCATTTTTGCGGCGTTATTTTCAGAAGCAGAACAAGGAATCCATTTTGTATGTTCGGCAGAGCGTGATGCGGAACTGAGAGGTCTCGGCTGCAAATACACAATATTTATCCTTGTAAAAGATGGTTTGCGTATCGTTTCGTATTCACCCAAACACAAGGGATTTATTGACAAATTGAGGGAATACAATGCTGATGAAATCATTGCAGCAGTAAGTCAAAAGTACAAACTGAAGAAGATACAACTCATGATATTTCATGAGGAAGTAGTAAAACAGTAGGAGATGCTAAAATTTTAATAGGAACTGATTATCCTCTTTATGAAGCGTTCTTTCGCACGAATACTCCAAATGCAAATCCCGATGGAAGGCTGAATGATTACTTTATTGAAAAAGCTGCTAAAGAATATTTTGTGAGGTACATATCTAACGGCAAACTGGAATCCGTTTGTGATGCACCGGATATGCCCTATATGAAGGATAAAATTCAACATACAGGCATCAGCACATTAAAAGAAGAACGAAGAAAAGGATANGCCAAGTGTACTGTTGCATTGGCTACNCATCANTTGATTGAAAATGGCGTTTGCCCACAATGGGATTGTCTTGAGAATAATATTGCTTCCTTTGAATTAGAAAAGTCTATTGGATACCAAGAATACGGTATGGCGTATATTCTTGAGGAATAAGATATGAAAATCGGCTTAGTTTCATATGAATTTATAGACAACGACATTGTATTTAATATATCCCAGATGGAAAAAT
>JGI24025J20009_10002630_pt1 | contig 12742 bp, 13 predicted proteins | sample Cruoilmetagenom3_FD_20009 | JGI IMG/M metagenome (IMG submission 20009)
TTTATATACATCAAGCACCAAAATACAAACAAATCCCAAGCACTAAACTAAATTCAAAATTATAATTTTAATTCTTTACCGGGTCTCTATCTCACTCAGTTTATTAACAAATCTGTTAAGGTTCTGCGATGAATTTATATAAATGAAGACGTTATATAACGAACCGAACGATGAAATCATACGAAGTGGTTGAAACACTGAGGAAGAGTGGAAAAAGCGATTATAGATTGTCTTTATCTACCGCGATATTGTCGAATGGTTGATGTGTTTGATATTTTAAAAGAAGGCGCTGGCATAGATATGGGAAAATTAGTAGATTATGCAAGAAAGTGTGAAAGTGAAGCGGTGGAGAGGCGATTAGGGTATTTACTCGATTTGATCGGGGTGAAGCACGATGTAAGACCCGGAAACAGAACGTCTTATAAGCTAAATCCGGGCATAAAGGAGAAGGGTGTATTCAACAATAAATGGAGAATTTACGTGAATGAGGTGCTTCAATGATACCAAAAGAGGATTTAATAAGTTTATAGGGATGTGGAGGAGATGTTGAGGGATATAATGTAAATAAAATCATTTTGCCTGGAGTTTGTAATTTTTTGACGTGTCGGATAAGGTCATGCGATATCTCTCGAGGTGTCTATTTCAACTCCATCCACCGCTATCTTTAGACGTATATGTCTCATCAGTGGCTGCCCTCCCCTTATCTTTGGCACCGCGAACTTCACCACTACTGCCTCTCCCATTCTATCCGCACTCAGGTCAAAGAAGACATCGCATATATACGCGAGACGCTTTGATAAGTTTTCATCGCATGAGCCCTTGGGAACGCACAAGAAGCATAGAACGTCCTTATCCGCACTTTCTTCCAGAATTTGCGCCATCAGGGAATCGTCGCCGATAAACGGAGTAAAAGTATCTATAACCACGTTAGCGTCACTTGCTTGCCTCAGGATAGAAATTATTTCTGAAAATCTTTCTTCTCCTTTCCTCAGATCTATGATTTCAAATTCCTCTATGTTCACGCCCGCTTCCCTCATATTCTCTTCCACCCTCTTCGGATTCCGTTCTGTCACGAAGTAGTAAGTTTTCCTCTCCCCTGCACAGAGCTGGTAGAGAACCATCTCCGAGGCGATAGTCGGGTCCGCGGAGAAGTATATAAGAGACCCCGCTGGGATACCTCCGAGGATTTCATCAAATATCCCTCCTGTTTGCTTCAGTTTCATTGTATATAACGTATAACTTCCTTCTCTTTAAGACACAGATTTACACTGATTTACGCGGATTTATTTGAGTTTAACCATAAATGTTGATTCTTATCATCTGTGTTAATCTGTGTCAACAATTTAGTTTTTTCAGATGAAAAACGTGAACAGCATCCACGTGATAAAAAGCATTATCAAAACATGTTTTAAACCCGCGAGGACATTCCCCTCACCCATCTGACCAGCCATTAAACCGCAAAATATTGACTGAAACGCCGTAGACTGCATGAGAAGAGAGCTAATTTCCTCCTCGTTTAGCGCAGATCCAAATGGCATCCCTGCACCGCCCATTCCTGATGTGCTCCTGAAAGCTTCAAATAGCGGCGGCAACAAACTGGTAAACATCAAGTAAATTATTCCTATGAAGACACCGAACGCTATGTAGAGTATCATGATATAAATAAGCATATTCACTGACCTCTCCTTTACAAGCGTTCTCTCTATTTCGGCATCCGTTGCTGAAATGCTCAGTGCTTCTGGCATATTACCTCCCGTTCTCAGAACTTCAGCAAGCAGTGTAACAGCTCTCGTGAGCGAAGCGACTTTTATCGTGTTCGCAAAGTTTTTGAATGCATCACCGATCTCAGAGCCCCATTCTATGCTACGATGCATCTTCTTTAATTCTTTATACATTCCCGTTTCCCCAGCATCCGCTACCAACTCTGTTGTTTTCATCAGTGTCAACCCGCTTGCCACCGAGGACGACATGCCCCTGAGGATATCCGGCGTCTGGTTTCTTACTCTACGCTCATACCTCGACTTAGATTCGTGGAATACTGCCAGCGGCAGCAATGCAACGAATATTGCAGGAAGGATCCACTCCATCCCCGATATGAGTAGCAAAGCGATTGCAATGGGAGCGCTTATAGCTAAGGAGAGCGGGGGATTCTCATACATCTTCTCAAACGGCTTCTTTATATATCCTTTTACCTCCAATATCCTCTCTCTCGCTTTGAAATCTTTATATGCATCGCTTTTCTTCACCTCCTCTGATTCTAATCGCTCCTTCTCCTCCTCAAACTCGGTCTTCAAAATCGCTACCTTCTTGATATCTGAGGGAGTTATCACGTAGATGAAAAATATGAAAAGCGCAGACCCCAGGGGGATCATCAGATATACTATTGCATAAACGGCTGTCAAACTCCCGGTGCCCATTGCAAGCATTATTACCTCAATAATTATAAGGAATATGGGGAATGCAACCATTACCGTTACGTATGTTTCTGCAAATAGACCCAGAGTCTCCAGAAAACCCTTCTGCTCCACCCTCGCTCGCTCCCTATACTGCTCTGCCTTTTCCGCTAAGAATAGGGGCAGACTCCCTCCGCTTTCTATCATCGTAAGAATACCGCTTATGAATTCTTTTAACGACTGAGACGGCGTTGTCTCGCTAAGTTCCATCAAACAATGTTTCAAATCTTTTCCGAAGTATTCCACCTCGCACACAATGAAATCCATCTCCTTTGCCATCTCGCCGTATGTATCTACGTGCGTCGCAAGCGACTTTATAATATCAAGTATACTTACTCCGCTCTTACTTAGCGCATACATGTAGTGCACTGCATGCGGCATCATCCTATCTATTTCTCTCCGCCGGTCTCCCGCTTTTGATGAAGGCCACAGATATATCAGGGCATAAGTAGAGAGAAAGAAGACAAGGAAGCCGGACAAAGTGAGGAATATCGTGCAGAACAGCCTCCCGTGTGCAAGTATCAATGATGGGAAAACTTCATAGTTTATGGGGACAATCTCGAATGTTGAAAGCAAACTCGCAAGCATAAAACCGTTAATTAGACCCAAAAACCCCGTAAGCAGCGCATAAAAAAAAGCATTCGAAAGGTATATGTCATAAGTTATGGGGTATCTCGCAGCGAGAAGCGCCTTTTCAAGCTCTGCATACTTCTCCTTCTTTCCCACAAAGAACCTCCCAAATATGGAATATGCAAACTTCTCTATCTCCTTCTCCTTAAATTCCATATAGCTTCTTCACCTTTTCCTGATTCACTTGAAAAGTCCTTACAGCAGAGATGAATTCTTCCGGCGTTACCCCTCTCTCAGCCATCAATTCCAGAAGCTTGGTTCTTACTCCTAATTCCTCCTTCAAATNCTCCTTGCTCCACGCATTGAATCTCGCAATATCTTCCAGGACTTTCGACGAGAAAGACGATCCAAGTCCCGTGAAAGAGTCTTTAGCAGGATCCCACTCGAAAATTTTCATTGTCTTTATGTTCTTCGTTATCGGGTCTATTCCTAAGTTTTCGGTTATTTCAAAGTTCCTTCTCTCTCTCTTATTCCCTATAAACACCTGCGCTTGAACAGAAATGACATCAAGCGCCTGCATCATTGACCGGGGGACGCTGAGAGGTGGATATTCTAACCTGTGGATGGTCGCATCCACAGAGTCCGCGTGTAAAGTGGAAAAAGATGTGTGTCCCGTAGACATCGCCTGGAAAAGTGTTATAGCCTCCTTCCCCCTTACCTCGCCCACAATTAAGTATTCCGGGCGCTGCCTTAACGACGACTTTAGCAAATCATACATCTCCACCACTCCCCTGTCACTACCCATGAAGGCAGTCCTTGTAACGGTTGGAATCCAGTTGTTGTGAGGTAATTTCAGTTCTCTCGTATCCTCAATGGTTACGATTTTAGCATTTTCCGGGATGAAAAGCGAAATGGCATTCAAAGAAGTAGTCTTTCCGGAAGCGGTCCCACCTATAAACAGAATGCTCTTCCCGTTCCAGACACAGAGCCATAGATATGCCATTTCCTCGGCTGTGAATGTCCCCCAGCGAATTAAGTCTGCGGGGGTTATAAGAACTTCGCTGAACCTCCTTATCGTGAATGTGCTTCCTCTTGTTGTTATCTCGCTTCCAATGGTAAGCTGCCCTCTCGAACCATCCTCCATCGTTATATCCGCCATTGGATCCGAAAGTGACAGGTGCTTCCCTCCCTTCTGCGCCAACTTCATAACAAAAGAGTCCAGCTCTTTATCATCAAAAACTATGTTCGTCTTCGTGCTCCCGTATTTCCAGTGGTAAACGTAAATTGGAATATTGTAGCCATCACAAGACACGTCCTCGGTGAATCGGTCACACATTGGAGCATCTATCTTGCCAAAATTCACAAAATCTCTAATAATATAATAGCTTATCTTCCTGAGAGAATCCGGCTCGATTTCGATATGATGCCTTAGCACGACCTCTTCTATCTTTTCCCTTAAAATCTTCTCTTTGTCTTTCTCTCCCTCTTTATCTTCGCTCTTTATCCCTGTGAAAAGCAGAATATTCCTGAGCCGCTCACTTATTTCTGCAAGGAAAAAATTTTCCTCATCCGTGAGTCTCGGCTCCACCACCCGATACAAATACTCGTCACTCTCATTGTTATATATTATGCTTACAAGCGCATATGGCTCGTTCACAAAGTATCGCTCCACCTCTCTATAACCTTCCGGAACTGAAAAATCAATGATGTCCGCACCAAGCTTCTCAAAAAGCGTGTCAATATCCTTATCAAGATGCTCCACGTCCCCGAGAGAATACCTGAACTCTTCACTTTTATCGCCCAGAGACGAAAGAAAACTCTCATTGTCCTCTTCTACTTCTTTTATTCTCGCACTCTTAACTCCTTCTCCTTTCTCTTCTTCCAAATGGACATCCACTTCCCTATACTCAACATTAGCTAAGAATGATTTAAGCCCTTTCTCCCGGTCGTTCAAATCTTCCAACAATTTTCCCTTCTCTTTTCCTTCCATACAAGTTAAAGCAAAAAGTTAATACTTAAATAATTTACGGATACAGAATGAGCGGTTACCTTCGCACTATCTCTATCCTCACTTCTGAAATCAGCCGCAAATTATGTGCTGAGCAGGAAAGACAGGGGTCATAGGCTCTGATGGTCGTCTCTATTCTGTTCAGGAGTTTCTCATCGGGCTCCAAACTCTTCTGCCCCGATAAAGTCTTTCGTGCAACCTCCTTCACGCTTTCGTCTATCCCCGGATTGTTAAATGTCGTTGCAACTATCGCGTTCATATCAGTTATGAAACCATCCTTGTCGGTGGCGTAGTGGTGAATGAGAGAACCTCTTGGGGCTTCTATGATTCCGATTCCCTCGCCTTCCCGGAATTGTGGGACTTCCGAGATTCTCTTTCCGACTTCTCCCTTTTCCATCAGGATTTCTCCATCCTCAAGAAGCTCGAACGAGCGTTCCGCGCTGTGCAACACTTCTATCATCCGTGCAAGGTTGTAAAGCATGGTTTTGTGTGTGAATCCAAACTCCTTTTTAAACTCTTTGAAGTGCTCATCCGCCCTCGGAGTCCCGAGTCTTTCGGAGACGTTCAGCCTGGCAAGCGGTCCAACTCTTATTATCCCTTCCTTTAGCATTTTCTCCTTTAAGTACGGAGCTTTTGCAAATGAGTAATCGAGGGTGCCCTCTGCAATGTGCTTTAGATAATCGTGGCATCCAAACTCGAAACTATCTTCTCCTTTATCTGCAACTTTAAGATCGCCATCGTAGATCTCATGCGTCCCGTTATTCGTAAGACCCATGTAATTCGTTTCTATCTCGCCGTCTTCAAGCATTTCAGCAGCCGAAAGTTCCGCGGTTATCTTCTTATATAACTCTACGAACTCCTCGGAGATTTCAATTGCGTTCTTCCCGAGCTCTTTTAACTCCGAACGCTTCTCCTCCGTGAAATAATTTGCCATTCCCCCTATTATCCCCGCTGTTGGGTGTATAGCAATGCCTGCGATTATTCTCGAGCCTTCCTGTCCGAACTTCCTGAGTTCAACGATCTTCTTCGCCGTATCCTTGTCCACGGTTGCGAGTTTGAAGATATTCCGCTCTGCTGGAGGAGAATCTTTAAGTAAGAAGTCGGGCGCTGCCAGAGCGAACAGGTGTGCGGTATGGCTGTGTATGTGATGGAGGTGAAGCCAGAGCTCTCTGACTTTAACTGCGGATTCTGGAGGTTTGACTCCGAGCAAATCCTCACAAGCCTTCACCGAAGCCAAATGATGAGCAACAGGACATACGCCACAAATCCTCGCCGTGAACCTCGGCATATCCTCAAGGGCGCAACCTTCCAGAAACTTCTCAAATCCTCTCACATCCGTAACGCTGAAATGCGCATCTTTTACATTCCCTCCATCGTCCATGAATATCGTAACTTTACCCGAACCTTCAACTCTCGTAACCGGACTTATCTCTATCTCATTCATATCTTTTTCATTCCCCCTCAAATTCCAAAAGTTCCGTAATCTTCGATGACCGACGACGCCACATCACTGGATGCGTGGATACGAAGGCGTAGAACTGGTGTCTTAAGTCATACAGTTGCTCCTCTATCTTCTTAAACTCTCGCTCTGTCACTACTTTCTCCGGGTCCTCACCGCTCAGCAGTGCGAGCCTCTTCACAACCATCCGCATCGGTTTAGCGTGACAGAACCTAAGCACAAAATACCCTGGCTTAAGAAGCATTTCTGATGATCTTCCACGACAAAACTCTCGTCAAAAGCTCCTACTTTCCTCTTTACACGCTCTGCAGGTGTGGTCATTCTTCTCGAACACTCGGAGCAGCAGGTCTTGTGCTCCACCTCCGGCTTTTTACCTTCGGAAACCGCAAGCAAGAAATTCGCAATCGTCTCCGGTGGTGGGGGACACCCCGGGATATAATAATCAACTTCCACGATCTGATCCGCAGGTAGCAAGCCCCTTTCCAGCTCGGGAAATTCCTTCGAACCGGGAATCTTACCGCCAACCGTGCCCCTCGTTTTTATATATATCTTCCTCAGCATCGCTTCTATCGTGTAGTAAAAACTTAAACCGGGAAGCCCGCCATAGCACGCACAAGTTCCAAATGAAATGAGTGTATCAACCTTTTCTCTAAGCGATTTCAGCTCCTCTTCCTGTGTCTTTGTCCTTATCGTCCCTTCCCAGAAGCCAATGTCCGCATGGTCGAAGTCCTTTGGGTCGCAGAGCATCTGACAGTAAACGAAGTCAAAACGATCAATTACATCGAAAATCTTCTCATGCACATCGAGGATCGCGGTGCAACAACACCCGCAAATCGCTCCGGAGCCGTAAGCGACTTTTAATTTATTCATTTGTTCATCCCCTTTAAAGTTAGTGTAATCTCCTTTAAACACGCGTTATTACCAGCGTGTAATATCTCTATATTGCCTTTTACATCGAGCATTGCTTCCAACGCCCCTATTATATATCCATTCGTGAGATGGCACATCGTGCTTCTTTGAGGTAAGTTTACCCTCAGTAAAGTCTGCCTTACCGTACAGTCTCTTATCACGATTTTGAATTTTTTTACCCCGTCGCTCTCCTCTATCAACGGTTCATCGTGCTTGCTCCAGAGATTTATGTTCCACCAGTCCTGGTTCTCATTCAGGGCGTCCAGTGCTTCCTCCACACCATTCTTCTTACCCAGCATCATCCCCAGTTTAGCTCCGTAACCCTTACTAACCGTGTAGCACAACGCACGAGCGCCCTTCCCGGTCGCGGACTCGATAATATGCACCATCTCTCCAGAGATATCCATAACCGCATGAAGAGCCGTCTCATACTCCTCAAAAGTCCTGAATTCCTCCTCTATTTCATAATCCTTACGCTTTTTCTCCACTTCCACTTCCACTTCTAAAGCTCCTAAACAATTTTTTTCACCATTTCAATGACTTTCGACTCCACATGAAACCTTCTCGTAGGTGTCAAATCCTCGTGCTCTATTGCATAAGCGGGACATATCTCGAGGCAAGAAAGACACTCTATACAGTTCTCCTCCTTTACTACCTTCGTAGGCTTGAAATCCGACTGCTTCTCCAGAACCTCGGTTGTACAGACATCCGCGCACATCCCGCAGCCTTTGCACAAATCCTCATTTATCGTTACTTTTACTATACTATACTACTAAACTCTCCTTCTTTCTTCTATGGCGGCGATGAGATCATGCCCTCTACCAACTTCCCAAAAGGCTCCTTGAACTCTTCCGGCAGTCCCTCCACCACACCTTTCATCTCATCTAAGTTACTTTTTATCCGTTCAACGTCCCTTTCCGTCTTTAAATTCGCCCAAATCGAGACATCCCACATGCTCGGGACGAGATACAACTCAGCAGCGCCCGCTTGTATCAGAGGAAGGACATCCGCTTTTTTCAACTCATCCAAATTCATTTTCACGGGCAAATTTGTTATGAGCTTTTTCCACTCCTCTTTAAGCTCATATTCCTCCACAACTCGCTCTTCAAGCTTCTTCATCAAGTCCGCCTTAGCGGAAGCTTCGACTCCTCCATCAAGCTTCACGCTATAACGACGGTTAACAAATCCCTTTTCACACAACTCCTCCGTTACACTCGCGGGGACCTTGTCTGCATTACCGCTGAGGATATTTGACAGAGCTCTTAACACCGGATTATTGAGCGTGCAAAGCGCCATTTGAATCTCTTTCAGCAGTTCAATAAGTGTCGCCCTAAGAGAAGTATCCGCTTCTCCACAATTCATCAATGAATCCATACAAATCTTTGCGAGCCTTAACAATTCCTCTTCTTCTCTGTATTCCTCTTTTACTCTTTCCTTTTCTCCTCTATGCTCCACTTCTTCTATTTTCCCTTCTCCTCTGTACTCCTCTTTTACTTTTCCCTCTTCCCCTCTATGCTCCACTTCTACTCTCTTCTCTTCTTCTCTGTACTTCTCTTCCTCTCTCTCTTCCCCATCCTCAATACTCTCTCTCAGCTCCGCAATACTCCTCTTTATTTCCTCCAACTTCTCCTCGCCACCTATCTTCTCTTCAGTCTTCTTCCTTCTCCGGAATATGAAAAACATTTTGGACTAAGAAAGGTAACCGAACAATATATATATATACGCCTTTATATTTTTGTTATATACTAATATACTGATATAACTAATCCATAAAAACAATGACCGTTTATACGATAGCATCGGGCAAAGGCGGTGTAGGGAAAACCACCTTCGCGGTGAATACGGGCGCAGCGCTCTCGGAATTGGGGATGAGAACGCTCGTTATAGATTGCGACATAGGAATGGCAAATCTCGGTCTGGTGATAAACCTTGATTCTAAGAAGAAATATTCACTGCATGAAGTCCTCGCCGGGAAAGCGGATGTACCCGAAGCGATAAATCGGACGCCCTATGGCATGGACGTGCTTCTGAGCGGGATTTCAATCAGAGGATTTAAACAAGCAAACCCCGAGAAATTGAGAGAAGTTATAGGAAAGCTCATTGACGAGTATGAAGTTATACTTCTGGACTCTCCAGCGGGTATAAGTAAGGAGAGCGTGATTCCCCTCGCTGTCAGCGATGAAGTCATTCTTATTACAAATCCTGAGCTTCCCTCTATCGCCGACGCACTGAAGACGAAGCTCATGGCGGAAATCGTCGGCAGAAAGGTTAAAGGCACTGTCGTAAACAGGGTAATGAGTATGAAAGGCGAGCTTGCAGCGAGCAAAATAGAGGATTTGCTTGAAGTTGAAGTCCTGGGATCAATACCGAACGACAGAAGTGTTATGAAAGCTGTTGCATTTAAAGTTCCCGTTGTCGTAAGGGAGCCAGGTTCACCAGCGGCAAAGAGAATCAACGCGATAGCAAGAAAACTCGCAAATGTAGAGACGTTAGAGGATAGTGAAAAGGGAAAGAAGAAAGAGAAGTACGAATTTTTAGAGAGACTTCTGAAAGCTTTTGGGATGAAAACAAAATCATGAATGAATTTATAATCTTCACTGTTTCCCTTATTGCATCTTGGGCTCTTATCGCACTCCTGTGCGTGATGGTAACGTGGCTAAAGTCCGAGGTTAATGCACTGAACGCTAAGTCAGAAACCACCGATGAAGAAATAGAGCAATTGGCGAGTGACATAGAATGGTTAAAAGAAATGAAAAAGGCAGGAAAGCTTTATTGAATCCTTTGAATCTGCTCAAAATTCGGTGGAATCGTGGGCTTCGCCTACGCCCTCGCAAACTCTGAAAGGGTTTAAAGAAAGTATTTTTTGTGAAGTTAATTTGCATTTTGCATTTACGCTATACCATATTCGCCTGAACCTCCGTAAGGAAACCGGAGTTTTCAAGAGCTTTATCCAATTCTTCCTTTACGAGCAGTCTCGCAATACTTTCTAACTTAACAGGAGAGAGCATTCGCGGTTTGAACTCGAAGGAGAGATTTACAGTTCTCTCTTCGATATTGAGGACATAATTCTTGATATAAATTCGATGCTTCTTCGCCATTCTTTTAATAACTTCATCCACAATTCCCTTTACTTCCACCACTTCCTCTCCCTCTTCTTCCTCCCCGATTATGAGATGCCCGAGACCCTCCTCTTTCAATCTACTCTTTATTCCCACTGACAACTCATCGACAGCGGGGATTGTATCTTTCATCTCCATCTCAAAAGGCACTTTCATCTTAAAAGGCAGTTTGACCATGTGCCCCTGTGCAGATATGAGGGCGAGTGCTGAATCCGGAGCGTTAAGTACTATTCTAAACTCTTCACTGTGCTCGCCTCCTGAAAATAGCACATCCCTCTCCTGGTTTTCTATAAGAAGTCCGTTCTCCGAGAACAACTGGAATGCAACATTCATTCTCTTCTCCATCAGACGTTCACGGAATTTTAAAGCCCTTTCTACTGGCATCTCCTTTTTAACCTGTTCCCACCTTTCCTCTATAAGATGTTCCGGAAATACGAACTTTGCAATACATCTTAGCTCCTCACCAACTGCGTACACCTCCTTATCCAGTTCGGCGGAGAGTTTAAAATCAAACGGAAGAACATCAAAACTGCTCTCTACCAACCTTTCGAGTTCGCCGCAGCTCAGCTTTGCAACCGCTTTCGCCTTCCCCGCCTTCTCAATGACCGCTCCGAATTCTCGACTCGTTTCACCTTCAACAGTGATAGTACCAGCTTCTGAGAACACCTCGTCACCATCAATTGCGAGTGAGAACAAAACAGCCACTTCCTCTTTCATCCCGGAATGCATTGAGATGTTCAAGATAGCGAGGAAATCGTCACCAACATCGTACACCTTCTTTTCAATCTCAAGAGACCCTTTTAAACCGAAAATTTCAAAGGGGAGTTCAACCGACTTCTCCACACCCGCATCTCCAACGGCGGTAACAACCAACCTCGAAGGTCCCGTTAAATCGCCTTTGAGTTCGAAAATCTCCTCTAAACCCGTTTCTTCTTGTATGGTCACTTCCTTATCTTTCTTCTCCACGAGTTCCCCATCCGCAAATAGCTGGAATAGCACGCGGAGATTCTTTCCTATAATATGTTCCGGTGCGGTTACTCTCGTAATGCACTTCAGCTCCTCATCCCTTCCCTCCGTGAAGGAATCTCTATTGAGTTCAGCCAATAGCTGGAAGTCAAAAGGGAGAATTTCTATCTCCTTCTCCACCACTCTCTCAAATTCTCCAACCGCTATTTGTGCAACCGCCCTCGCAACTCCGCAGTCCTTAAGTACAGCCCTGTATTCTTTTTCCTGCTCGCCACTTGCCAGAACTCCTTCCTCTTCGAAAAGGCATTTCTCATCTGCTGAAGAAGAAATTGAGAATTTTACATCTGCATTTTTAAAAATCGGTACGTCAACCTTAAAAGTTGCAATAACCTCCTCTCCTGCGACATACTCATCGCTGTTCGTCTCAAGAGAAACTCCGGGAACAAACAATTCAGCGATATCGAGCGGGTTTTTTAGATTTGCCTCGGGATTCCTCCTCTTTATTGCGTTCAGCTCTTCTTCCGTCAGTCCAACGATATCCAGGTAGCCCCCGCTTTCCAAAAATATCCCTTCAAGTGCCTCCCGGCCATACCTTTTTATCCCCTGGTATGATTCTTCACAACCTACGACTTTACCCTCTCCAAATAGAATTATCAGCTCGGAATAGCCATCTGCTAAAGCCCTAAAAATACGCACGTAACCATTTAAATTATCTCCCCGTATTTCCACCAGCTCTACATCTAAGTGGACGTTTTCGAGTCGTATGTCCTTCTTCAAAGGGCGTCCTGGTGTTAGCTCCATGCCATGATCATACCAAGTCTTTTATCTCATCAGCAGCCCTACGCATATCAAGGAATACCAGTCCGAGCTTTGCATCCTTCCTCGCGAGTGTAACGAGGACAGCGTTCTCACCAACGCTTCTCATAAGGATGTATCCATCGCTACCCCTCACATAAACCTCGTTCAATTCGCCCCTATCAAGCTCCTTCGTATTCCTCTCACCCGTAGAGACCATCAGTGCGGACATTGCAGCAACAAGCTCCTCATCAGTACCCGATGGGAGCGCAGAAGCCATTATAAATCCTTCTGAACTCGCAACTGCCGCACCTTCGATATCCGGTGAAGTCGCCTCCAACCCCTTTAGTTTCTTATTTAACAACCTTAACTCCGCATCACTTAGGGAATATGTTCAACCCAAGTCTCTCTTCCAAGTCCCTGACCTTCTTTGGAACCTCGGAGATCATGCTATGCTCCCCCA
>JGI24025J20009_10002631_pt1 | contig 12740 bp, 11 predicted proteins | sample Cruoilmetagenom3_FD_20009 | JGI IMG/M metagenome (IMG submission 20009)
CCGCCGCCTGCGGTGGAGGTGGGATATGACCCCAGGCCGATGACGATCTCGTCCCGGCTGTCGCCGTCTATGTCGCCACAGGCGGGCCTCGTCTCTCCGTTGGCGCTATTGTAGGCGCTCCACGGAACTCGCTGCCAGGCCAGGAGAGCATAGCCGGCCCCGGCATCGTCGAAGATAGCGAACCAGCCGCCGTTGGCGGGGTATGATCCCAGCCCGATGATGATCTCGTCCTTGCCGTCGCCATCCACGTCGCATAGAGCCGGCCGGGTCTCCCCGTTGGCACTATTGTAGGCAGACCACGGAACTCGCTGCCAGGCTATAGGGGCATAGCCGGCCCCGGCATCGTCGAAGACCTCGAACCAGCCGCCGTTGGCGGGGTGTGATCCCAGGCCGATGACGATCTCGTCCCGGCTGTCGCCGTCTACGTCGCCACAGGCGGGCCTCGTCTCCCCGTTGGCGCTGTTGTAGGCAGACCAGGTGACGCGCGGCCAGGCCAGGTGGGCATAGCCAGCGCCGGCATCGTCGAAGGTCTCGAACCAGCCGCCGTTGGCAGGGTATGACCCCAGGCCGATGACGATCTCCTGATCGAGTGGCGTCGGCGTACCAGTGGCTGTGGGTGATGGCGTCGCTGTAGGTGTAGCCGTCGGTGTGGCTGTCGGCGTATCGGTCAGCGTGCTGGTCGCAGTTGGCGTCTGGCTCGGCGTGGCTGTCGGCGTGTTCGTTGGTGTCTCGGTGGCTGTAGGAGTGGTTGTAGGAGTGGCTGTGGGCGTGTTCGTTGGTGTCTCGGTGGCTGTAGGAGTGGCTGTAGGAGTGGCTGTGGGCGTGTTCGTTGGTGTCTCGGTGGCTGTAGGAGTGGCTGTAGGAGTGGCTGTGGGCGTGTCCGTTGGTGTCTCGGTCGGCGTCGGAGTTGGAGTCGGGGGTGGCGAATCACCCAAGTGCAAACGGCCTACTCCCCAGGCATTGTCGTCACCTGGAGTCCCCTCGTCTACAGCACGGCCCTCAAGGAATCCCGCGATCTGAGACGCTGTGTAGGAAGGATAAGCTTGCTTGACCAGAGCCGCCGCGCCTGCCACGTGGGGAGCAGCTGCCGAGGTGCCAGAGAAGGCCCCTGCGCCGTAGGAGACGGTTGAGACTCCATCAGGGGCGGCGAATTCGGGCTTGCAATTCGGGTGGGGACAGCTACCTGTCCAAGGACCCCCTCCAAGCGCGTTGCGTGGGCCGCGTGAGCTGAAGCTCTCAATGACACTTGGTGTGGTATAGCCGAAAGCACCGACGGCCACCGCACCATCGGCATCGGCGGGGATCATCAGACTGCTCTCTTCAACTTTGTACTGATAGTCGTCATAGAAGCTATATAGCTCCAGGTAGCGGTTGTCTCCACTCTTCTTTTCGATGACCACGCCATAGTAGGCACTATAGAGAATGCTCAGGCAGCCGCCTTCCGTCGGCGTGGGCTCATTGTCGTCGAACGCATAGTACAGCGTCCAGGAAGAGCCGGTCCAGCGAATCACCAGTAAATCGTAGTTGCTGCTGGCGGTTGGCCACTCGTTCCACGAGAGGAATACGCACATAGGCGTACCACCGGCGGACTGGTAACCAATCTGGTTGATGTTGGCACCGGAGGCAAACTGATGGTACTGTGGGACGCTCGAAGGCGTGTATGTGGCCTCGTAATGACGCTGTGCCTCGTTCCCCATGGCAATCGCCCAGAAAATGTTTCCGTCGTTTCGGGCATGGTTGACCTGATCATCCAGATAGCCCGTGCCATCGTAGGGCCCCGAGTTCACCCAACCGACCGACATCGCCGCCACTTGCACCCCCTCCGCTATCATGTCGGTCACGATGGCCTCAATGTCGGCATCGTCGTCGAAGGCATACAGGATCATCTTGTCAACGCCGGGCGCCGCGTCGTAGACGATTTCGGCGACAGCACTGCCGTGTTGGCCTTCGTCCTCGAAGGCCGTGGACTTGTAGTTCCTGCGCACCAAGCGACTGCCTAGGGGCAGGTCACCGCTGCTCTGCAGGCTGGACCAGTTCGTGAATCCGAAGTCGATGACGGCCACGATGACGCCGTCGCCGTCGATCCCTGAGGCGTGCCAAGTATCCGCCCTGATCACGGTTATCCCCTCGCTAGTCGTCGCTGTTGCACCATTGGCAAGGGCAGGCGGACATAAGCGGCTTCGGGCAGGGAGGCGATGGCCTTCAGCGCGGAAATGGGCACCAAAGCCGACACTCGGTCGCTGGCCACCGTGCCGATCTCGACACCCGATTCGGCAATCGCCTGCACGAGAGAGGCCACATCGCCTCTGTCGTCCTCGACAACAACCAGCACCCTGTTATCCTCCTGCAGTTTGATCACGTGGTTATCCGCGACCTGCTGGACAGCGAAGGGCCCATCAGTCTCATGGGCATCCACTAACTCCCATAGCATTCCTTGCAACTTGGGGTTTCCTGACTTTGGATGCTTGCCGGAGTCGGGGATTTCCACAATGGTGACCGACAGGAGAGGTGGGATCTGTGTCATGATTGCCTCGCTCTCCAAGTCAGTCTCTAGCTGTGCTAGTGTACTCGTAGGCGTTCTGGTGGCGGTTGGCGTCGGCGTTGACGTCACCGTGACGATGGTGCTGAGGGCAGTATCGGCTGGATAGTCGGGATCGGAATACTCCACGCTGGGGTCTGCGGACAGGGCAGCCATTTCCGCTGGCCACTTGTACTTGTCCTGGCGGGCAACATCTATGACATCAGATGATGGCATTTGTGAGAAGACACGCGTCGCTCCAACAATGATGGAGGCCAAGACGAAGGCCACTGCCAAAAGCCAGTGGAAGCTTCTGTGGTTCATAACAAGGTCTCCTCTCGATCAAGGTACAGCACTTGGATCACTTCCATATCCGGGTCCGTCAGCTTTCTCGCATCCAGATAGTGCTCTGCTATATGTCAGTACGAGAGTGCTCCTCAGGTAGCACGGTGGTACTCTATTGCCCGGTGCTTTCGTACTTCGCAAACAACAGAAAGCCGACCGCTCTCAAAATCTCGTGAGTCGCGGTCGGCTCTTTTCTTCACACCCTCACTCTCCTTGCCGTAGCACTGCATTGCGCTACAGACGAATTGGCAAAGAAGAACAAATATCATCATACACTTTTGAATATTCTACCGCCCAACCAGATTCCTGTCAAATGCGTGAGTCAAGTTTCTCTGCGCTCTCCTGGCAAACAGCCATGTCCAGCAGGAGCGAGCACTTCATCAGCCGAGCCGCTACACCACGTCAGCCTCCACCCGCTTGCGGAAGGCCAGCTTGTCGCCTGACACGTCGGCGACGATGGTATCATCTTCTCCGAAATCGCCCCTCAGCAACGCCAGCGCCAGCGGGTCCTGCACGTGCCGCTGGATGGCCCGCTTGAGCGGGCGAGCGCCGTACACCGGATCGTAGCCCGCATCGGCCAGGAAGCGGCGCGCCTTCTCGGTCAGCTCCAGCCTGAGCTTGCGCTCCGCCAGCAGACCTCGCAGACGGCGCAACTGGATGGTCACGATCTGCACCAGATGCTCCCGTGTCAGGCTGTGGAAGACGACGATCTCGTCGATACGATTGAGGAACTCGGGGCGGAACTGGGCTCGCAGCGCGGTCATCACCCGCTCACGGATCGTTTCGTCGCTGAGCCCCTGCTCGTGTAGATACTGGCTGCCCACGTTGGAGGTCATGATGACGATGGTGTTCTTGAAGTCCACCGTCCGCCCGTGACTGTCGGTGAGGCGGCCATCGTCTAGCAGTTGCAGCAGCGTGTTGAAGACCTGCGGATGGGCCTTCTCGATCTCGTCGAAGAGCACCACGGAGTAGGGCTTGCGCCGCACTGCCTCGGTGAGCTGCCCTCCCTCTTCGTAGCCGATGTAGCCCGGCGGCGCGCCGATGAGCCGGCTGACCGTGTGTCGCTCCTGATACTCGGACATGTCAATGCGCGTCATGGCCTGTTCGTCGTCGAAGAGGAACTCGGCCAGGGCATGGGCCAGCTCCGTCTTGCCCACACCGGTCGGCCCCAGGAAGATGAAGCTGCCGATGGGGCGGTTGGGGTCTTGCAGGCCAGAGCGTGCCCTGCGCACGGCGTTGGCCACCGCCGTCACGGCTTCATCCTGCCCCACGATGCGCTGGTGCAGCCGCTCTTCCATGCGCAGGAGCTTGGCCATCTCCCCTTCCATCAGCCGGGCCACTGGGATGCCCGTCCAGGAGGCCACGATCTCGGCGATGTCTTCGGCGCCCACCTCTTCCTTGAGCAACATGCCGCGGCTGCCCATCTCGTGCAATTCGGCCTCCACCTGGGTCCGCTCCTGCTCCAGTTCCCTGAGTTTGCCATACTGCAACTGCGAGGCGCGGGCGTAGTCCGCCTGCCGCTGCGCCCGCTCCATTTCCAGCCGCGTGGTCTCGATCTCCTCCTTGATCTGGGCGTAACGGGCGATGATCCGCCGCTCGGTTTGCAGCCGGGCTTCCAGTCCCCTCTGCCCCTCCCGCAGATCGGCCAGTTGCTTCTCCAGCGCCTTCAGCCGCTCTTTGCTGGCCTTGTCCTTCTCCTTCTTCAGTGCCTCTCGCTCGATCTCCAGTTGCATCACCTGCCGCTTGATCTCGTCCAGTTCGGCGGGGTCGCTGGTGATCTCCATGCGCAGCCGGCTGGCCGCCTCGTCGATCAGGTCAATGGCCTTGTCGGGCAAGAAGCGGTCGGAGATGTAGCGGTGGCTCAGCGTCGCTGCGGCGATGACGGCGGCGTCGGTGATGCGCACGTTGTGGTGCACCTCGTAGCGTTCCTTGAGGCCGCGCAGGATGCTGATGGTGTCCTCCACGCTGGGCTCTTCGATGAGCACCGGCTGGAAGCGGCGCTCCAGCGCGGCGTCCTTCTCGATGTGCTTACGGTACTCATCGAGCGTGGTGGCGCCTATAGCATGTAGCTCGCCGCGGGCCAGCATGGGCTTGAGCATGTTGGACGCATCCATAGGCGCGCCCTCGGCGCGGCCGGCACCCACCACCGTGTGCAGCTCGTCAATGAACAGAATGATCTGCCCCTCGCTTTCGGTGATCTCCTTGAGCACCGCCTTCAGCCGCTCCTCGAACTCGCCGCGGTACTTCGCTCCGGCCACCAGCGCCCCCATGTCCAGTTGCACGACCCGCTTGTCCTTGAGCCCTTCGGGCACGTCACGCCGCACGATGCGCTGGGCCAGCCCTTCGGCAATGGCCGTCTTGCCCACGCCCGGTTCGCCGATGAGCACGGGGTTGTTCTTCGTCCGCCTGCTGAGGATCTGGATGACGCGCCGGATCTCTTCGTCCCGCCCGATGACCGGGTCCAGCTTGCCGCGGCGGGCCAGTTGCGTGAGGTCGCGACCGTACTTCTCCAGCGCCTGATACGTCGCCTCCGGCGTCGGCGTGGTCACCCGCTGCGAGCCGCGGATGCCAGCCAGCGCCTGCAAGATACGATCTTTGCTGATGCCCATGCGCTGCAATAGCCTATACACACCATTGCCTGCTTTGTTGGCCAGGGCAATGAACAGATGCTCCGTGGAGACGTACTCGTCGTGCATCGCCTCCGCTTCCGCCTGCGCCTGGTCGAGCACCTGTTGCACGTCCGGGCCGACGCCCACCTGCATGGCGGTGCCGTAGACCTTGGGCTTGCGCTGCAATTCCGCCTGCACCTGCTCCAGCAGCAACTGCGGGCTCAACCCCAGCGACTGCACGATCTGCGGCACTACACCATCGGCCTGCTGCAGCAGCGCCAACAGAAGATGCTCCGGCTCGATCTGGCCGTGATTGTAGCCCCGGGCTTGTTCCTGGGCCTCGAAAATCGCCTCTTGTGCCTTTTGTGTGAACTTGTCCAATCTCATGATGCCTCACCTGGTGCGTGAAACGCGAAACGTAATACGTGAACCCTGAGCGCGCCCAGTGGCAGCGCATCAGCCTGTGGCTATTGTGAGCGTCGTTCGTTAGAAATACGCTAGCGGAACGTTAGACTTTCGTTAGAGGTTGCGTGGGGCTCTGCGTTCCCTGGAGGGTAAGACGCACCGCTGGCCTGCCCGCTTGGAATCTGCACAAAGAGCCAGAGGATCTCCGAAATCTCTTCCCCTTGGTGTCTTTGTGCCTTCGTGGTGAATAACCTTCCGATCTTTCCGCTTTTCCGCTGACAAGGCCGGATCTATGCTCAGCCTGAGACTCGATAGTCTCCAATCCACTTCACCCAGTCCAGGTGGTCGTGGACCGCATTGTACATTCGCCGGTCGCCGGTCACGAGAGGCTGCCCTGTAGCCTGTGCCAGAGCGAGGTAGGCTGCATCGCAGGCAGAGCGGTCAAAGTGCAGGGCCAGTGGAAGAATCTGCTGCCAGGATACGGGCTCCAAGGCAATCGCCAGCCCCTCCAGTGCAGTCAGGATCTCCTCTGCCTGCTCATTGGAGATGCGTCCCCGGCGCGTCCCTTGCACGACACCGTTCGTCACTTCGTGGAGCAACAGGGAGGGGGCTACGAGATGCACGCGCCCCGTCACGTGATCGCGGATCAGCGCCTGGGCTTGGGACTGCTCTTCGTCTGGGAAGAAGGCGCTGAGTATGACGCTGGCATCCACGATCACTGGCGGCCCTCCAATTCTTCCCGAGACGCCTCAAACAACTCATCGGCTGTCGCACCGCTGTCCTGCAGGGACAGCGAAAGGCGAAGCATGTCCAAGTAGGCCTGCACCTGTCGCAGTTGCTCGTACTCGTCGGGAGAGACGATGACGCCCACAGGTTTCCCATGTCGAGTGATAGTGAGGGGACCTTCGGGGACCTTCTTCAGCCAATAGGACAGACGGTTGTGCATTTCGGCAACAGAGATTACCATTCCCTCGCTCCTATATAGACAGTCCATATAGACAATTATAGACGATGCACATTGGGCGCTGTCAAATAGCAATGGGTGATGTGTGCAGATGCAAGTCAGGGGGCTCGATAGTCGCTCAGGATCGGCACGAAGGCCATAGAATCCTTCCCCCCTTCGCGTCTTCGCGGTGAGATGCCTTCTGATCCTTCCGCTTTTCCGCTGACGACCAACAATGGGGTCTCAGTTGGTCCTGAGCAGCATGGGGAGACAGATCCAGTGGCCCGCGCCGATGATCAGCGTGTCACCGCCAGCAAAACGCGGAGAACCGCCAGGGGGCAAGGCGCGGAAGGGGTGATCCCAGGCACAGGGCTGACCCGTCCCGCTGCCGGCATAGGGCGCGTCGACCTGACCGGTGCACTGATCGGGAGAACCTCCGTCTAGACCGATGTAGTAGGTAGTTGCCGATGGCTCGGGTGGAGCGTGATGCGTGAGACGTGATTCGTGAGACCAGGCACAGCAGGCCACAGGCAGGTTACCCTAGGTTTCACGCATCACGTCTTACGCCCTACTAATCACGCACTAGCTGTGCCTCCTTACCACCAGGGGCACATAGACGCGATTGCCCCACAACCGGCCGTAGATGTCCATGTTGGAGCTCATCGAGGGATCATCATCGAACGCTACCAGAAAATCGCCGTGCGGTCCAGCGGTCAGCAATCCTCAATATGGCAAGAAGAGGGATGGTTCCCTACGCTGTGATGTGTACGAGATGTTTGTGGGACTCCAGTGTTCGCCGGGCCCAGCCGAGTTGGGGAATGCTCCCCAGATATGGGCAAAAGGCGGCTTGCTAGGGGAAAACGGCATATCAGGGGGACAAATGTGACCCAGAAAGGCAAACAGGGTGTCGCTACGGCCCACAAATAACTCCCTTCCTCATCACAAACTAGGGAACCATCCCACAGAAGTGGAAAACCGTATCCGACGCCCTCTTGGGACAGAGGACGCGGGCCGGGATGACGCCCAGCAGCCAGGGGCCAGATTGATGGACGCAGACTGGTAGACGTGGTGGGCCTCGTCCTCGAGCCTCCAACCGCTCATGTCTTGTCCTGTGGGGTCTCGGTTCTCTATTCTCACTCACTCATCCCTGCCGCTGTAGCTGATCTCAGCGATGACCACACCAGACTGATCCTCGTCCGTGGCCGTCGGTGTGGCCGTAGGTGTTGCCGTGCCGGTTGGCGTCCACGTCGCGGTCGCTTGCGGCGTCTCCATGCGCGTAGGGGACAGCGTTGAGGTATCAGCCGGCACGCTCGATGGCGTGGCCGTCACTGTTGGCGTCTGTGTTGCCGTCGGTGAGAGTTTCTATGGAGAAGAACTCCCTTGTCACACCCAGCCCGATCTGCGGGACGATGGTATGGACATGGAAACCGGCCTGGCGGACGGGTAATTGACCATCTTTGCCCGCGAGGATACCCACACGTGGGGAAACTCTGTGATCCGCAGCCGATGATCCGCTTGCTGCAGGCCAAGCAAGCATCCCATTGCCGTTGACCGGCAATTTGCAGACTTGGCATAGGCCCCGGTTTCTGCTGCAATAGTAGTGGGGTGAGCATCGGCGGGAACCTCTCCCCACAGATGAGGAATAAGGACGCGGTACATCCCGTGGCCGTCTCCCCGTTTCGTGTTGATGTCAAGGCCAGCGCATATTGGACGCGGACAAACGCGGAGAACCACGGATTCTACTTGTATTCTTCCGTGTTCGTCCGCGGCCATCCGCGTCCTATTCCCGCACAATCATGGTCTCAATGTGTGCTGAGCGCATCAACACAGTGGGGGCAGACTACCCCATCCCACGCCGGGGGCCGTGGCGATCGGTATTGCGATGTTCGCCATCCCGGTCTTGCCACTGTTCCACATCTACGCCCTTTACAAACGCTACCTGGGCCCCTTGGAGTTCCGGGCGAATCGCTTGCTCAGCCTGTATAGCTTCAGCCTGCTGTGCGTGACTGCTCTCGCCCTGGCTCTCCTGGTGGGGGAGCGGTGGACGCCGTCGCCTGACGTATTCATTGTCTTCGTGCTGGCCGTTTCCATGGTTCTTGTCATCGCGAAAAACTGCGGCATCTCACCAAGGCACTTCTTTCGGTACAGGAGGATGAGCGCCGGCGTTTGGCGCACGCACTACACGACGAGGCCAGTCAGGCGCTGACGGCTCTCAAGATCAGTCTGGACCTGATCCGGGAGGATGTGCCGGTTGAGCTGTCCTCCCTTCACCAGCGCATAGGCGACGCCATAGCCTTGACCGTGCAGACCATGGATCAACTGCGGCTGCTGGCCCGGAGCCTGCGCCCGCCATCCCTTGACGCTGCTGGCCTCGACGCGGCCCTCGCAGCCCTCTGCCGTCGCTTCTCCCAACACACGCGACTGGCCATTGACTATGCTGGCCAAGAAGTGCCCAAGATGCTAGACACTGTCGGCATCTGCTTCTACCGGTTCTCACAAGAGGCATTGACCAATGCGGGCAGGCACTCCGGTGCAAAGCGCGTCTGGGTCAAGCTTCGTCACGACGCCGAAGCGATTACTCTGTCGGTGGAGGATGATGGGCGCGGGTTTGACACAGAGGCTGTGCTGTCTGCTCAGTTGCGGGGTACGGGCTCGGGCTGCTGGGGATGCAGGAGCGCTTGATGTCCGTGGGCGGCCGGCTGGAAATCGAATCCCGATCCGGCCACGGCACTCGGCTGGTGGCGCATGTCCCCTTAGGGGATGCACAGGTTGAGGAGGAGAGCGGCGCCAGGGGCTACTTGCTCAAGCGCTCGGTGACCGAAGAGCTGCTGTTGGCCATCCGAGCTGCCCACCGAGGCGAGATCTATCTCAGCCCGTCGATCTCACAGTCTCTCGTGGCCGACTCCCTCAAAGGTGAGGCTGATGCTGAGCCAGACAGCCCATTTGACCAGCTCACGCCGCGTGAGCGCGAGGTGCTGCAGTTGGTCGCCGAGGGGCGTACCAACGCCGCGATCGCCGAGCTGTTGTAGGTCAGTGTGAGAACTGTCGAAAAACACCGCGCCAATCTGATGGCCAAGCTCAACGTGCATGACCTGCCCGGGCTGGTGCGTACGGCGATCCAACACCGCCTGGTTTGGCCCGCGCCGTAGTCATTCTCTGTTCTGCTTCCTGCGTAGTGCAGACCCCAGAAATGAGGTCTTTTTTTGTGCAAAGCGTCAGCAATCCCCCACAGACAGCCTTTCCAGCTTGCGTCATGGTCAGGATGCAAGCGCAGGGGAGAAGGGTGTCCTGTGTCAAACCGGACTCCGAAGGACACTCTGAGAGGACGGATACCCTACACCGGTTGATCTTCCTCGACGAGTAGGCATGCTCTGATGCTGCTCAGTACCTAATCCAGACTACGTAGTCCAAACTCCAGAAATGGCGGGCTCTTCTGCGCGAAGTGGCGGTAATCCCGCATTTGACAAGCACCTCAATCTATGTCATAATCGGTGGCCGGAAGTGTGCCTCCCGTCGAAGCGGGCAGGGCCGAGGGATACGCTGAGCAGCACGCCGGGGGAGGGAGAGCCGATGATTCGCGTCATCGTCGCCGAGGATCACCATCTGGTGGGGCAAGGCATCCGAGCTCTCTTGGAGAGGGCGCACGACATCGAGGTCGTCGCTGAAGCTGCAGATGGCCAGAAAGCCGTCGAACTGGTCGAGCGGTTGGCCCCCGACGTGCTGGTGCTGGATATTGCCATGCCCTGTTTGGATGGCCTCCAGTCCCTGGCGCAGGTTCGCGCCCTGGGCGTGGCGACGTAGGTGGTCATGCTCTCCATGTACTTCGACGAAGGCCTGGTGCGAGAAGCTCTGCGCAAGGGTGCCACGGGCTACCTGCTCAAGCGCTCGGTTTCGGAGGAACTGCTGCTCGCCGTGCGGGCAGCCAAGCGGGGCGAGATCTACCTCAGCCCCCCGGTTGCCCGAGCCCTCGTGGGCGAGTTCTTGAAGCTGCGGGATGACTCAGGCTCAGACACCGCGGGCGACAAGCTCAGCTCGCGCGAGCACGAAGTGCTGCAGCTCGTTATCGAAGGGAACAGTAACAGCTACATTTGAGGTGAAGGGCACCAATTCGTTGCGGGGAGTGTGGTGATGCGAATCCTGTGGCTGGTAACCCTACTTGTCCTGGCTCTGTTGATGCCTCCCGGGAACATGCCTGGGGCTTCTAACCCGGCCGACGACAAGGTGACGGAGCTTGCGCTGAGCCCGTCCACGGAGCTGTGCTGGCGGATGGGATTCGACGCCCAGGGTATTCCCGCCTGGACCATTGACCGCTATCCTGCCGTTGCTTCCCTGCGGGCAGGCCTGTATACAGACTTCCTTGTGCGCTCGCATCCTGTCCAGCCCAACGGCATGGAGTACGTGCAGACAGTGTGGATGCACCAGAAGCTGAGCTGCGGCGCGTGGCGCTACTGGGACCGCGAGGCGTGCCCCTATGCCGTGCCCTATGACTACTTGCTCTTGCAAAGTGCGGATTGGATTGCCTATTCCGCGCGGTGCAACCCCGGTTCGATATGGCTGATCGGCAACGAGATGGACCGGGTGGACTGGCCTGGCGGGGGTCAGAGTGAGATGCTGCCGGAAGTGTACGCTGTGGCCTATCACGATCTGTATCAGCTCATCAAAGAAGCGGACAGCACAGCACAGGTCGCTATCGGGGGAGTCATCCAAGCCACTCCGCTTCGCCTGCAGTATCTGTCCAGAGTGTGGGACGAGTACCTGAGGCTCTACGGCGAGCCGATGCCAGTGGACGTATGGAATGTCCACAACTTCATCATCCGGGAGGTCTATCCTGGTCATGGCGACGGCTGGGGCGCCGGCATTCCCCCAGGGCTGCCGCCCGATTCCCCCGATGCCTTCGTGCCGGAAGATGACTGCACCCATACGGACATGGAGATCTTTGACAGCCAGATAAGAGCCTTCCGCCGGTGGATGAAGGAGCGCGGACAGCAACACAAGCCACTGATCGTGTCCGAGTATGGCGTGCTGTACAGGCATCCGGTATGCGACGGGCAGCCCATGAACTCTAACCCGTTCGTGCAGGACTTCATGATCGCTACCTTCGACTACTTCTTCAATACCAAGGACTGTGACATAGGATATCCCGAGGACGAATGCCGCCTGGTGCAGCGCTGGGCCTGGTTCAGTCTGGATGATACAGGCGTCGAGAGTCACTTCAATTGGGCCGGCGCGCTGTTTGACCCAGATACTCTCCGGATGACGAGCACCGGGCAAGTGTATCGCGATTACTGTCTGGACCACCTTCATGATCTGGCCTATCCCACGCCAACTCCCTCGCCGACGGTCACGCCCACGCCAACGGACACTCCCGCTGCCACAGCGACGCCGACCGCCACAGCGACGCCCACCGCCACGCCGACGCCAACGGACACGCCCACAGCCACGCTGACGCCGACCGCGACGCTGACGCCCACCACCACGCCGACGCCAACAGACACAGCGACACCAACAGAGACAGCGACGCCGACGGGCACCCCTACAGCCACGCCGACGTCGACAGACACGCCTACCACCGCGCCCACGCGCGTGCCTGACCACTTCCTGTACCTGCCGCTGGTGGTCAAGCGAGATGTGGTGGTAACGGCTACGCCGACGCCAAGGCCCCCAGTCTATCGGATCCACCTCCCGCTGGTGGCGCGGGCGAACTCGTTCCATTCCGACACGGAGCAGATCACCCCTCTTGGCATCGACTATGCTTACTATCTCTCTGGCGAGGACCGGTAGTGAAACACAAGCGTCGCTGGGGCGTATTGGGGCTGATCCTCGCCCTCCTGCTGGCCTTGGGTCTCTGGGCTGGTGGCAAAGGTGCGCGTCTCTGGCTGCACCCGAACTCCCTCCAGGGTACGCTGGCGCGGCTGGAGGC
>JGI24025J20009_10002634_pt1 | contig 12729 bp, 12 predicted proteins | sample Cruoilmetagenom3_FD_20009 | JGI IMG/M metagenome (IMG submission 20009)
GACAGACCTTGCATCGGTGGGTTCATATTACCATGATAGGCTACGGGCTATTACAGTTACTTAGCTTGACGGAGAGCGAAGAAGTAGACGCGTTGTGTTGTCATTCACCTTGGCGAAAAGGAAACCCTAGAACAGCGGGACAAATTCGCAAGGGGCTTGTCAATGAATTAAAACATGTTGCAATTAGGCAGTGGTGGAACAAGACATGCAAAAAATTCCAACCCCCGAGTTGGCTCAATAACGATGACTACAAGAAAAAATCAAAAAAGACTGCATAAACAACGTAATTCGTAATATTCTCGCAATGAAATGGGGCTTTTAAAAGCTTCTTGAAGGGTTTGCTTGCTCTAATCTCTAGTAATATTACTGATCGGAATTTTTGCGCTGCCCCAATGATGGCGTACCAGATTAATATTTGACTCGCTATTTAATAACACAAATAATGTATAACTAGTTCTTGAAATTTCTTCAACCGGAGATCCAAGGTCAAGATTCTTTATCGATTTGTTGCTCCAGTTTTTAGTTTTAAGAAGAAAAACACCCGATTTGCAAATTAACAAATGATCTATTTGAATGCTAAATATCCTGTCGTTTTTGTTTTTATTAGATATAGGTGGGTCAAATTCTACTGAAAAGTCATTAATTAAATAGTAANCGCCCATTAATCCGGGTTATTCAGGAATCACATTAAGCTATTCATAATACGCCCAACTTAACGGGAGATCATTATGAATATCGCAAGCAATCCATGCCCAAAACCTATTAACTGGGAAGAGCATGTTAAATCCTGGCAAGCCTCTGGTTTGCCTATGAGCCGCTATTGCCAGCAGCATGATCTTACTGTTCATCAGTTCGGTTATTACAAACGGAAGNTTACTTCGCTCAGCACAGCCCCGATAAAATCCAACACCGGTTTCGCACAAGTGATTATGAGTGGCGATAAAAGCTCTCAGGGCTTAACACTTCGCCTCACCAACGGCTTGCTTATTGAAGGGATCTACGCACACAACTTGCCGCTTGTACGCTCCTTGATTGAGGTCTTGTCATGACGGAAGTCATGCGACCCTCTCGACAACTGACCCGGGTTTTTTTATATCGGAAGCCGGTCGACTTTCGAAAATCATTTAATGGGCTATCGGCCATTGTTGAACAAGAGCTAGCGCACAATATCTTTGACGGTGCGCTGTATGCCTTTACCAACCGGCGTCGTATCTCAAAACAGTGTTGTATGAGACCAGGTTGGCACAGAGGGAAGGCACGCCGGCCAGACAATTACCGAATACAGCCTAACCTCTACTTTTAACGTCGGTTATTATGGGGGGTTACACTAGCGCTTAACAGAACTTTTACAGGCTCTCCTTAAGTGATTATCCGTGAACTATTTCTTTAACATACTGAAGCGATTTTTTTAGTAACTCCACAGAAGATGGTTGCTTCATCTCTATGGAAACCCAATGCTCGTAATTAATAGCACGAAGTGCATCAATTCCTTCTTTTTGGCTCACTTCACCATTAATTATAGGCTCCAGCATGGGTTCACTAATATGATAATGAACAAACTCTTCAGCCGTTTTTATCATCGCTGAAATATCACCACCACACATATGCACCGCCGCAGAATCAACATGAAGTTTAAACCCTTCATGATTAACGTTTTCAACTAGCTTCTTAGCATCTAATACATTCGTAATAAAATCACAGCCATATTCGACAGGATTATGTTCAATACCTATACAGCACCCATGATCCAGACTAACCTCACCAGCTTTATAGAAAAACTCTGAGGCAACATCTACTGCTTTAGAGTATAGAAGCTGGCCACGTTTTCTATTTTTAGGAGCACCAAAGACTATAACTTTACTACCAAAACCATTTGCCAAGTCAGCTACTAACTTTATATGTTCGAGAAAAGCACGATGAGATGATCTATCAAAAAGTTGAAGCTCTGGTTTACCAAAGAGAATAGCTTGCATCGCAGGAAGCTCAAATCCTTTTTCCTGCATAACTTTTTTATACGCTTTCGCTTCCTTATATGAAGCACAGTTCCAATCCTGCCATAGTTTAGTAGGAGCTACTTCTATTCCTGTTACTCCGTTAGCTCTTAAAATAGCTAGAATAGTCGGGTTATCATGATGCTCCCATGCAATATTTGATATAGCTAGTTTCATGAATCGCCTCTTTTATAGGTTGAGATAAAATCTGATAACTGTTCAATCATTTCATCTTTTGTGTAAATGTAGTTACCGCTATTATTCCAGTTTTTGGCATATTTTGTATAAAGGTCATAATGTCCTTCAGGTACTTCTTCTTGACCTATATTTTTTGATGCAAAAAAGGTTTGGTGTATATCTTCTGTCGGCACAGGTTCTGTAAACAGATTGATAAGTTTAATATCATTTTCTATTGCAATTTGAATATCTCTCCACAGATATTTTAGAAAGTAATACTGGTATGACGATTTCTTATTTATCATCTCCAAACAGTTATCATTGAGCAAATCATAAATAACATTCTTTTTGAGACCTTCGCCAAAAAGCCCCGGCAATCTAACAATAGTGCAATCATCAAACTGCTCAGCACAAAACTTTTCAAATTCTAATCGGTGGGTGCCGTAAGCATGATTTTGCATACTGGCACAATCAAAACGCTCATCTTTAGATTGTGTTACTGCATAGACATCAATGGTTGAGATAAGAATGAACCGTTTAGCTTTGATGGTTGCTAAGACGCCTGCAAGAGCCTTAATGCTTGTTAAGTCTTTCTCAGGTTCTTTGTTTGCCATCCACTTGACTGCTGATACCCCAGCACAGACCACGAGATTATAACTTTGCTCTTCCATCTCATGAAAGTTTTTGGAATTATAGCAATCTGTAAAGTCATACTGTCGCAAAAGGTTGCTTCCTACGAAACCTGTAAACCCTATTAGCGCTGCTTTCATTTGTCACCTTCATTAATTACTTTAATTTCATGCGGATAACCCACATTAAAACCATCCATCGACTCTCCATTTAGGAAAACACTTAAATAGTGACTGGATGCAGTAGTGCTCTGAATGGTTCGTGTATCACCATTGGCAAACTTAACGTGGTCCCCCGTCTTATATTTTTTTATATTTTCAGCGGTGTTTGAAACAAAAAAAGCAGCAACACTATTAGAAACCCCGTTAGTCCAGTTTTTGTCAGTTAAATTAAATGCACTCACAGTAAAGTTGTATTTTTAAAGCTATTTACTTTAATTATCCCCCTCCCCCGATCTGTTTTGTATCGATATAGCAAGCACACACATTTAATTTTTCCGCTATATTATTAAGACTTTTCTGAGTTTGACCTTCATAGAGACCTCTATTGAATAACAGATTGGTGTACCCTCGAACCGCTCCTTGGATACCTAGTATACAATTTGAACATTGCTGGTTGAAATTTGACTCGATTAGGAATTGTTCATTGGTAGTCAAAGATACATTGTTAGTGATGCGTAACTGTGGATATAGATATAAAGAGTATGTCGAAGTTAGGAAGATCACTAAAATATAGAAACTCTTAGTAAATAAACTTTGGCAATTCCATAGCAGTGGTATAGCTAAAGAAAACAGTGGCAATAACTTTAAGCGGTCAAAATGATATGCTATTGCATGTTGTTTCATAATGATATTTTCGAGTAAGCCGAATATAATAATTATGAATAGTAAGATAAGTACAAATCTTTTATTGCGCTTTATGGCAAGCCTATTCATATAAGTGACAAAAAGTGACAAGGGCAAGAAAACCAAAAACCCATAATAAGACTGCCAATATCCAATAAACAGTGAGCTGAAAGGAATATCAGTCGTAATATTTCGTGCAAAAAATCGTGCCTTTAATGCCTGAAAGAATGTTGCCATATCAACGGTAATCAGAAAGTCAAAAATAAACACCGACAATGCTAGCACCCCTCCCGCTGCACTTGCTAATATGTAAAAATATTTTTCTTTTCTCGGTAAACTAGAAATCAAAAATGCTAACATCGCACCTAAAACAATCAGGTACCCACTCCATTCAATAAAGCCTAATAAAAATGCAAAAAGAAAAACAACATAGGCGCGATACCACTTAACTTGTTCAGTTAGAATTTGAAAGGTTAAATAAAGGAAATATAAATACACTGGCTGCAGTAAAGACTGCCCCCAATAAATAAAGCCATGCGAGTAGAGTGCTTCCATTGAAAAAATATAAATTACACCTGTTAAAAATGCAGGTATATTCGGGTTACCTTGAGTATTGATGTATTTTGAAATCTTTTTTGTTAATAAAAAAACAAGTAGCACTGATAAAGCTAATATTAAGGAATTAAGTAAAAAGAGATTTTCAACTGTACTATCAAGATTAAGAATAGTGAAAGTTGTATAGGGGAATATAAAGCCACCAAGAGGAAAAGATGTGTAATAATAATTTCCATATTTGTCTGGTATTGTTGCGCCCCACGGGATATGTTTATCTGTAGACTTCCCAAGTGATACAATGGGTAAAAAATGATGTTGGGAAGCAGGAGTTTGTTTTAAAGCTTCAATCGTTAAAAGCACATGATGCGTCGCGTCGTAATTATCATAAATAACACTGTCATTATGAATAGATTGCCGAAAAAGAACTGTTATTAATAATAGTAAAAGCAAAGTAGTTACAAAGCTTTTTGTTGCGTTTAAAAAAGGCATCATTTACCCTGCCTTTGCCAAAACCAAAATACCAACAACAATAATTCCCATTCCAAGCATCTTCATCGAATTCAATTCTTCTCCCAGCCATAGCCATGCCATGGCACTTACCAGCACATACCCTAATGCTAAGAATGGGTATGCAAAGCTAATATCTACCTTGCTTAATGCCCATAACCACACAACTAAAGCACTGACATGTAAAAGCATACCCCCTATAACCCATGGATTTGTCCCTACCGTCCAAGTTAGACCAATAACTCCATCAGATTTTACCGCACTTACAGCGTGTGTCATCATTCCTTTTTTTAGGAATACGTGAGCTGTTGAGGACATTAGAATACTTAGCAATATAATGAAGATATTATTTATCACCTAAAATCCTTTTACCTAAACTAAGATTTTTGATTGAGAATATTGGACACGAATTTTTATCAGCCAAATCAATTCTAATGTTTTTGATATGCTTTGCGCTCAGCCACCGCGGTGCTACATCAAGTGGTAGAATGACATGTCCATTATGAACATTAAAGTGCACGGATGTCACTTCGTTCATTTCATAGTTATCTGCAGACCAAAACACTTGCATTCTTGGTTTCGTGTTTTCTTTATCACATGTAAAATCAAAACTCAGTATTCCAGCATCACTACCTGATATTACTTGTTGTGATATATCATAGACTATAGATGGGTCATCCCCTGTTACTTGGTATTTTTCTGGCTCTATTACTTTAGTATTATTGAAGCCTATAATACTAAAGTTAATATCTTTAATATTATTCATTCGATTGTTTAGTGTTTTTTGTGAGCTTCCCCAAGAGATAGGTAATTGCTGTAAGTCTTTTAATAAAAACACCTTATCCCAAAGTAACATTGTATCTCCTGATGCGGTTGAAAGAATAACTTTTGGGAAACGACTTTGAAAAGTATCTACTTTATTCTTATGAACACCAACAATAAGATCACCCATAGCAACAGGAATGTAGTTATCCATTACCCATCTATAAAGGCGATACGTTCTAACTGATACAGAGCGCCCATCGTGATTAATATTATCAGCCTTCAAAAGCGCCATTGGAGGAGGGTTTTCAGAAAGCGTATCAACACTCCTTTGTTGCATACTTGAATGTGGCTGATTATAAGGGACGGCTTCTATTGGCATTCGCCTGTCCAAATAAAAGTAAAGCGCCCCTCTATTAGTAATATCTACAAAAGTTTCATTATCATCTAGAAATTGATCTGCAATTTTTTTAATTGCTAAGACTCTAGTAATGTGTGCAGCATTTGTCACTCCATTACCCAGTTTTGGAATATCAATATCCTCCCCTTTAGTCAGTGCACCTAAGTTTGGAATACCTGGTTTTGCTTGAGCTATAGGACTTTGTAAATAATCAGGGGTCAGAAGTCCCATCCAAAAAACAAAAAATAGAGTAAAGTACGCATGTTTTTGTTTTGAAAAGTTTAAAAAACAGACACTCAGAAATAATAATGGAATACCAACTCTGGAAACAATACCAAGACGAGATAACCCAAATGGGTCTATTCTTCCTAATGAATATTTATGCATAATTAATACAAATATCAGAGCAAAAAATCCATAAAAGAAAGCTTCTTTTTTACCTTTATAATATTCTAATAGCCAAAAGCTCAAAATAACAATTGGAACAAATGCCCATGACGTTCTGATTACTTCATACAGAGATAAAGAACTATTTATGGTATGACTGCTATTCCAACTATGATGCCAGGAAACACCATAAGCTTGAAAATTAACTGGACCATTTTCTAGTACATATATTACAGCAGAGACTATCATATCTAGTATCCACGGCATAAATAGTGCTGATACAATCAATACTACAAAAGCTATACCCGTAGCTTTTAAATTTGAGATGATCGTTTTGCTATTCCAAGCCTTGTAAAAAACCAAAGGTAGCATCGAAAGAATAAAGATGGCACCTTGTCCAGGAGCCAAAAGAAAGATTATTAAACTTATTAGAAAAAAGCTTACTCCCAATCTCTCTACCCTTATATTCATAATTATCAGCGACATAGAGATCGCAATGAAATACCATATTCCAGTAGGGATAATAAGCACGCTCAGCAAAGCTGCAGTCAACATCCCGACATAGCGATATGCAATCGTAAAGGATAAAATTACAAGAAGAGCCGTAAGTATTCTGTTGCCTTCATATAAAGTTGAAGCTGTTCCATCAAGGAATAAACCACTACCTATTGCAGGTATCAGGTCAACAAATCCGTGAGCCAAAGAATAATCAGCATAAGGGGTAATATGATATTTAGCTATCATATAGAAAGGTAAAAGTTTTTCCCCATAATGATAATCATCTGCATTTACATATGGCATAGATGTAGCACTTAGGTATATTAAAATAAGCAGTGCTGCTAATGGAAGTGGGGAAAGAAGTGAAAAGGACAGTTCATTGGTACTTTCATTTAGTTTGAAACGTTTGTATATATCGTAAATGCTATATATGACTAGAATAGTTACAATTACATAAAGTAGAGCTTGTGTTGGAAAAAAAGTAAACTGACCTTCTGTTATATAGGAAGATGGTAGCAATAATACAAAGTATCCAATAATTACAGTTTGAAAAAATGTTACAGAATATTTATAGTATCGTTCTTTATCATTGAAAATATAAAGAAAAACAAGCCAAGCAGTAGGGATAACAAACAGCGCATTAGTCAATAAATGGCGAGCGCCCAGTCCTCTACCAAGTCTCATAGCAATTGCACCTAGGACACCTGGAGATAATGTGGCAAATGTAAAAATTACAAATGAAAATATAATTAATTTACTCACAGCAATACTTTTATGTGATTGAGGGTTTGTTCTCAATACTAAGAATGTTGCTATTAAACCACCCAAAATAATCCAAGTATTAAAAAACAGAAGCTGATAGTTTGGTATTCTTTTACTTAAAAATTGCTCCCCAATCCATATTACAAAAGGAATAGAAGCATACATCAGAGTAATAGAGAAACACTCAACAGCTTTGTCATTGTATTTACTATGAATCCAATTCTGAAATTTGCCGAGACTAACAAGTGATAATGACAGAACTATCATAAAGGTAAAAATCAATGAAACATCTTTTGACTTTCCTTCACCGCCCCAAGTTATACTTCCAGCTATAAAATCTGTATAGGTTAATGGATAATCTATAAGCCTATACGCAATTACTGCACCTACAACAGAAAATAGTAAACTGACTAAAACAGTTCCAATATTAATTTTTTTCATACTTATTAATCCTTCTTATAATCGTATTTCCCAACGACAACTTTCACTAGTCGTTCAATGACTTGAAGGTTTCCCTTAATAGGACTTATTTTTGTTGGTGTTTTACCAGTAGCGGGGTATTTTCTAGAAACAGGTATTTCTATACAGTTGAATCCAAATTTTGCCGCTTTAACCGCAAGATAATAATGCAGTTCATAACCGTCAAAAACAGCCCTAAAAATAGAGATATTTAAATCTGATAATAGTTTTGCACTATATGCCCTAAATCCATTAGTTGTATCTGTATATTTAAACCCTGATGCTAAGCGCATAAGAGGTACATGTAGAACTTTGAGACCAATCATGCGTGAAAGTGGCGTATTCTCATGATGGCCCCCTGGTATAAAACGAGAACCTTGAATGTGATCATATCCTTCGTCTAACTTAGTCATGAAACTTGGGATATCCTCGAAGCTATCTTTGCCATTACCATCTATAACTACGACACCTTTATAGCCTCGCCTTAATGCCCATGCATAAGCCATACGCATTTGAGTCCCTAATTTCCCTGCGCTTTTTTTGACTAATAGCGTATTAACATTAAAACTTTTTAATTTATCATGATCCATTGAACCATCATTGCTGCCTCCATCAGCCACGATAATATCAATATCGTTAGAAAGATATTTCATGTTATCTAATTGTTTATGAAATTTCTCCCCTTCATTGATAACAAAAATGCACACACAGTATTTATGTTGTTTAGGTGAAAATTCTTCTTTTTCAAAGACAGGTAAATCCCACTTATATTGTTCGTATTTCATTTATCTAAACCGTTAGGATTTATGGATGACATTGAATCTATCTGCTTCAAGCATTATGGTGCTGGTTTCTTCGCTAGAAATGTAGTAGCTTTTTTGATTGCCATTTTCATTTAAAAGGCGAGCTAAGTATTCACCTAAAAAAGCTAGAATAATAAATAGGATAAAAAATAAAAAGGAGGAAAAAAAGACCATAGACGTCCAGCCTTCAGTCACATCATCTTTAATGACATTTATTGCAATACTGTACACAGCAAAGATAAAGGCAGATAAACTCCCCGTTATGCCGAGAAGACTGATCCATCGTAAGGGTTTTGTTGAGTTAAATATCATCAAATGCATTGTTTGCGCTACCCCTGAAAATAGGGTTCGTTTTTCCAAAATATTTGGGTTAAGTATCGCGTACATGTATTTCTTCGTGGGGTAGCCAGTATTAGCAACCTTGATGAAAAACTGGTGATTAAGTCGCCCTGTACACAGTACTGTATTGATCGCTCTTCTACTTAAACAACGAACTGGCGTTGAATTCTTGGGGATGTGATAGCCTATTAAGTGTAACAACTTATTGCTTAGTACCCTTGCAGTCTTATAGCCTATTGTACGGGGAGATTCAGCAGCTCCTACGATTACGTCATAGCCAGATAAGGCTTCTTTAATCATATTCTCAATAATCTCAATAGGGTCTATGGTGGGGCGCAGCAGTATTACAAAATCGCCAATGGCATTTTCTATGCCCGCACATAAAGCCACATCAGTTGCAACGGGAAACGCTAGTTTTATCCAGCGTATTGATGAAATAGATTCTAATAGATTGGATTGAACTATGGCGGTGGTATGCGCTATAGTTTGATCGATAATGACAACCTCATAATCACTATACCTTTGATCCAAATACTGCTGCAATGATTTCAGGTATCCCTCAAAGTCATCATTATTTACATGATCTAAAATTAATACTATCGAAATAAAAGTGTCAATTTTTTGAATTGTATTATCCATCTATAAGTCCCGTATTTTCAATTACTTCTATCACATCATATACATTATCGATCTTTCCCCCCATGATGCTATGAAAACCGTTTAAGCCATGATTAGGTTTAAATAAAATGGGCCGAGAATCGTTAGCTTCACTACTAGGCAAAATGGTTTTTACTTCCCATATTGAATCTTCATATTTACATTCTGATAACAGGGGGATATAACGCTTAGCATCTTGAATCATACAGGGCCAAGCACTTTTTTTTGTTATCTCATCATAGTGAGAGTGAGCATCTCTATAGTGCTCTTTGTCTGTATCATGCCATTCGTAATGAGGAGTATAGCGAACATGGCTAAACGAATGTAAACCTCGCGCTGGAAATGGCATTACAGAAAAAAACGGCCCATCCATAACGGTTATCCCAACATTTTTCAGTACCTCAGGCACTTTAACTAACGCCATTTCTGTTAACTCATGTTTTAAAGGGATCATATCTAATCCCGAATTATTAATAACATGATTGATCATTGAATAGGTACAATTAAAGACCTCATCAACCTCAAAAACCTCTAGTTCTGCAGAGGTTTTTATAAGCAACTTACCATTCCTCTTTCTTACAGATTGTACCTTCTGATTCAGATGGTATTGAACTCCAGCATCATCTATACGGTCTAACATTGCCTTCATTAATTTTTTTGCATCAAATGCAAATTCTTTAGTCGTAAAAACGGCTTCGACATAATGAGGATTAATTAAACTTGTTATTTTAGGTGGTGCTGGTTCACACACTGCACCAATTCGATCACAAAATTTCTCAAATTGACTGGCGGAAATTTTACTTTGTATATTAGAAATAAGATAATATTTATCAAACATATCATCAATACAATCGCTGAACTCTTCATGAAACTTTGGTAACGAAACTCTTGAGCGCAAAGCAGTTAATATGCTTCTAGGATAATGATAGCCATTATGCACTCGCGCTTGATTTACATACGAAGCTCTTTGCATGAAGTTATCCTCTTTTTCAGAAAGTATTACCTCATGTCCTTGTCGCGCAAAATATTCAGATAGATACATTCCAAAAAAACCACCGCCAATGATTAATATTTTTTTTGAGTTCATCTGTGTTCCATTTGTCGTCCCATATCGCTAGTCAAAACTACGCACTTTTAGTGCAATACTTTGGTACTATAAACAGCATCGCGTAGAGATATATTGCTTTAATGCTATGAGACTTTTAGTCGCATTTAAAATAACCTGTGGGCTTGCAATCCACAACATAGTTGTTGAGTTAAAAATAATTTGGGTCAAAGCAGCATTTATTCTTACCAAGGACCGGTCAGCCCCCTCTGTGCCAACCTAGTGCCAGCGGACAAAAATAGAGAATATTACGTCTGCTTTTTAAGCGCACCTTTGGCATACGTCCAGTCATAAGGGTGAGCCATCGTTTCATTGAAATAAGCAATGAAATTTAGCATCTTTTTCTTGAGGTATTCAACTGAATCGCAGCTACCCCCCCTTAATAACTTTTCGGCTAATAATGCCGAACCACGTTTCAATTTGATTCATCCATGATGCGTGTTTTGGCGTATAAAAGAAGGTGATTTTATGGTCTCGATTATTTAAAAAGACAACTCTACTTTGCTGACTCTTTTTAAAATTCCCGGTTTTCCTTTTACCCCCAAGTCACCATCATAACCCGACACTTTCGCCACGTACTCAACAAGCGATGCCGATTGATGTGTATTAAGGTTGTCGGCAACTATTCGTAATTGCTTATAACATAAATGGTGGTTTTCCAAGAGCTTAATAAAGCCCAAAAAGTCTAGCTCTTTGCGATGGTAACGGCACTCTCCAAATACTTTACCTGTTTGTCACATTAAGCCCTCCAAATACGCATTGAGTCCCATGACGTGTGTATTCGTATTCAATTTTTGCAACATATCCTTGCTTCATGGCTCGTTTGTTGGCGATTCGCTCCAGAGCTTGAACGCCTGTCATTTCGTCTACACTAAAGGTAATAGTTCCCTCTTTTTTATCGGAAGCATCTTTAAGGGCCTCACAAATAGACGCTATTTTTTCGTATTTTTGCGGATCGGCTTTTGCATTAAGCCCGTATTGGCTTTTATGGGGTTTCAACTCAAGCTCTTTCAAAAGTCGACCTAAATATCGATCTGATATGCTTGGAAATATGCCTTGTTTAATGGCCTCTTCAGCTAATTCTCTGCAAGTCCAATGAGTAATGGCGAGCCATACGCCTCCGGTTCTTCGCAAGCTAGCGCTATCAATGGACATAATTGTTCTGGCTCTATAACACTACGGGGCATATCCATCAGGCGATGTAGAGTAGGTCATTTATTTTCTTGTCCGCGTTCCAAGCGCTGAGTCCCGAATGTCACGCTCGCCGGATTAACTCCGAGTGTCGCTGGAATCTCTTTATTAGGGCAGCGCTTCGCTGCTTGCAAAATAATTCTGGGTCGTACGACCAGCGCTTGAGGAGATAAAAACCGGCTCACCAAGCGCTCATCTTCGTTGAGCTTAACCCGTATCCCTATTCCGCGTGCCACAATCAATGCTCCGCTTTTATATGAAGGGTGTATAATGGCGGAATATATATGTTTTTAAATAGGTTGTTGGTGCACGATGGGACATCTGGCATGTTCCGCACTTTTTTGTCCGCTGGAACATAGTCTCATACACTCAGCTTAGATATAACATACTCTCTCCGATCATTGCAGCGGATACATCGGCTTCTTTCGCTGCTTCGTTATGAAAATATTTACTGATCTCGCCCATAATGATCATCAAAACGTACAATATCATCTTCCCCTAAATAACTGCCGGTTTGAACCTCGATGATTTCCAGGGGAATAACGCCGGGGTTTTTAAGCCGGTGGCGGGAGCCTAGGGGGATATAGGTGGATTGATCTTCAGTGAGTGTGGTGACAGTCTCGCCGCAGGTGACGTGGGCGGTGCCTTTCACAACTACCCA
>JGI24025J20009_10002636_pt1 | contig 12721 bp, 13 predicted proteins | sample Cruoilmetagenom3_FD_20009 | JGI IMG/M metagenome (IMG submission 20009)
CGCGGTCATTGCGCTTACAGCCCGCGGGGTCGGTCCCGATACCGCGTCGCGGATCATCCGCAAGCTTCGGGTGAGCGAGGATGAGTTTTATACCGATATCTTCGAAGCGGATCGGAATTACGTGCAGACGTTGCGGTTCTGGTACTAAGAGGTTCGGGGGCGGAAGTGATATAATGGCGATTCTGTGGCGGGTAATCGCCAGCCCGAGATCGGCGAAGCATCGCCCGGACATTTTGTTTCCGTTCTCCTCATATCATTTTTCCACAAGCCTGACCTCCAGCACTCTAGGAACGCTCCGATCGCCATACCAGATTCCTTTGGTTTCCGCGAGTTCGATCCGTTCGGGGGGAAGAGTTATAATACAAGGCGTGAATCATAGTATATAAGTGGAAAAGAACCTCGTAATGATCGGCACACGGTATCTTTGCTGATCGGTTGCGAGGCGTTATGGCAGAGGCATGATGATAGAGAGATTTGAAGCGATGATTTATCTGCTTGAAACTATCGATTGGACTATGATTTCTGCTATAATAGCACTTTGTGTGGGTATTGCAGGAATTTTATTTACACGTTCTCAAATAAGAGAGACAAAACAAAATAAACAAATTGAATTATGTACTTATTTTTACAATAAATTTGAAGATATGAATAAAGACGAAACAATCGTGAAATTTCGTGAATACATTTTCGATCTCTCCTTTATAGATAAATGTAAAGATGAATGTGTTTATGAGGGAAAAGATGAGATCGAGATACCCAAAGAAGTTTCAGAAAAAATCTTGGTGGATTATGGAGAAAAGTTTAGAGAAAACGCTCCGTTGGATAAAATATGTAATTTCTTTGAGGTTTTGGGAATACTAACCAAAGAGAAGTACATTCCAATTGAACTTATAGATCAATTCTTTGGAGACGCTATAGTATTCTCTTGGATCGGTCTGCATCCTTTAATATCACACGAGAGAAAACCACGTCCCGCATACATAGAGCGAATGCATCTGATTGAACATCAAAGAAAAGTTTACCCACAATTTGAATATTTATTTAATGCAATAATAGAAAGAATTAGATCACAAATTAGCAAAAGGTGAAAGGTGGATAGAATAGTAGATATAACACGTAAGCTGTTTAATATTAAATGAATTTATAAAACAACAACCATGAACACAATGCAACAGAAAAAGACATCGAATCACACCACCATCTACACAGTCGGACACAGCAACGTCGAGTTTGAAAAGTTTCTGGGTCTGTTGAATGGTATAAACGTGCTGGTGGATGTGCGAAGCGTCCCATTCAGCAAATACGTTCCACAATTCAATATCGACAGCATAAAGGCACGACTTCAAGACACTGGCATCGAATACGTCTTTATGAAGGACGAACATATCGGAAACGTTCTTGGGGGGAGACCAAAAGACGATACCTGTTATAATAATGGAGATATCATCTATGAAAAAGTGGCAGGAAAGGAATGGTACAAAAAAGGGATCTCAGCGCTGATCGGACTCGCAAATGAAAAAAACGTCGTTGTGATGTGTGGCGAGGAGGATCCGCATAAGTGCCACAGGCATCACCTGATCACCCAGAGTTTGTTGAGAGAAGGTGTAACCGTTATACATATAAGGGGGGACGGGAGTCAGGAAAGAGTAGAAAAACCAGAGAAGAAGACGATTCAACTTACGCTGTTCTGATACTATGAGGATTTATACCATTGGTTTCACCAAAAAGAGTGCAAAGAAGTTTTTTGAGATACTAAAAGCAAATGATATAGCGCAGATAGTCGATGTGCGGCTCAATAACACATCTCAACTCGCTGGATTTGCGAAGAGAGACGATCTCAAATATTTTTTGAACGAGTTGTGCGGCATCGATTACCATCATTTCACGTTCCTTGCGCCGACGAAAGACATCAGAGACCGCTACAATAAAGAAGGGGACTGGGATAGATATATCGATGAATATACGCGCCTTCTTGAGAAGAGAAAAGTTCTGGATATACTTGATAGATCATTTTTTGAGACGGATACGTGTCTTCTCTGCAGTGAATCGTCCGCAGATCACTGTCACAGGAGATTGCTGGCAGAATATCTGAAGAAATACTGGAAGGGTGTTGAGGTGGTGCATCTATGAAAAAAGAGATCGAAACTATCGCAAAAGAGTATTTTGAATTGAAAGAAAAGATTAGAGTGCTTGAAAGTAGAATATCAGAACTAAAAGAAGTTTTATTCACTGAATTTGACTCCAACGATGTAGACGAGGTGTATGCAGAGGATGTACATGTATATAGAGTGAATCGACCGAAGATAAGCTGGAATGAAACCATTCTGAAGTCAATTCTCGCGCCAAAAGGGCTGTGGGAAGCAGTGCTCAGAGTTGAGAACAAAAAGATTCGGGATTTGATTGAAAATGGCTTAATCTCAGAATCGGAGCTTGCAGAAGCAAAGGCGACACGCGATATGTGGTACACCTATGCAGAGCAGGTTTTTCCGGTGGAACGTGCAGACGTGTCACACAGCACACCCACCGGGACAGAGGTTGGAGGGGTTAAACGACTGATCATCACTGATTTGAGCAGAATGAAGGAAGGTAGGATCTGTATAGTTGGAATTGACAGAGAGAACAATGTAATACGCCCGGTAATTCCATACGGCGGAGTAAAAGAAGATTACATTCTCGACAAAACCGGTAAACCAATCATAACTCCATTCGCAGAGATTGAATTTAAATTTATTCGTCCGTTGCCAAAACCACCACATGCAGAGGACTGGGAGCTGGATACGAACTACAGACCCGGGTTGATGGGTCGTCTCTCTGAAGAAGAGATGAGAGGATTCCTGGAACGTATATCAGACCGATCTGTCCGGGAGATATTCGGGGCGGCTATTCATGAAGGGCGGTATACAAATCAGGGAGAAGGAAACAGATCGTTGGGGGCGATAAAAGCAGTAAAAGTACTGGGTGTCAATTATTCGAGGAAAGAGGTAGGGAAATACGGATACAGAATAACATTCTCTGATATGAGCGGGGCGATCTACAATCTACCGGTTACCGATTGCGCATTCAGAATGTATTGTGACAGGCTGAGAATTCGAGATGGAAGGAGCACAGGCGCTATAGGATCGGAACTACAGCAGAGATTGAATCGAAGCGAGGTATTCCTCCGCGTAGGTCTAACAAGACCTTTTGCAAAGATGCATAACAGATGTTACCTGCAGGTCTCCGGAATTCATGCATTTCCAGACTATCGAGAGAAGGATCAGGACCGGGGAGAGATACATTCTGGCAAATCCAAAGCATATTCGGTGAGCAATGTCCGGAAAGCATATCCACGGACGTATGAGTCGTGGACAGAAGAAGACGATAAAAAATTAATCGCCGAGTACTGGTCTGGCAAAACTATAGAAGAGCTTGTGGAACTATTTGGAAGGCAAAGAGGCGGTATCGAGTCAAGATTAAAAAAATTGGGGATGATTGGGTGATCCTCTTCTGTGTGCACTGCTGAAGGTGAATCTCTTGCAGACAGCGCGCCCGGTCATGATACTGCGTCGCGGATCATCCGCAAGCTTCAGGTGAGCGAGGATCGAGTTCTACGCGGATATCTTCGAGGTGGAGCGGAATCACGTGCAGACGTTGCGGTTCCGGGACTGATACATCGATTCACTCGATCTCCACTCGCTCTGTTCGCACTCCGTCCTCGCCCTCGGTCAGTTGCTCGATCCGCATCTCGGCATCGTCCAGTTCCTTGTTGCAGAGTCTCGAGAGTTTAACCCCGGTCTCGAACTTCAGAAGAGCGTCTTCGAGCGTTAATCCCGACTCCTCCAGTTCATGCACGATATCTTCCAGTTCTGCAAGTGCATCCTCAAATGTAATATCCTCATTCTCACTCATGGTCCCAGCCCTCCTTTATTTCACGTACCCGGCATCCGATCTTTCCATCCGTTACCAGTATCCAGAGATCGCTTCCTGCGGTCACGGCGTCGATCGTGTTTACGACCGCCCGGTCAGGCGCCCTTAAAACGATGCTGTATCCGCGTTGCAGGTGGTTGAGCGGGCTTAATGCGTGAAGCGTCGCCCCGAGCATGGAAAGATCCTTTCTGCGCAGTTGTAGCCGGTGCGTAACCGTTGTGTGCATCTGCCGTGTCAGTTCGTCGAGGTACTGCCGCAACTGGTTGATCCGGTCTCTCGGATGCACAACACCCCGCTCTGCACGCGCCAGCCGATCCCTGGACATCTCGACCGTCCGCCGGATCGCATGATCGAGTCTGATCTTGTGCCCCGCGATCTGCTGCCGGAGCTGCTCCCTGTCAGGCACCACGATCTCGGCAGCCGCTGATGGCGTCGGCGCACGCAGGTCGGCAACGAAATCGCAGATCGTGACATCAGTCTCATGCCCGACCGCGGATACGATCGGGATTTCGGAATCAAAGACCGCTTCCACAACCTTTAGTTCATTGAACTGCCAGAGTTCCTCGATCGAGCCGCCGCCCCTGGCAACGATCAGCACATCGATCGGGTCTGTGCGCGACAATTTGTTCATCTGCTCGATCGCGCCTGCGATCTCTGCTGCCGCCCCCTCGCCCTGCACCCGGGTCTGCGCAAGGATGATCCGCACAGCAGGAAAACGCCGTCTGATGACGTTTAGTATATCGTGCAGCACGGCACCTGTGCGGGATGTGACAATCCCGATCGTCTTTGGAAACAGAGGTAGCGGCCTTTTGCGGGCAGGATCGAAGAACCCCCTCTCAGACAATTGCGCTTTTAATTGCTCGAATGCCTGATAGAGCGCGCCGATGCCGTCCGGCTGAATATCCCAGACCGTCAGTTGGTACACGCCTCTTTTCTCATACACCGTGATATCGCCGCTGCATACCACCTTCAGCCCGGTCCCGGGCTTGAATGCAAGCTTCGTATTCGCACCACGGAACATAACGCAGTTTAACTGGCTATGCTCGTCTTTCAGCGTGAAATACATGTGCCCTGACGTGTGGTGCGTGAAATTGGATATCTCGCCCCTGACAGAGACCTCGCAGAGCGACGGATCATCCTGAAGCCGGTGCTTGATGTACTGCGTCAGTTCACGCACGGTGTAGAGCATGAAGAGAGATGATCTCTGGATCAGTATAAACCTGTGCGAAGTGCAGGGTGAAAGTGAGTACAAAGCAAGGGACTGCCACAAAATAACCCGGGTCAAGTCGGTGGACGCGGGAAGCCCATGAAAAACACAAATTGTTATATGGGACTATGTGGAAGAGTAGATCAATTACCGACGTGTCTCCCGCTTCCGGATGAATGGTGGAACTTTCCATGCTCGAGATAACAATACACGGGCGAGGAGGTCAGGGCGTGGTTGTGACCTCCCGAATACTTGGCACAGCAGCGCTCTACGATGGGCTGTATGCGCAGGACTTCCCCCTCTATGGCGCTGCCAGACGGGGCGCGCCGGTCATGGCGTTTGTCCGAATCGACGACAAACCGATCCTTCTGAGAGGGTACATCGCAAAGCCCGACATCCTGGTACTGCTCGATGAGTCGATCATCGAGGTCAAGGATGTCTTTTCAGACTTACCGGACGATTGCACCATAATAATAAACACAACCCGGGACACAGGGGATTTTAAGGATGCGCATCCTGAAATAAAAGATCTAAGAGTCTTCTGTGTCGATGGAACAGGCATTGCACTCGAGTACCTGAAAAAGCCGATCCCGAATGTGGTGATCATCGGATTTCTCATCGGAATAACGCATCTGATCACAGTCGATGCGTTTAGGAAGGCGGTCAGAGACGAACTCGGAAAATATCCTCTGGATCTGGTCGATAAGAACATAGAGGGCGCGCTGAAAGCCCATGAGCTGGTGACAGGGGAGGGGGTGACAGCGAGATGAAGATCATTAATATATCCTACGATGGAGAGAGCGGCGTTCCAGTGATCAGGGAGCCTGCGAGTGCACTTAAAAACAATACCGGGACGTGGAGAGTCTTCAGACCGACAATCGACAGCGATAGATGTGTCAGGTGCGGCAAATGCTGGGTCTTCTGTCCGGAAGGCGCTATACACGTCGATGACGATGATATCCGGATCGACTACGATCACTGCAAGGGCTGCGGGATCTGTGTAAATGAATGCAAGTTCATCACAGCCAAAAGGGAGGTGTGAAAAGTGAACACGAGACAGATGATCACCGGGAATGGCGCTGCCGCATGGGGGGCAAGACTTGCGAGGGCAGAGATAATCCCGAACTTTCCGATAACTCCCCAGACCGCGATAATAGAGGAGATCGCATCGTGGATTGCAAGTGGCGAGATGGACGCGGACTTTCTGCCGATGGAATCAGAACACAGCGTGCAGAGCGCTCTTGCAGCCGCCTCATCTGCCGGCACACGCGTCTTCAGCGCGACAAGCTCGCAAGGGTTGATGCTTATGACCGAGATGATGTTTGTGACGAGCGGTCTCAGGCTTCCCGTGATCCTGGTCAACGTCAGCAGGGGGCTCTCCGCTCCGATAACGCTCTGGTCCGATCATAACGACGCACTCGCGCAGCGGGACTCCGGATGGCTCCAGATATTCTGCTCGAACAACCAGGAGGTTCTGGACAGCGTGGTGATGGGATACAAGATTGCAGAGAATAGCGAGGTCCTGCTGCCGGTGATGATCAATCTCGATGGCTTCATACTTTCCGCCACAAGAGAACCTGTGGAGATCCCTGGTCAGGACGAGATAGATGATTTTCTGCCTGCATACAACCCGAAGCACACCATTCTGGATCCGAAAGAGCCCATGAGCGTGGGCGGCGTTGTCTTTGATGAGTACATGTACTTCAGATCACAGCAGCGCATCGCGATGCAGAATTCAAAGGGCGTCATAACGGATGTCTGTGCAGAGTGGGAGAAGACGACCGGCAGGAAGTACGGGCTTGTCGAGCCGTACTGTCTGGATGATTCCGAGCGTGTGCTTGTGATTGCTGGCTCTGAGTCAGCGATACTCAAATACACGGTTGACAAACTGAGAGCGGATGGAGAGAAGGTGGGAATGCTCAGGTTGAGGACAATGCGACCGTTTCCATGCGAGGAGATCATTAATGCGCTCTCTGATGTGGAAGAGATCGGCGTAATCGACCAGGACATCTCCCCAGGAAGCGGCGGAATCATAGCAACCGAGGTGAAAGCCTGCCTTGGAAGGAGCGTTACCAGTTTCATTGCAGGGCTTGGAGGCAGAAGGATCGGTGTTGAAAAGTACGAGAAGATCTTCGGAAGACTTGGAAAAGATGTAGAGGAGTGGATATTTTGAAAACCACTGATCTGAAGAAATTAACCGATATCCCTATGGAAGATTACCTTGTCGGAGGGCATGTCGCATGTCAGGGCTGCTCGGCGTCTCTCGGGCTTCGTCTTGCACTGAAGGTTCTCGGGAAGGACACAATCGTCATCAATGGCTCCGGCTGCATGACCCTGCTCCCGGTCTATCCGACCACGCCGCTTCGGGTTCCGTGGCTCCATCTCGCAATCGAGAATACTGGTGCTGCAGGAACAGCACTCTACTATGCGCTGCGGAGGAAGAATATAAAAGCCAATATACTGGGTTATGCTGGCGACGGTGCAACGTACGACATCGGACTCCAGAGCCTATCAGGAGCGGCAGAGAAGAATATCGACATGATCTACATCTGCTACAACAACCAGTCATTCGGGAACACAGGTCACCAGCGGGCAAGCTCGACGCCGCGTGCGTCATATACATCGACAACGCCGGCCGGAAAGGTTGAGGTGGCAAAGGATATGCCTGCAATCATGGCAGCTCATAAGATACCATACATTGCGACTGCGTGTCCGTCATATCCGATCGATTTTTTAAGTAAGGTTAAGAAAGCAGCTGAGGTAGCGGGGATGGCTTATATCGATCTGCTGGTACCATGCCCGGTCGGCTGGGGTTTTGATCCGGCAGAGGGGATCAATATCGGGCGGCTGGCAGTGAGAACAGGGATGTGGAAGCTCTATGAGATTACGGATGGCAGGGTTAGTATGACTTACATTCCGAAGAAGAGGCGGGAGGTTTCAGAGTATCTGCGAGCGCAGGAGAGGTTTTCGCATCTGTCTGATGAAGATATTGCGGCGATACAGGCGGAGGTTGACCGGGAATGGGATGAACTGGAGGCGCGGGGGTATGCGTATGAGATTGGGATTTGATGAAGAAGTTATGAAACTTGGGCTTACCAGAAGATTGGAAAATTTGTATCCGCTTCAAATTAAGTGGTAACCGAGGCACCATCTAAAAAATAGGCAATTTTGATAATTATCGTAACTACTCAGGTATGTTGATTGGTCGCCAGATTACGATTCTGTACTTTCTGGCAAGAAAAATAACCGCGGAGGGCGCAGAGGAACGCAGAGTATTTAACCGTTTATTTCCCCTCCGCGTCCCTCTGCGCACTCTGCGGTTAAATTCCCGGTTCAGTTACAGTATCCCCACGTCCCAAGTAGTTCCTGCATAGTGAAGTCCTCCGATACTGGTTTTAGGTACCTGAGTAGTTACTAATTATCGTAGATGCAGATTTCACAAATTTACGCTGATGTTGCCTTAAATCCGTGTAATCTGCGTCAATCTGTGGCTGATATGACTTTTATCCACAGATTAACACGGATGAACACAGATTGATGTTTTTTCGTATAGTTTCAGAAAGACTGAAGATGAGTTTTACCATACTTTTTGAAGTGGATATGAAAGTTTGTCAGTGGGCGATGTCGCAATAAAACCTCCATCCGGGTAAATTATTTACCAGAGAATCCCTGAGAGGACTATCACCATGTCTGGCGATGAACGATGGAATACCACAACTCAAGTCCGGTCGCTGCATTCGAACACCCAAGCAAGTTAACAGCCCATCCCCTGAGTATCAAGTAAAAACGCATTAATTGTAGTCTGCGACGCATGTCTGTAAACGAAAAACTCTGGCCCTCGAGAAAAAGCGAGGGTGCCGACATCTCTACGATCGAGGAACTCGTCGGCGCCGATCTGGCGCTGGCGTACGAGATAAAGGACAAACGTGAGAAGATCGGAAGGGTCGAACTTGGTCTTGTGAGAATCCCTATCTTCTGGGACTGGATCGATCCGATCACCGGGAAGGATACCAGTCAGATCAAGTATTACATAAGCCGCCTGAATGTGTTGGTCGATACGCGAAACAGGGTCGATGCACACCATGAGGAACTCGTGCGGCAGGCGATCCCGGATTTCCATATCATCAGGGACGATGATGTGGTGATGAGCCGCACTACGGCAATCAGGCAGCGCGAACGCTATGACGAACTCCTGTGGCAGATCAGAAGCCTGGCAATCGATGATGATTTTGTCAGGGAACTCATCCCGGACTTCGAAGATCGGCTCAACGGGACGTATGAGACCGGAGAAAACCGGAACTGGGCAACTGACCAGCAAAAGATCATTGGCATGCTCCGGAATAAATATCAGGACTGGCTCACTGAGGTTGGGAGGACGTACCTGGATTATCTGACAGATGGTGGGCTGGATGCCGATCTTGCCGGGGTACCACCCGATGATGCTACCAGTTGGGAGAAATGGATTCATGATGTTGGGGAATCGTATCTGGACCATCTCGCTACCACCGGAACCGTAAAGCAGAGCTATACCTGGCTGATCGACCGCAAGATTCCAGTAGTTGTGAGGCGATTTGAACGCCTGATCGAGAAGGAGGCGAAGTTCGTGGGAAGGGGAGACGGGGAACCGATGGTGGACAGAAAGACGCGGGTCAGGCGGAGCATGTTGAATCACTGGGTTGATAAGTTTTACAGGAAGATGCAGGAACTGAAGAGGGAGGCGAAGATCGATCTCTGAATGGGGTCGTACTTCCGAAACACACCCGGGTTCCGAACACGGTTCCCAGCCACTCCGCCACTCATCCACAAGCCCCACATGAACAACTCGCCAAACCGACGCGAACCATCCGAGCCAATCCAAAAATACACACCATCGATCAGTAAACAACCGGATTTTACCAAAGTCTCTCTCAAAAATCCCATCTGGCGACCAGTCAGATCAGACACAAACACCGTCGGAATCCCAACTCCCTGTCTTCGTTGTAACGTCTCATCCATTCCTCAGCAGGGAAACCGTCACGACAGACACGCCTGCACCGCATCGATTCTATCAATGACCCCGACCAGTCTACCTCCATCAACCACCGAAAGTCTGCCGACGTCCAGTTCAAGCATCGTGCCGATGGCTTCCGAAACAGATGTTGCTGGAGAGATTGTGTATGCCGGGGTGCTCATGACTCTTTCGACCAGCGGCGATTGTTTTGCTCTGGTACCGCCTTCATCCTCAAGCCCGATTCTTGCAAATCCTGCCTTGATGATGTCATACCTTGTGACAACTCCGATCACCGCCCCCTTTGGGGATGTGACAGGCAGTCCTGTATAATCTGATTCGAGCATGGTTGACCACACCTTCGCAATCCGATCCTCTGGCGAGCACGTCACAACCTTCCCGCTCATGATATCTCGCACCACCAGATGCTTTGCCGGACGCAACTTCTTCAGAAGGTCGGTGGTACTCAGCACTCCGACCAGCGTCTGATCATCAATGGATCTGATCACCGGTACCATATTCAACCTCGCGTCAACCATCATCCTTGCAGCCTCCTGTACATCGGTATCCGGGGTTATGGCAGGACAAACGGTCGCGAACCCACGCACAGTTACACCTGAACGGGCTGACGAAATATGCATCACGTCCTGATCCGTTAGTATCCCGAGCACGCGCATGAATCGTTCATCCTCCACGACAGGAAGATTTCGGAGATGATGATCGCGCATGATCTGGCGTGCGTATGTTACAAAATCATCTGCTGTGACGCACACGACTTCTTGTGACATTAGATTAACAACAGTCATATCAATCTCCAACCTGCTTGTAGTATCAAGCTGGTCTATATAAACCTTTCGGTATAATCCCCATTGTAGATGCTTGTTTATCAAAAATCTATCTTGATATCGTACAATTCAGATAAAAACTTCTGGATCTTGCCCGGTTCATGCAGAGTTTCGTGCATACCGGGGTTACAAAGTCACCTGGGTCTTTTGAATCAGATCTATACCTGTAGTATCAGTATCCCAACTACTTTCGAGTTCCGACAATTCACCGCCCTATATGTCAACGGAGATCGGGCTGGAAGACATGAGGCAGCATCACATCACTCGATGCCATACATATCCTTGAGTCCATGCCCTGTTGCGATACAGACAACCGTCTTCTGATCCAACAGATCGCCAGTCTTCCTTGCCCCTGCAAACGCAACAGCCCCGCTTGGCTCAACAAAGACGCCATTTGATCCGAGTTCATCTCTCGCCCGGAGGATCTCCTCGTCAGTCACCTTTATGCAGATGCCGCCTGACTCGCGGATCGCTTTTAATGCAAGCAGACCATCGATCGGAGCGCCACATGCGATTGCAGAGGCAACGGTTCTTGGATTTTCTATCGGCACGATTGTGTCAGTCCGCTCCTCCCATGCTCTCACGACCGGGTCGCATCTCTCTGCCTGAACACCTACCATGAGCGGCAGCGCATCGGTGATCCCGGTGATCATCAATTCTTTAAATGCCTTCCACACGCTCCAGATCAGGGTGCCGTTTCCTATGGGCGCGATCACAGCGTCAGGAACGCGCCAGTACATCTGGTCAGCGATCTCGAACCCCACCGTCTTTGTGCCCTCGCACCGCCACGGGTAGTCGCCTGCCAGAAATGATTCAGGATCACTGCGGACCTGGTTCTCGGCAATATTCATGGCATCTGCGTAGTCGCCGCTTGCAAGCTCGATCTCAGCGCCATAAGCCTTCATCTGGACGATCTTCGCTGGTGCAACGATTTCAGGGATGATGATCTTGCATCCCAGTCTGGCAAATGCGGCGAATGCGGCGACAGAAGACCCCATATTCCCTGTTGATGCAATCACTACTCTCTTTCTCCCCCAGGTGACCGCTTTTGTGATCTCGAGTGATGAGCCGCGGTCCTTGAACGAGCCCGTTGGATTGGCTGCCTCGTACTTCACAAGAAACTTCTTTGCTTGCGGCATCAGTCTTGTCAGGTCAACAAGAGGCGTACCCCCCTCGCCCATCGAAACGATCCCGGAGAGATCGCCAACCGGCATGAATGCCCAGTATTTCCAGTGACCCGGGCACTCGCGCATGAATTCGTCCTTGCGAATCGTACGCTGTATCGATTTGTAGTCATACTCGGCATCAAGCGCAGAATTGCACTTCGGACACCTCATGACCGGGCATTTCCGGATCTTCTCAGGGGAATAGGAACTTTTGCATCCTATGCATCTGAAGAATTTCACATAGACCAATGTCTCACATCCATACAATCGTTCCAGCATCGACCACTTTTGACATCTGTAATACCTCTTGGCAGGAATGGTAGTTATATCCGGCTGATTCCGAAATATACTTGTTCGCACATAAACTTTTCCGGTGATAAAATTTGGAAATGCGGCATTTCCTGAAAACTCCGCTTTGGACGGGATGAACGACTGATATCGCCATGTTTTCCCGGGAGGAGTATCTGGCATATACTTGCATCACTTAAATAAATTGGTGGACAAAAAATCGGCACTGTCTGAAAAGCCAGTGATTTATCACCGCGGAATACGAAGTATCGCCGAAGGCCGAACGCGGAGGGCACAGAGTTTCGAGACTGTATAAGTCCTC
>JGI24025J20009_10002637_pt1 | contig 12721 bp, 12 predicted proteins | sample Cruoilmetagenom3_FD_20009 | JGI IMG/M metagenome (IMG submission 20009)
CCAGCGGGGTCTCAGACCGTAGCATGGTGCCTTCGGCGATGCTACGCTTCGCTTCGCATTATCAAACGGAGACGCTTGGGTTCTCGGGAGGCCCAATGTGCTCTCCTCACAGAGTTAGGAGTATGCGGTGTCAAGCATATAAACGGTGAGACATTGCAAACGGCACACTGGGAGTCGCAGATTAAGAAGGGGGCGGTTGCCCGCCCTTTCTCATCTCAGAACGGTGCGTGAGACTTTCACCTCACACCGCTCAAGCATTTCATAACCCTTTCTGCATCGGGCAGCAGTTTGTTTCTGTGGCATTCTGGTATCGAAGCAACCTTGAGCCTCCTTCCAAGTTAATCCGAAGGCCGTGCAGCATTTGCATCGTCCTAACGGTCATGGTCGGAGTACTCAACGGTCGCTTTTTTCGTCGAACCAGATGCCATTTCCGTTCCTTAACTGCTTTTGTAATTCGGGCTTGCAGCCTGTTAACATGTTCTTCTACCTTTTTCCAGTCAATATCAGTCCACTGGAGTTTTGGTCGAGTGTCTGTAAGTCTCTCGCCTTTTAAGGGCGTAATTGAACTACTTACATTCACAGGTTTGCCTCCTTGCATACAATGAAACACCAATTTGGTAAGTCAGCACCCTCTCGGGTCAGGGCAAATTTTAAACCCCTATACATCTCATTACAAGATGCCATTCGCTTTTTACCGAATCCTCTACCCCATAAGCCATCGTTTACCCTCACGGGGTCTCTACCCAGATATTCCGGGAGCTTAGGGGGCTTACCAAGTTCTACATCACAGATAATTATAAACACCTTAGAAGCCATCTGTAAGCCGGGAACCTTATGTCCATTCCCTATAACGTTGATCCAGCCATTATAGTCCGGTTCCTCACCTTTTGGTCTAAGCGTATCAGTCCATTTTCGCTTATCTATGATAACGACTCTTACAATGGTTCGCATTATGCTCTTCATAGTGTTTTATCCTGGCAGTCGATCCGAACTGGACTTTCAGATTGTTCCACGTTGTCCTGCGAGCATACCGCGCAAACGTTACCATCGGCGCGTTCCGCAATAGGATCATTCCGAATGGAGGGAATGGCCCGTACGGGCAATCTGTGATGCAACTTCTTGTCAACAGGGATCAGCTTATAGTACCGTCGAAGCAGGGTAATTCCTGTGGAGGAAAGGGACTGACAGTTGAACCGTTGGGACAGGGACACATCTTCCGTACTCAGATGCGGGTTAAGGGTGGTAACAAAACTGTACTCACAACCTATCCGGAAAAGGGATGGGGAGGTTCTTCTGAAGAGCCGGATGAGGGAAATCTTCACGTCCGGTTCTGTGAGGGGGCTCATAGTAACCTGGGGCTATTACCTCAAAAAAAAGGTGCGCTATGGGCTCTACTCGACAGTGACACAGAGGGGGCGAAAGATAAAAATAACAACTCTCTGTGATCCTCTGTGCTCTCTGTGGTTTAATCTTCCTTACCATAAACGGATCCTCTGGAAGAGTGAAAAAGTGCATGCACTCGCGAATTACCAGAGAGCCTCTTAATCACGCCACCGTTGCGAATATCCGCGAGGATATGAAGCCCAATCCCGATATCGAGGTGTTTGAGACGCCTCCGAAGGGATCTTGCGCAAAGAGGCAGCAGAAATTCTTCAAGCAAATTCTTGATCTTGTTGATCCGGCTCCGGGCATGAACAAGATGCAGAAGTGGTCCCGGATGAGTGTAAGCAATTACGGTGCTCCTGCTCGGATCGTAATCGTTGCGGATAAGTCAGCGCCGGGCTGGTTCGTCTTCGATATCGGCATAGTAACTCAGACAATAGCGCTTGCGGCGCAGGAATATGGCCTGGGCACCTGCATTCTGGGTGACGCAGCCGCGTATCCTGACGAGGTGCGAAGGATTGCAAACATTCCCGAGTCCAAGCAGATCATCATCGGAATCGCCATTGGCTACCCGGATTGGGATGATCCGCTAAACAGCCTGCGGACCGGGAGGGAGCCGGTCGGGGAACTGGTTACGTGGCGCGGGGCGGCGGATGAAGGATGGGAAAACGGTGAAAAGGGGAACTAAAACGAAGGAGAAAGGTAACTACCCAGATACCCAAAACCACTATTCAGGGGTTTAGAGGAGAGAAGTGGTCAGGGGGGCTCGAAGACGCGCACAATGTTTATGATACCACAAGCGTATTGCACAGTCATGGACGCAAACGATCCTGTCGAAAGATCGGCTGAACCAGTAACCGACGTTCTGCGAACCTTATCCCGGGAAGAAGCGAATATCAGGAACATACGCAAAGCCATCCGTGCAATCGAGAGGTATACGGAGAATGAACCGTCAAGTAACATCTACAAGATAAAACAAGAGATTGAAAGGGTTGAAAAGATATTGAAGCAGACTATACTGACCGATTTTGTCGAAGAAGATGTAGAGCAGCGAATACAGCCAGTGAAATCAAAGATGCCTGAGTGGGAAGAGCAGGCACAGAAGAGCTTTGGCAGGAGGCTCGAAGACGCGCTGAGGCAGGTGAACTTTGAATTGAGTGGACACTACCCGTTACTGAAGGCGATGTTCTACACACTGGAGGTGAAACTGGAAGCGGGCAGCGTTGTAATCTGGTACGGTCCTGAGCAAGAGCGGTTGGACGCCTGTAAACCCATCCCCGAAGTAGTGGCAAAAAAACTGGCAGCAAGCCACAAGAAGATCACCGGTCGCGGTCTTGATGGCGAAACATTCCTCTTAAACTTATTCGAGGCGTACAAGGCAGCAGCTCATCGCAGCGAGAAAAATTTCGGAGATTCGATTCCGGTTTCAGACATTCTTCTGGAGTATGCACTCTTGATCCAGGGTAAAAAGTTCAGAACGAACCCGGTCAAGAGCAGTTACAAAGAGTATGGGCGCGTCTTCTTCAGTTATGATCTGTATCGATTGAAGGAACGGGCGGTGGATGGCCATGAACTGAGCCTTGTAACCGCTACAAGAGCCTATACGAGGCGGAGGGCAGGGTTTCTCTGGGTGCCATCCAATGAACGAGGAGATGGTACGTATATCTCGCACGTCAGGTTCAGGGAAGTGTAATCATGGAGTTGGAGTACGGGCTCTATGAAGCGGGAATAGACCCTATCCCAGCAAGGAAAATCATAGAGATCGTCGGAGGACAGGGAAATCCTCCGGAATACGGATTTCAATACTTCACCGCGGGATTGGACAACTATCTCGGGACAATCGATGAGGATTACCTTGGAAGTTTTGTAAAAGATGGAGGTTCGGCGTTTAAAATGGTGATTGGGGTATATGGTGGTGGAAAAACACATTTTCTATATTGCATCAGGGAAATTGCGTGGAACTACGACTATATAGCGTCATACATCATTTTGAGTCCTGAACAGACTCCATTTTACAAATTGGAGCAGGTGTACAGAACCATCGCTTCAAATCTCATCTACCCACAGACCCCGGAAGAACTGTTGTCAGGATATGACAGGGGAATCGAGGCGGTCATCAAGGCGTGGTACAGCCGGAAGTACCAGGAGATGGCAGGAAAACTGCCTGATGATCTCATATCACAGGAACTCAATGCTTATGCGTCCGCGCTTGGTCCTTACGAGAGCACGAGCTTCAGGAACGCGGTAAAAGACGCTTTCTTGAGTCTAACTGAACGACGCGACGACGATTTCACGTTAATCATCCAGTGGCTGGAGGGCGAGAACCCTCCTAAGAACCTGCTCAAGGATTTCAAGATATTTGAAAAGATAGACAAAAGCACTGCGTTTAAAATGATCCGCTCTCTTGTCCAGTGGGTGCGAGACATAGGTTACGCAGGAATCGTCGTTCTCATGGACGAGGCTGAACAGACCCCGAGCATGACCACAAAGCAAAAAGCAGCCCTTTTGAGCAATATGAGGGAACTAATCGACGAATGCGGACATGCCAACTTTCGAAATGCGATGTGGTTCTATGCGGTTCCTGATGAGAACTTCCTCGAAGGCAGAACGCAGGTGTACGAGGCTCTGCGGCAGAGGCTCTCATCGGTCTTCGATGCAGAGACAAACCCGACCGGAGTCAAGATATATCTCGAAGAAACGTCTGTGGATCCGATAGAATTGTTAACGGATATTGGAGACAAGCTATCTGCGATTTACGAGGTTGCATACAGCGTAAAGTTTGAAACAGGTGCACTTGATGAGACGATAGCCGATGTTGCGAAAGCTGCGTATGACCGGAAGCTGGAAATTGGGTACAAGAGAGAATTTGTCAAAAATATCATCGAGGCGCTGCACAGATTGCGTAAAACCGGGGGGTAAGCGATGCAGTTTGTGAAGCACGCTCTGTACGGGATTGGAGATGTGCGAGAGACCCGATTTTTAGGATTTGAAATATCTGTTGAGTTCGAGGATGGTATTTTGCGGTGGATCAGACAGGATGAGCTTGAATTTCTGTCAGGATCCACGCCGGTGCCAGACGTCGAAATCTCCGGATCAGTAGAACCGATATTACCGGACGAACGGTTCAGGGCAAGAGAGATTATAGAAGCACTCCGGTTGGGCATCGTTTCTCGTGGACAGGTGGACGAGTTCACGTTCGGGCGAGATTACGCGATAGGGCAGATCAAAGAGTGGCTAAGCAGGACGGACCGCGAACCTCTGATAATTTCCGGAGAGTATGGGGTTGGAAAGACACATCTCCTGGATTATCTCTACTCATCTGCCCTTAAACAGAACCGGGCAGTTGCAATGGTTGAGCTTGACCCGGGTGAACTGCCTTTGCATAAACCAAAGGCTATATATGAGGCTATAATCCGTTCGTTCAAATTCAGAACGCATAACGGCGGTTTCAGGGAATTTCTGCGGGAGATTGCAGCGAGCCCCAATTGGCATGAGTTGCAGGAACATGAGTACCTCGGGACAGTGATCGAAAAGATACGGACCGGGGAGGACGATGAATACATCTATGAGTGGATCGAAGGAGAATCGACACACAAGCCACAGATGTATAATTATTCAACATGCGGAAATATTTATTGCTACATATTGAGTGGGATTGGCTGGGCTGCAAAGAACATTCTCGGGCTTGACGGGTTCTTGGTCATGTTCGATGAAGCCGAGAGTGTCGACTCGTTCTGGCACACGTCATACCAGAATAATAAAAGCTGGAATTTCTTAAAGGGACTTGTTCTGACAGGCAGCGATGATCCGGTGTCGTTAAAAGAGGTCAGTATGAATAAATTTTACAAGCACCGTCTCTACAAAGGCTGGTGGGGCTATTACAGCGATTTGCAGTATTGCGGGCATTTCAGGCTGCCGTTTACATGGAGAGTCCCGTGCAACTTAAAAATCCTGTTTGCATTCACTCAGGACGATGAAATGTTTGAGATAGAACCGCTGAACAGCGCCCGGAAATTGGAGATCGGATCCATTGGTATGGAATACTTTGAGAACATCTCGGAGAAGATCATCTCGTTGTACGATCTGGCTTATGATTTCCAGGCAGATTCACGTGTCTTTGAGTACGTACCAAAGGATAATACCCGCAGATTCATCAAGGGACTGGTAGAAGCTCTTGATCTCACTCGTTTTCATCCTGATAAGCCGATCGGGGAATTGCTGGATGGATTCTGATAAGCGAAGGCTCAGGCGTACGTGGATGACTTTCTTTGGCAGATACGGCAGGCTCCTTCCGATTCAAGCGCGTTCTGTTCCTGTGGTTCTGGCTGGAAAGAACGCGATCATCGTCTCAGCTACCGCCAGTGGAAAGACCGAAGCCGTGATTGCACCACTTATCGAGAGGCATCTGAAGGAAGCGTGGGGCGGCATGAATAGCATTACGATCCTCTACATCTCTCCGACGAAGGCACTGGTTAATGATATGCACGACCGCCTTAAAGGACAGCTGGATGAACTTGGAGTCTCGGTGTCGTTAAAGACAGGCGATACGCCACGATTTAACCCAGCTAAGTCTCCAAGCGTTCTGATCACCACACCCGAGTCGTTCGATTCGATGATTTGCAGACACCCCGGCGCGTTTAAGAAGATAAAAGCGGTGATACTCGATGAAATACATCTTATCGACAACACATATCGAGGTGATCAACTCAGGATCCTTTTAAAAAGACTAAAACATCTTTCAGAAACAGATTTCAACGTCTATGCCCTTTCTGCCACCATAGCATCTCCGGAGGAGGTGGGAAGCAGATATCTTAGAGATTTCGAGGTCATCACTGACTCTAATAAGCGAGAAATTGAGTACACGCTCGTTGAATCGGCTGAAGAACTATATGACTGCGTAAAAAGAGAGAACATCCGGAAATTGCTCATCTTTTGCAATAAGAGAGCAACGGTGGAGGAGTTTTCCAGGGAATGCGTTGATCTGTGGGGTTCTAACCGCGTTGCCGTCCATCATGGCAGTTTGAGCAGATCTATTCGCGGAGAAGCCGAGAGTTTCATGAAGGACGCGCAGTACGGAGTCTGCGTGGCTACCATGACGCTCGAGATAGGAATTGATATCGGGGATATCGATGCCATCGTGCTTGCAGAAGTCCCGTGGAGCATATCATCGCTGCTCCAGCGGATTGGGCGGGGGAGCAGGCGTATGCAACGAAACCGTGTCTTTGCTATGTATGGTTCTGCGGATGAACAGATGCTGCTTGAACGGATGTTTCACGTTGCAATGGCAGGATACCTCGAACCGGTTGACTATTCGCACGATCCGTCTGTTGTGGTGCAGCAGGTCTTTTCCTCGCTTTATGCCAGCCCATGCGGGCTTACCGATTACCATCTTCTGAATCTTTTCGGAGGGTTCTGTCCGGAAGACGAACTGCGCGACATCTTAAGTCACCTTGTGAAGAGCGAATGGATCGAAAAATGGCATGAAAAGTGGCGTGCAACAACCAGATTGATGGATATTGGAGCGAGGGGTGAGATTCATTCGAATATTCCCTCAAACAAAGTGGTTGCGGTTATTGACGTCAGTTCCAGGCAAACGATCGGCGAGGTGCAGTATCCGGTTGACGAGATATTTATGCTTGGCGGAAGGGTGTGGCTGATCGTCAGAGAGTCCTTTGAGAGGCTGTATGTAAAGCCGGCAAAGGGGGGAATTGCCACTGCGAAGTTTAAAAGCCATGCGTCGGAAGGTGCCTTCTCTCATCTGCTGCCAGCACACCTCGTGAAGTCCGAATCGGCACTGTCGACTTTCTCAGTGAAATCGCTATATCCTTAAGTTTTACCGCGAAGCACGCATAGTGCGTAGAGGCATCGCAAAACCTAATGAGAATTGAAACGGTCTTAAAACTCCGCGATCTCCGCGGTGATGAAAACACCCAGGTTTTTAGACAGTGCCCATCCGGGCAGGTCGGCACTCCATCAGAAACCCAATACTTAAACCCAACTTCGCGCATAACAACCCTACATGGCATTCTCACCGGTACTGGCATCGAAAGCCCTCTGGCAGCTTAAGGTAAGGAAAAGACCCTTTGTCCTGTCGCACGGGATCAATGCGAGATGCAACCTTAAGTGTAAGTTCTGCGAGTACTGGAAGGAGGAGGGCGCGGAGATGGAGACCGGAGAGATACTAAGTCTCCTCGATGAGGCAAGATCCTTTGGAATCGGGGTCTACAATGCATGGACTGCCGAGCCGCTTCTGCGAAAGGACCTCTCCGAAATCCTCAAGCACGCCCACGACCTCGGGATGATGACCTCGCTCATAACCAACGGAAAACTCCTGAAGAAGCGAATCCCGGATCTATCGGACCTCGATTACCTGTCAGTCTCTCTGGACGGGATAAAGACATTTCAGGAGATCAGGGGATTTGAATTCGATTGTGTGCTGGACGGGATAATGGAAGCGAAGGAGGCAGGTCACAGCATCCTCTTAAACTGTGTGATCAGCGAAAAGAATCTGGATGAGCTCAGGAATCTGGTATATCTGGCGCGTGATCTCGGCGTCTGGATATCGTTCGAACCGATCCATGAATTTGGCGGGATATCGGGGCGGGTCTGGGAGGAGCTCGGGATCAGGGACATGGGCGCGTACAGAAGGGCGGTCGATCAGATCATCGGACTTAAGAAGAATAAGTTCCCGATCATCAATTCCCTGACATACCTGGAGATGGTAAAGAACCTGAAACCCGATTTCAGGTGCCATGCCAGCGAGATCGTCCTCCATGTCACTGCCGACGGCAGGATCGAGAACTGCCGGGTCGCAAGGACGCATCTCGGGGATGTGAGCGACGGCATTCTGAATGTCTGGAAATCGTCAAAGGACCTGCGGAGAAGGGCGTCAGAAGGATGCAGGGGGTGCCTCTTCTTCGGATATGTTGAAAACAGTCTCCTCTACGAGTTTAAGCCGGAAGTGCTAGCGCATTACGAGTGGATGTGACCGGCATTCCGATCAAGGGATTCGCCAGCCCATCCGCAATCTTTTTATAGAAGTACTATCAGTTGGAATATAACAATTGCGGAGGCTCGTAATGGCTGGACAGATCACTCAACCAATAATTGTCGTAGACCCAAGTAAGGAGCATGTACGTGGAAAGGATGCATTGCAGATGAACATCACCGCTGCTATGGCAGTGGCAAACACAGTAAAATCGACGTTTGGTCCAAGCGGCATGGACAAGATGCTCGTAGATGTGGCAGGGGATGTCACGATCACCAACGACGGCGAGACCATTCTGCGCAAGATCGATGTAGAGCATCCGAGCGCAAAAACGATCGTTGCTGTTGCGAATACACAGGAAAAAGAAGTCGGTGATGGCACCACTGCGTCTGTTATGCTTGCAGGCGAACTGCTTAAAAGAGCAGGCGGACTGATGGACCGGGGCATCCACCCAACGACGGTCATTGCAGGGTATAAACTGGCAGAATACAAATCACAGGAAATTTTAGGCGAACTTGCAATCGATGTCGCGGGGGATGACACCGATCTTCTGCAGAGCATCGCAGCAACCGCAATGGCTGGCAAATCCATCGCATGTGGTGATCTGGCACCCATCTGCGTACGTGCAATACAACTCATTAAAAACGGGGATATCGACGTCTTTAATAACGTCAGGATCCAGAAGAACGTCGGTAAAAGCATCGAGGATACCGAACTGATCTCAGGTGTCGTGATCGATAAGAGGCGTGTGCACGATGCGATGCCAAAACGCGTCAAGGATGCGCATATTGCGCTGTTGACATCAGGCATCGAATTCCGGAAGTTTGCCAAGGCGCCTGGCGGAAAGAGCAACGAAAAGATGAAAGTGACCTCTGCTGCGCAATTGGAGGAGATGTACGCTGGAGAGGAGTCTGCTATCAAGTCAGATATCGATAGTCTCTACAACATCGGCGTGAATGCCGTCTTCTGTACCAAGAGTATCACCGAGTCTGCGCAAGAACATCTTGTCAAACGCGGCATACTCGGGGTTGCGCGGGTCAATGATAATGATCTGGAGGCGATCTCACGTACCACTGGCGCAACGATCCTCTCGAATATCGTGGATGTGGAGGAGAGCGATCTCGGCACAGCCGGTATCGTTGAGGAGAAGGGCGCGGAGGACGAGGAACTGATCTACATAAAGGATTGCCCGAATCCGAAGACCGTTTCCATCGTCGTTCACGGCGGCACAGAACATGTTCTGGATACCGTCGAGGGTGCGCTTGGCGATGCGCTGCGGGTTGTGGCTGATGTCGTCAAGGATAACACAGTCGTTGCTGGCGGAGGCGCATGTGAGACTGAACTTTTGCTCCGCCTCAAGGAGTATGCCAGAACGATCAGCGGCAAGGAGCAACTCGCGGTCGATGCGTTCGCGGATGCTCTGGAATCGATCCCGTACACACTCGCAGAGAACGCAGGGCTCGACTCGACCGACATGATGACCATGCTCAAAGCGAAGCACATAGCCGGCGGCACAACATCCGGCATCGATGTGTACAACGGCGAGATCATCGATATGTACGGAAATGGCGTCATCGAGCCGCTCCAGGTGAAGACCCAGTCCCTGAAATCCGCTACCGATGCCACTGTCATGATCCTCAAGGTCGATGATGTGCTCGCATCCGAGCGCAAGGAACTGACTCCGAAACCGGGACAGGCACCACATGATTTTGACCGATTCTGAGATCGAAGAGTCAGGCGCTTCAGAAGTTGATACCGCAGAGGGTACGGATGCAGATGCAGAAACGCTTCAGGCGTTGAAAGAGCGACTCGCGGAATGCGAGGAGAGGGCAGACTCGTATTTCGACCGCTTGCAGAGATTGCAGGCGGATTTTGCGAATTACAAGAAGAGAACCGCGAAAGAGACGGTAGAATCGATCGAATACGCAAACGAATCGCTCATCCTGTCGATCCTCGATGTGCTCGACAATCTTGAGCGGGCTCTTAACTCTATTCAGCAGGATCATGATCTGGACCACATCAAAAAAGGAATAGAGATGATTCTGCGGCAGTTTCATGACGTGCTCGAGAAGGAAGAGGTCTCCCCGATCGAGTCGGCCGGTACGGCATTCGATCCGTACCTGCATGAGACGATCGCCCGGGTGAAGTGCGACTCTGAAAGCGGCACTATCGTTGAGGAACTGCAGCGCGGGTACAGATTCAAATCAAAAGTGATCCGCCCCTGTATGGTCAAGGTGGCAGAGTAAGCCTGACAACGTTTGAACCGACTGAACAGACCCGGCAATGGCTTGTGGAACCGAACAAGGAATTTTTAATCGCAGGGGCTCACGAATCCAATAGATATTTATTACATCGGAACCTTTTGTGAAGCGATCATTTAACACTGATGGAACGCATTGATTGAGGTATCGATGAAACATATCGTCAGCAGGAGATAAAATGGAACTCGCAACAATCGGGCGTGGAGATTTCACGCTTGGATTCAAACTCGCAGGTATGAGAAAGACGTACGAAGTCACTGAGGATACGATAGAACCGACAGTGCGCAAGGTACTCGATGATCCGGACGTTGGAATACTGGTCATGAATAACGATGATGCTTCGCTTCTTCCGGATGCGCTGCAATCGGTGCTCGACGAATCGGTCGTGCCGACTGTGGTTCTGGTCGGGGGCGGAGAGACTACCCAGTTACGAGAAAAAATAAAACAAGCAGTAGGTGTTGATCTTTGGAAGTAAAAGGAACTATATACCGGATAGCAGGACCGGTCGTGACCGTCATCGATGTACCCACAAAGATGTATGATGTGGTCAAGATCGGCAACGAGGGGCTCATGGGTGAGGTGATAGGTATCGAGGGCGACAAATCGACCATTCAGGTGTATGAGGATACCTCAGGCATCGCGCCGGGTGAGCCTGTCGAGAACACGGGTATGCCGTTATCTGTTGAACTTGGGCCAGGGCTCCTTGAGAGTATCTACGATGGAATCCAGCGCCCGCTTCCCGTGCTCATGGAGAAGATGAAGAGCGATTTCATCGAGCGCGGCGTTACTGCTCCCGGGCTTGACCGTGCCAGGGAGTGGGAGTTCACCCCGGTCGCAACGATTGGCACTGAAGTTAAGGGAGGGGACATCATCGGAACGGTTCCGGAGACCCATATCGAACACAAGATCATGGTTCCGCCGAACGTGTCGGGAGTCGTCGATGATATCAAATCGGGGTCGTTTAAGGTGACCGATTGCGTATGCACGCTCGCGGACGGTACTGAACTAACATTGATGCAGAAGTGGCCCGTACGTGCGCCAAGACCGTCTCGTAAGAAACTGATGCCGAATATTCCCCTGATAACAGGGCAGCGGATCCTTGACGGACTCTTCCCGCTTGCAAAGGGCGGGACTGCCGCGATTCCGGGACCTTTCGGATCCGGTAAGACCGTTACCCAGCAGCAACTTGCAAAATGGAGCGATACCGAGATCGTGGTCTATATCGGGTGTGGCGAGCGTGGGAATGAGATGGCTGATGTCTTAAACGAGTTCCCGGAACTTGCTGATCCGAAAACCGGCAAGCCGCTGATGGAACGAACCGTACTCATTGCAAACACCTCAAACATGCCTGTTGCCGCGAGAGAGGCGTCGGTGTATACCGGGATCACCATCGCCGAGTATTACCGGGATATGGGGTACGACGTCTCGCTGATGGCTGATTCGACATCGAGGTGGGCAGAGGCGATGCGTGAGATCTCATCGCGACTTGAAGAGATGCCTGGCGAGGAAGGGTATCCTGCATACCTCTCTGCCAGACTGTCAGAATTCTATGAGCGCGCAGGAAGGGTTGACACACTCTCGGGACTGACCGGATCGGTCACTGTGATCGGCGCGGTATCCCCGCCGGGAGGCGACTTCTCTGAGCCAGTGACACAGAACACACTCCGTATCGTCAAGGTCTTCTGGGCTCTCGATTCGAAACTCTCACAGAAGAGGCATTTTCCGTCGATCAACTGGCTCGAGAGTTACAGCCTGTACACCGATCTTTTATCAGACTGGTACAACGAGCAGGTATCGCCTGAATGGCTGCAACTGCGTGGTGAAGCGATGGAAATCCTCCAGAAGGAGTCGGAACTCCAGGAGATCGTGCAACTCGTCGGTTCGGATGCGCTTCCCGAGGATCAGCAACTGACGATGGAGGTTGCACGTATGCTTCGAGAAATTTTCCTGCAGCAGAATGCATTCCATCCGGTCGATACGTTCTGTACGATGGAACACCAGTATAGGTTGATAAAAGCGATCTTAAAGTACTCCGATATGGCGAACAACGCTCTGGAAAGCGGTATTCCTCTCGAGGATATCATCTCTG
>JGI24025J20009_10002638_pt1 | contig 12720 bp, 13 predicted proteins | sample Cruoilmetagenom3_FD_20009 | JGI IMG/M metagenome (IMG submission 20009)
CTATCCGATCACAGATTTCTACCTCACCAATTCCATCGCCCGTGCCAGCACGGTGATGCAGCAATGTTCGAATGAATTGCTCCACGGTGATGAGTTAAAGGAGGCTGCGGAATGAGCTTACCTCTTTTGATTATTCTTGCCGCGATCGCTGCGTGTGCATTCATGGGCGGGCTCTTGGCCCTTTCGGCTTGGATGACCAGTCGCAAGGAAGCTGAGGGTTCTCAGAGTTGGGCCGACAATGGAACCAGCGGAGGTGGGCCTGAAGGTTTCGGTTTCGCCGGTGATGATTGCAGTGGTGGAGGAGGCGACTAATGACCGAATTCTTCGTTTCTCAAGGCATGATCGAAAGTTGGGCGATTGTCCTCGCTTCCGTCATCGGCATTTTGCTGATTGCCCTGCCGCTGATGTTGGCCGTGGCGATGATTATTTATGTCGACCGCAAGGTCTGGGCTGCCATTAACCTGCGTCGTGGCCCCAATGTGGTCGGGCCGTTTGGTCTGTTGCAGAGTTTCGCTGACGGGTTGAAGGTCTTCCTGCAGGAAACCATCATTCCCAGCGCGGCGAACAAGGGCATCTTCCTGCTCGCGCCGATCATCACCTTCACCGTGGCACTGGTTGCGTGGGCGGTGATCCCGTTCGATGCAGGCGTTGTGCTGGCGGATATTAATGTTGGCCTGCTGTACATCCTCGCGATCAGTTCGCTGTCGGTTTACGGCATCACCATGGCGGGCTGGGCGAGTAACTCCAAATATCCGTTCTTCTCCGCGATGCGCGCCGCCGCGCAGATGATCTCCTATGAAGTCTCGATCGGCTTTATTCTGGTTTGCGTGGTGCTCTATGCGGGCACGTTCAACCTGACTGAGATCGTCAACGCGCAGCTTGGCCACGGGTTTGGCATCGTCAACGCATATGCCTTCAACCTGCTGCTGTTCCCGATGTGGGTGGTGTTCTTCATCTCCAGCCTTGCCGAGACGCAGCGTGTGCCCTTCGACCTGACCGAGGCGGAGAGCGAGCTGGTCGCCGGTTATCAGACCGAATACAGCTCGATGAGCTTCGCGCTGTTCTGGCTCGGCGAATACGCCAACATCCTACTGATGTGTGCATTGAACACGCTGCTGTTCTTCGGTGGCTGGCTGCCCCCGCTCAACGTGGACCTGATCCCGTGGTTCGACATCCCCGGCATCGTCTGGTTCCTGCTGAAGACGTTCTTCTTCTTCTTCATGTTCAGCTGGGTCATGGCGACCGTCCCGCGCTACCGCTATGACCAATTGATGCGGCTTGGCTGGAAAGTGTTCCTGCCGATGAGTCTGCTGTTTGTGGTGCTGATTTCGGGCTGGCTGATGCTGACGAGGTATGGGTGATGAAAGTTGCGCTTCATGTTGCGATCGTCGCTGCTGCATTGGCTGCTGCTCCAGCTTCGGCACAGGAGGCTTCCCATAACTTCTCCTGCGATTTCGTGCTGATCACGAATCAGAACCCTCTTCAGATGTCCGCTCCTACCCCAGTCTCGATAGCCTTCGACGAATCGGATTCGGAATTGGCGAGCATTCGCGTAATCGATGAAGGCGGCATACTCTATCCGGCAGGTAATATGCGGTTTGTCGAAGGTGAGGATGCCAATCGTCTGGAGGCTGTAGAAATGCCTGCTGAACGTCCAGGGATCTGGACGGGGCTGCGTTCAGATGACCAGTTCAGCTTCAGCCTTAGTCACGAAGGTGCAGAAGTCGTCACATTTGTTCTGACAATCGAGCCACAAAATGACGATGGAGATCATATCGTTTTGTGGAATGCCTCCAATCAAATTTCCGGGCTGCCAGATGTGATGCGTGGAAACGGCGCGGGGTATTGTCAGCCATCCGAGGTTGAAGAGGCCGCCCAATGACCGTCGCCCAACTCATCAAATCCTTCACCCTGTGGGAATTTCTCAAGGCGCACGCGCTAACGCTGAAGTATTTCTTCAAGCCGAAGGTGACGAACAACTATCCTTACGAGAAAAACCCGCTCAGCCCGCGCTTTCGCGGTGAGCACGCTCTGCGTCGCTATCCCAATGGTGAAGAACGCTGCATTGCCTGCAAGCTGTGCGAGGCGGTGTGTCCGGCGCAGGCGATCACTATCGAGAGCGAGCCGCGCGATGCCAATGAAGGTGGGGATGGCAGTCGCCGCACCACGCGCTACGATATCGACATGACCAAGTGCATCTATTGCGGCTTCTGTCAGGAAGCCTGCCCGGTGGATGCCGTGGTCGAGGGGCCGAACTTCGAATATGCGACCGAAACGCGCGAAGAACTGCTTTATGACAAGACGAAACTGCTGGCGAACGGGGACAAGTGGGAGCGCGCGATTGCCGCAAACCTTGAAGCCGACGCGCCGTATCGATAGGTGGCGCGCGTGACTCAGACGGGACATTCCATGAAGTGCGCAATAATCCCCTCCTGCCTGCGGGAGGGACAGTCGTGATTGCTTTCGCTTTCTACCTGTTTGCCACACTCGTTATCGCGTCCGGCGCGATGGTGATCCTTGCGCGCAATCCGGTGCATTCCGTGCTGTGGCTGATCCTGGCATTCTTCAATGCGGCGGGCCTGATGGTCATCGTCGGGGCAGAATTCCTCGCGATGCTATTGGTCGTAGTTTACGTCGGCGCGGTCGCCGTGCTGTTCCTGTTTGTCGTGATGATGCTCAACATTGATTTTGCGGAAATGCGCGCCGGTTTCATGAAGAACGCGCCGCTGGGCGTGGCCGTTGCGGTCATCCTGCTGGTTGAGCTGGTGCTGGGCATTGGTGCCTATCGCGCGGGCGAGCTGGACCTTGGCACACCGCTGGGCGATGCCGCTCCGATGGCAGGCGCCAGCAACACCGAAAGCCTCGGCGCGCTGATGTATGGCAAATATCTGTTCCTGTTCGAAGTGGCGGGCCTCATCCTGCTCGTCGCGATGATCGGCGCGATTGTGCTGACCCATCGCGGACAGCGCAGCACACGCGGCCACCAGAACATCGCCAAACAGAACGCGCGCCGTCCCGAAGAGGCGACGCAGAATGTGAAGCCGGAAGTCGGCAAGGGGGTCGAGCTATGATCGGTATCGAGCATTACATCGTCGTCAGCACGATCCTGTTCGTGCTGGGCGTGCTGGGTATTTTCCTCAACCGCAAGAACATCATCGTCATTCTGATGGCGATTGAGCTGATCCTGCTGGCGGTGAACATCAATCTGGTCGCTTTCAGCGCCTATCTGGGCGATTTGAGCGGGCAGATATTCGCCATGTTCGTCCTGACTGTGGCTGCGGGCGAAGCGGCCATCGGGCTGGCGATCCTCGTCATATATTTCCGTTCGCGCGGCACGATCGCGGTGGACGATGTAACGCAGATGAAGGGCTAGGATCTTGCAGACCTCCATCCTGATCATCGTTTTCGCGCCGCTGCTGGCTGCGATCATTGCGGGGCTGGGCAACCGGATGCTCGGCAACTTTACGTCCAAGCTGATTACGACCGGCGGGTTGTTCCTCGCTTGTGCGCTCAGCTGGCCGATCTTCATTGGCTTCCTCAATGGCAGCGAGACCGCAACTGTCGTTCCCGTGATGAAATGGGTCGAGTCCGGAGCGATGAGCTTCGATTGGGCGCTGCGGGTCGATACGCTCACCGCCGTCATGCTGGTGGTGGTCACCAGCGTCTCCGCGCTCGTCCACCTGTATAGCTGGGGCTATATGGAGGAAGACCCGGATCAGCCGCGCTTCTTCGCCTATCTCTCGCTGTTCACCTTCGCCATGCTGATGCTGGTGACCGCCAACAACCTCGTCCAGATGTTCTTTGGCTGGGAGGGCGTGGGCCTGGCGAGTTACCTGCTGATCGGGTTCTGGTTCAAGAAACCCTCTGCCAACGCCGCCGCAATCAAGGCCTTTGTGGTCAACCGCGTGGGCGACCTTGGCTTTATGCTGGGTATCTTCGGCACGTTCCTTGTTTTCCAGACCACCAGCATTCCCGAAATCCTTGAGATGGCTCCGGCCATGCAGGGCGCGAGCACGATTGGCTTTATGGGGATGCGCGTCGACACGATGACGGTGCTGTGCATCCTGCTGTTTATCGGCGCGATGGGTAAGAGCGCGCAGCTTGGCCTTCACACATGGCTGCCGGATGCGATGGAAGGGCCTACGCCCGTTTCCGCGCTGATCCACGCGGCCACCATGGTGACCGCTGGCGTATTCATGGTATGCCGCCTGTCACCGATGTTCGAGGCCGCTCCTACCGCGCTGGCATTCGTTACCGTGATCGGCGCTGCCACCTGCTTCTTCGCTGCGACCATCGGCACGACGCAGTGGGACATCAAGCGCGTGATTGCCTATTCGACCTGCTCGCAGCTTGGCTACATGTTCTTCGCCGCTGGTGTTGGCGCATATGGCGCAGCGATGTTCCACCTGTTCACGCACGCTTTCTTTAAAGCGCTGCTGTTCCTTGGTGCAGGCAGTGTGATCCACGCCATGCATCACGAGCAGGACATGCGCTATTACGGCGGCTTGCGGAAAGAAATCCCATTCACCTTCTGGGCGATGATGGCTGGCACGCTGGCGATCACCGGGGTGGGCGTATATCACCTTGGCGCGGGCTTTGCCGGGTTCTGGTCAAAGGATGCGATCCTCGAAGTGGCTTATGCTTCTGCTGGCACTTATTCCAACATGGCCTTCTGGCTCGGCACCTTCGCTGCGCTGCTCACCAGCTTCTACAGCTGGCGCCTGATGTTCCTGACTTTCTGGGGCAAGCCGCGCTGGATTGAGAGCGAGCATATCCAGCATTCGGTTCACAAAACGCCGGAAGAGGCGGGCGCTGACACGACTGGCGGCTATCACCCGCATGAAAGCCCGTGGACGATGCTTGTGCCGCTTGGCTTGCTCAGCGCCGGTGCGATTTTCGCAGGGCAAGTCTTCCACGATGCCTTCCTCGATCAGGAAAGCTTCTGGAATGGCTCCATCGCTTACAATGCAGCGCTGATGCACGCGATGCATGAGGTGCACTGGCTGGTGAAATACGCCGCCTTCATTGTGATGATCCTCGGCTTTGTCGGGGCATGGTATGCCTACATCCGTAATACCGATGTCCCGCGTCGGACCGCCGAGCAACTCGGGCCGATCTACACTTTCGTGCATCGCAAATGGATGTTTGACGAGCTGTACGACAACATCTTCGTGAAGCCAGCCTTCTGGCTTGGCCGCATCCTTTGGAAGCGCGGTGACGAGGGCACGATCAACCGCTTTGGTCCTGATGGGGCGGCGTGGGTCGTGTTGCAGGGCAGTGGTCTTGCGAAGAAATTCCAGTCTGGCCTTCTTACGAGTTACGCTCTGATTATGCTTATTGGCCTTGTCGCCGCCGTTACGTGGGTGCTCTTCTAATGGGTGGCTTTCCAATTCTGACCGTCATGCTGGCGGTGCCGCTTTTTGGGGCCATTGCCTGCCTGTTCGTTGCGGCACAGCCCGCCCGGATGATCGCGCTCGCAGCAACGCTCATCAACCTCGCGCTCGGCGTAATGTTGTGGGCGAATTACGACATCGGCGGCGCGCAGTGGCAGTTCCAGGAATATCAGGAGCTGTTTGCGGGCTTCGCCTATGCGCTGGGTATCGATGGCATCGCCTTGATGCTCATCATGCTGAGCGTGTTCCTGATGCCGATCTGTATCGGCGCGAGCTGGAACGCGATTACCAAGCGCGTCGGCGAATACATGGCGGCCTTCCTGTTTATGGAAGTGCTGATGATCGGCGTGTTCGCGGCGCAGGACCTGTTCCTGTTCTACATCTTCTTCGAAGCTGGCCTGATCCCGATGTATCTGATCATCGGTGTTTGGGGCGGGGATAACCGCATCTACGCCAGTTATAAATTCTTCCTCTACACGCTGCTCGGCTCGGTTCTGATGCTGATCGCCATGCTGTGGATGGCGAACGATGCGGGCACCACATACATCCCCACGCTGATGGAATATGATTTCGCAGCCGGGGCGCAAACCTGGCTGTGGCTGGCATTTTTCGCCAGTTTCGCAGTGAAAATGCCCATGTGGCCGGTCCACACCTGGCTGCCCGACGCCCACGTTCAGGCACCGACTGCGGGTTCTGTTATCCTTGCGGGCGTATTGTTGAAGCTGGGCGGATACGGTTTCATCCGTTTCAGCCTGCCGATGTTCCCCGATGCGAGTGCGCAATTCGTGTGGCTGATCTGGGGCCTGTCGATGGTCGCGGTCGTCGCCACCAGCCTGATCGCGCTGGTGCAGCACGATATGAAGAAGCTGATCGCCTACTCCTCGGTCGCCCACATGGGTATCGTCACGGCCGGTCTGTTCGCCTTTAATGTGCAGGGCCTGGAGGGCGCGATGATGATCATGCTGGGCCACGGTCTGGTATCGGGCGCGCTGTTCCTGTGCGTTGGTGTAATCTACGACCGGCTGCATACGCGAGAGATCGCGCGCTATGGCGGGCTCAGCATCAATATGCCTGCTTACGCCACGCTGTTCATGCTATTCACCATGGCCAGCGTTGGCCTGCCGGGAACGAGCAACTTTATCGGCGAATTCCTTGCGCTGGCAGGTATCTACCAAATCAACAGCTGGGTTGCCTTTGTGTGCACCACCGGCATCATTCTGGGCGCAGCTTACATGCTCTACCTCTATCGCCGCGTATGCTTTGGCCAGCAGGTCAATGAAGACGCTGCAGCCATGCCGGACCTATCTGCGCGTGAATATTGGCTGCTAGCCCCGATTGCGGCGGCGGTGCTGTGGATGGGCGTCTATCCCGAGAGCTTCCTCGCACCGATGCGTGCTGACATCGCTTGGCTTGATGAGCGGCTAGCTGAGGCTGCACCGGCAAGCGACGCGCATCTGGTGATCGGTGAACCAATGCAGTTGGAGCAAACCGAGCATGATGCAACCGCAGGGGAGGCGCACTGATGGACTTCATGCCTTCTTTCGTGCTGGTCGCGCCTGAGCTTGTTCTCGCGCTCACCGGCCTCGTGCTGGTGCTGGTCGCAGCCTATGGCGGGGACAAGTTTGCTCGCCTTTCCAGCATCATCGCAGCTATCGCTTTCGGCGGAGCCTTCGCGCTTGTCGCACCAGCGGTTTGTGCAGGAGCCAGCGGACCAGATACGCTCGCATTTGGCGGCCTGTTCAAGGCGGATGCCTTTGCCGGGCTCGCCAAGCTGATGATCTTTGCCGCATCGGGTGCGACGCTCGTCATCGCGCCGCGTTTCTTCGAGAAGATCGGGTGGATGAAGACCGAATTCCCGATCCTCATCCTGTTTGCCGCGCTTGGCATGAGCATTATGGTCTCGGCCAATGATCTACTGACGCTGTATATGGGCCTCGAGTTGAATTCGCTCTGTGCTTACGTGCTGGCCGCCATGCTGCGNGATGATGAGCGCTCTGCCGAAGCGGGCCTCAAATATTTCGTGCTCGGCGCGCTTGCGAGCGGGATCCTGCTGTTCGGCATGAGCCTGACTTACGGATTCACCGGCACAACCAATTTCAGCGGGATCGCCACGGCTGTGTCCGGCGGCGTGAATATGGGAATGCTGTTCGGACTGATCTTCATTCTGGCGGGCCTCGCGTTCAAAATCAGCGCCGCGCCGTTCCATATGTGGACGCCGGACGTGTACGAGGGCGCGCCAACGCCGGTGACGATGTTCTTCGCCAGCGCGCCCAAGGTGGCGGCCGTGGCCCTGCTAACGCGGGTGACGATGGAGGCATTTGGCACACAGGCCGAGGCGTGGCAGCAGGTTGTGATCGCAGCGGCCTTGCTCTCGATCATCATCGGTGCGCTGGGCGCGATTGGTCAGGACAACGTCAAACGGCTGCTGGCCTATTCCTCAATCAACAATGTCGGCTTCATCCTGATCGGCCTTGCTGCGGCAACGGCCGCCGGCGTAAGCGCGCTGTTCGTCTATCTGGCGATTTACACTGTGATGACGGTCGGCAGCTTCGTTGCGGTGCTGCTGATGCGTGATGCTGAAGGCAACCAGCTGGAAGGCATTTCCGATCTGGCAGGTCTCGCCACTACACGCCCGGCGCTTGCATGGGCGCTGATGGCACTGATGTTCAGCCTTGCGGGCATTCCGCCGCTATTTGGCTTTTGGGGCAAGTTCGTTATCTTTCAGGCCGCTGTCCAGGCTGACCTGCTGGCACTCGCGGCCATCGGTATTGCTGCCAGCGTGATCGGTGCGTTCTACTACATCAAGATCGTCAAGATCATGTTCTTCGATGATGCTACCGATAAGGTGAAAGGTGAGGGAGACACGCCGCATTGGGTGCTGCTGCTGATCTGCACGGTGATCGTATCCCCGCTCGGCTACTTCCTCACACCATGGCTCGGCAATTTGGCGGATATGGCGGCGGCATCGCTGGCGCTTCCCGCCTGACGAGCGCGGCTTGTTCGAGACAATACCAGAAACAGGCTCCACCAATGCTGACCTGCTGGAACGCCTTCGCAATGGCACACAGCCAAGCGAAGGTGACTGGCTGCGCGCTGAGCGTCAGACTGGCGGGCGAGGGCGTCTCGGGCGCGAATGGAAAAGCCCCGAAGGCAATCTGCATTGCAGCACGGTTGTGAACCTGCGTCCGGCTGATCATTCCGCATCGACGCTTTCGCTCGTCGCCGGACTGGCCGTGTTCGACTGCGTCAGTCGCTACCTGTTCGATCATACACCGACCCTGCTCAAATGGCCTAATGATCTGCTGATCGGTGACAGAAAAGCCGCCGGCATCTTGCTTGAGCGGCAGGGTGATACGGTGGTTGTCGGCATTGGCGTGAATGTCAGCCATTCGCCGGAGATACCGGGGCGCAAGACCACGCATATCGGTTACGAGAACGGCAAGTTCGCCAATGGACCTGACGGCGTGCTTGATATGCTGGCCAATCACTTTGCGCAGCGACTGGCGGATTGGCGTGACCAACCACTCTCTCTCACCGTTCTGGAGTGGGCAATCCGCAGCCACCGGTTCAATGATCGACTGCGCGTGACCGATGCCGGCGGAAAGGTGCTGCAAGGCCACTATCGTGGTATTACGCCCGATGGCGGGATGCGTATTTTGCCCAATGGGGGTGCGGAGCAAGTCGTCCACGCAGGCGATGTCTCGCTGTTATGGAACGATGAGGAGGAGACGGCGTAATGCTGTTGGCGGTTGATGTTGGAAACACCAATGTGGTCTTCGCTCTGTTTGACGGGGCCGAGATCAAGACCCGCTGGCGCATCGCCACCGATCCCCGCCGCACGGGTGATGAATACGCCACTTGGCTGTTGCAATTGCTGGCGATCGAAGGGTTCAACCGCAGCGACGTCACGCGCATCATCTATTCCTCTGTCGTCCCGCGCGCCGATCACAACCTTACCGTTTTGGCGAACAAATATTTCGATGTCGAACCGCTGTTCGCCGGGCAGGGCGTAGCGGCGTGGGAGTTCGAGATTGATGTGGAGCAGCCGCACACGCTGGGCGCAGACCGCGCGCTTAACTGCATCGCCGCACATGAATTGGTGGGCGGTGACATGATCGTTGTCGATTTTGGCACCGCGACCAAGTTTGAAGCAGTCGATTTCAACGGCGCCTATAAGGGCGGTATCATCGCACCGGGCATCAATCTGTCGCTCGACGCACTGGTCGGCAAGACCGCCAAGCTCCCCCGCATCGCCATCCGTGCGCCCGAAACCACCAGCGTCATCGGTCGCAATACCGAGGATCAGATGCTGATCGGCGTGTTCTGGGGCTATGTCGCAATGATGGAAGGGCTGATTGAGCGGATGAAGGCTGAAATTGGTCGTCCGGTAAAGGTTGTAGCGACCGGCGGGCTCGCCATATTGTTCGATGAGAAAACCAACATCTTCGACGTGATTGACGCCGACCTTACCATTCGCGGCCTGCAGATCCTTGCTGATCGTGCNACGAGCCGCGCAGGAGCATAATGAAAAAAGANTTTACCCCGCAGGACGAGCTGCTTTTCCTCGCGCTCGGCGGCTCGGGCGAGATTGGCATGAATGTCAATCTCTACGGCTGCAAAGGCAAATGGCTCATGGTCGATCTCGGCATGAGTTTTGGCAGCAATGAGTATCCCGGCACCGAACTGATGTTCGCCGATCCCGAATTTATCGAGGAACGGGCAAAGGATTTGCTCGGCATCGTTCTGACCCATGCGCATGAGGACCATATCGGCGCGATCCCCTATTTCGCGGGCGAGTTGGGCGTACCNCTGTACGCAACCCCGTTCACCGCCGATTTGATCCGCCGAAAGCTGGATGAGGCAGGGCTTACCAAGAGCATCGAACTGAATGTGATCAATGACGATCACGGCAGCTTCGATATTGGTCCGTTCAACATAACCTATCTACCGCTCGCCCACTCGATTGCAGAGGGCAATGCGCTGCTGATTGAGACGCCTTACGGAAACGTGTTCCACACGGGCGACTGGAAGCTGGATGAAGAGCCGATTATCGGCGAACCGACCACCGAAGCCGAACTCACTGAAATCGGCGATGAAGGTGTTNTGGCGCTGGTTTGCGATTCCACCAACGTCTTCAATCCGGTGCCATCGGGCAGCGAAGGCGCNGTCTATCGCGGGCTGCTGGAAGAGGTGCAGAAACACACNGGCAAGCGCGTTTTGGTGACCACATTCGCGTCCAATGTGGCGCGGTTGCAGACTNTGGGCGATGTTGCGCGGGAAACTGGGCGACAATTGTGTGTCGCTGGCCGCTCGCTCGACCGCATCATCGAAGTATCCAAAGCCAACGGATATCTCCAAGATTTTCCGGACGTTGTGCGTTTCGATGCGGCGATGGGTGTACCGCGCGGCGAGATCATGATCTTGGCTACAGGCGGCCAAGGGGAACCGCGAGCGGCGCTTAGCCGAGTGGCGGATGGCAACCATCCGCTCAAGCTTGAGGAAGGCGACGTCGTGCTGTTCTCAAGCCGGGTGATCCCCGGCAACGACCTCGCCATTGGCAGAGTGCAGAACCAGCTGGCCGAACGCGGGATCAAGATGGTCACCGACCGGCAGAGCGAAATTCATGTTTCGGGCCACCCCGGGCGGCCTGAGCTCGAAGCGCTGTATGGCTGGCTCCGGCCTGACATTCTCGTGCCTGTGCATGGCGAGATGCGCCATATGCAGGAACAGGGCCGCTTGGGCCGCGCCAATGGTATCGAGCATAATGTTGTCCAGAAGAACGGCGATATCGTACGCCTTGCTCCGGGCATTCCTGAAAAGCTCGCGGAAATACACACCGGACGCCTAGTGCTGGATGGTGATGTTATCGTGCCCGCCAATGGCGATGCTGTGACAATGCGCCGCCGCCTGTCGCGGGACGGGATGCTGATCGTCGTTCTCGACGGCGAGGGCGGCGTGACAATCGAAGGCATCGGCATTCCTCTGGATGAGGACTATGCGGAGTTCGTTGTCGAAGCGCAGGCGGACGTGGTCGATGCGCTGATGAAGCTGCGCAAGGGCCGCCGCGATGATCGTGATGCGATCATGGAAGCGGCACGTCTGGCGGCGCGCCGGGCAGCACAGCGCTGGTCGGGCAAGAAGCCGCAAACCCGCGTCATCCTGCTGGGCGTTGATTAGGGAGCACCTCCGCAATGCAGATCACGTCTATCGTCGCGATCTACGCCCTGTTCTGGGTAATGAGCGCCTTCCTCTTGCTGCCTTTCGGGGTGCGCACCGCAGATGAAGCTGGGGTGGAGAAGGTGCCCGGGCAAGCTGACAGCGCGCCAGTCAATTTTCGTCCCGGAAAACTAGCCTTCCGCGCTACCATCTTCGCGGCGGTGCTTTGCGCGCTGTTTGTCGCCAATTACTCGCAGGGTTGGGTCACGGTGGACGACATCAACATTTTCGGCACGCCGCCCGGCTACGAACCCGCTGACGGCTAGTCGCGTAGCCGCTCAATCGCCTGAGCCAGTGTGACGTAGAGCTTGCCCGTATCGCTGGAGAGCAAGGTCACTGCCAACGCATTGCCATCGCGGGTGGACAGGACTTCGCGCAGCATCGCTTCAAAATCATGGATGAAGCGATTCACTGTTTCTCGGAATTCGCTGTCTTCTCCGTAGATTTCGGCCACTCCACGTGAGTCTCGACGATCAAGCAGGCGGACTGCCCGGCGCGTAAAGATGCCTCTATCGCCCCGTAAATAGTGCTCCCATTGCGTGTCGGAGACTTCGGTGTCGAACGCCTTGGAAATATCAATGGCGGAGGAATTCAATGCCTCCGTAATCAGCGCGATACGGCGAGAGAAAGCGCTGTCGACATTTTGTTCTGCCTGTTCGCGCGCAGAGGCGACGCGCTGTTCGAGATTGCCTGCAAGATCGTTCACAATGGCCAGTTGATCGCGCAGCGATTGCGTCGTTTCCCGGCCGCGTTCAGCGGCTTGCGCTGTGGCAGCTTCAAGTTCTTCAATGGCTGAGAAAGTATCCCGGCGGATGGCGTCAGCCACGCTTTCCCGGCTTTGCTGTGCGATCCGGCCGGCAATTTCCTCGATTACTTCGCGGTGATCTTCCCGCAGGCTTTCAAGCGCTTGAGTGGACGAACCCGCGAGAAGCTGGATCGCTTCACGCAATTCGCTGGTGGTCTCCTCCGCCAACTTTTCGCTTTCCGCAGTAACGATGCCGATCTGTGCTTCCAACGCTTGCATCTGCTCCAGCGTTGCGGCGCTATTGCCTCGTGCCGATCCGATGTGGCTTGCCAGAGCTTCGCCGCGTGTTTCCGCCTCTGTGACAAG
>JGI24025J20009_10002644_pt1 | contig 12694 bp, 8 predicted proteins | sample Cruoilmetagenom3_FD_20009 | JGI IMG/M metagenome (IMG submission 20009)
AAAATCCCGGGAAAGGACAAGTATCTATATCTTTGAATTCCCCCATCCAAGGACCGGTATTTCACTGGTTGCAGGCCCATATCAAGTCAGCCTGGAAAACTACAAGGGTGTTGAGATTGCTGCATACTTTTTCCCTGAAGATAAAGAACTCGCCCAGAAATACATTGACAAGTCCAAACACTATCTTGATCTCTATGAAGGCCTCCTTGGCCCGTACCCGTTTAAGCGATTTGCAATAGTGGAAAACCGTGCCCCCACAGGCTATGGCCTCCCCACCTACACCCTTCTCGGGCAAGAGGTGGCAAGACTCCCATTCATTGTTGACACCTCCCTGGGCCACGAGATACTCCACTCCTGGTTTGGAAATTCTGTCTATGTGGACCCAAAAGAAGGTAACTGGAGTGAAGGGCTTACTACATATCTGGCAGACTATCTGTATGAAAAACAGAAAGGCCGGGGCAGCGACTACAGGCATCGATTGCTTGTGGACTACCAAAGCTACGTCCATAAAGACCAGGCCATGTCCCTTGCACAGTTCAGGTTCAGGACAGACAGAGCCTCAAAGGCCGTAGGTTATGGCAAGGGGGCGATGTTGTTTCACATGTTGGAACAGGAGATAGGTGAAGATGGCTTTAACAAGGCCCTGAAAAGATTTGTCCTGGATTACCGGTTCAAGATGGCTGGCTGGAGCGAATTGGAAGCAGTCTTTTCAGACACAAGCAAAAAGGACCTATCTGTCTTTTTTGACCAATGGCTTGAGAGAAAAGACGTGCCGGTACTCACCATAAGCAAGGGAAATATCACTTATCCGGGCAGCGGGCTCCAAAGTCTAAAAGTGACTATACACCAGGGTACCGAAAGCCCTTACTCCCTGTTAGTGCCTCTGGTATTAGAAACCACATCCGGGGAAGTGCGCCGCAGTGTCCGTGTAAAGACTGAAAAGGAATCGGTGGACATTGAAATCAAAGGGCAGCCCCTTTGCGTGACCTTGGACCCGGACTACGATCTGATGCGCAAGTTGGATCCCTCTGAGTTCCCCCCTGTGCTCTCCCGCCTCATAGGATCAAAACACAAGTTCTTTGTGCTCCCTTCGCAAGGTCCGGAAATCTATGGTCAATTTTCTGTTTTTCTTCAATCACTGGGGTTTGAAGAAAAAAACATTGACAGCCTGACCGACTCAGACCTGAACAAAGGTTCATTGCTCATACTGGGAGACCCTGCCCCGAGGCTTGAACGACTGACCGGGGAAATGCCTGGCCCGGACAGTGGAGTCATCATCACAGTTAGAGAAAATCCCATAAACCCAACAGGTGTGGTGGCCCTGGTAAAGGCCGGTTCTTCAAAAGAACTGGAGCTTATCTTGAGAAAACTCACTCACTATGGGCGCTACAGTACATTGAGGTTCAAGGACGGCAAACTGGTGGAAAAACACACAGCAGGTACTCAGAATGGAATACGCCTGGCCCTGCAAACTGAAATTATGGGGATTGCTGCCAGTGATCTTTCTCCTGTGGACCGGATAATCAACGACGTATCTGAAAAGCGGGTGATCTATGTTGGAGAACGTCACGACAGGTTTAGCCATCACATGGCCCAACTGAGGGTCATTCAGGGGCTTGACAGACGGAATCGCCGCCTTGCAGTGGGCATGGAGATGTTCCAGCGCCAGTTTCAGGATGTACTTGACAGGTATCTGGACGGTCAGGTAGACGAAAAGACCTTCCTGAAGGAGAGCGAGTACCTTAAAAGATGGAGGTATGATTATCACCTCTACCGCCCAATCATAGAGTACTGCAAGGAGCATGGTATTCCGATCCTGGCGCTCAACCTTCCGGCGGAAATTTCAAAAAAGGTGGCAAGAAAGGGCCTTGAGTCCCTGTCAGGCGAAGAGTTGAAGCAGGTGCCGGTGGAGCTTGACTGGTCAAATACAGTCTATAAAACACGTTTGAGGCAAATTTTTGAAGAACACCCTGAAGGCGAAGTCGAGAATTTTGACGACTTTTATCAGGCCCAGGTCCTTTGGGATGAGACAATGGCGCAGTGCGTCCACGATTATCTGAACAATAATCCGGACCGTCAGATGGTGGTGCTTGCAGGCAACGGGCACATTGCCTTTGGCGACGGTATCCCCTCAAGGACTTGCAGGCGCGGGAAATACGATCAAGCAATAATAATAGCTAATGCAACCTGTGATAGCACAGAACAGGACATGGCAGACTTCTTCCTGTTCCCCCCTATGGTACAGCCGCCCTTTTCCGCCAAGCTGGGAGTAATTCTGAATGATGAGGACAATAGAGTGGTACTGAAGAAAGTCATGCATAAGAGTATTGCACAGAAATCCGGTCTGAAGTCCGAGGATTTGTTGTTGAGCTTTGACGGAGAGCCAGTTAAGGACATTTCCGACCTTAAGCTCGCCTTGCTTTTTAAGAAGGAAGGGGACACCGCCAGGATTGAGGTCAAAAGAATAAAAAGGTTCGCACGAGACAAGGTCCTTGAACTTACAGTAGGTCCCTTTAAACCTCTGAAAATGTCATTTCGCCATCCGCGCAAGGGAAGCAGAAAGTAACTTTTCTTTTATAGAAACTTGAGGAATATGAAAAATGAGATCTGTAAAGATAGCTATTAGCTCTAACGCCCTGGTCTGCTGTCTGAAGTTTATTGTTGCCCTGACAGGAGGCAGTGCATCTATGTTCGCAGAGGCCATACACTCTCTGGCTGACACCGCAAACCAGGCCTTGCTGTGGATAGGTATTCGCAGAAGTCATATAGGTCCATCCCGTGAATTCCCCTTTGGGAGAGGTCAGGAGCGGTTTGTGTGGGGACTTATATCCGCATGCGGCATATTTTTTGTAGGTGCCGGAGTCACCGTCTATCACGGCATCCACGGGCTGCTGCGTCCCTACGAGCCCGAGATCAATAAATGGACAGTCATTGTCCTTGGGATATCCTTTCTGGCTGAAGGAGGTTCACTGGTAGTTGCCTGGCATGACAGAAAAAAGGGGGATACTGCAAACCTGGCAGTGCTCATGGAGGACAGCGCAGCGGTCTTTGGCGTGATCCTGGTTGCTATTACCCTGTTTCTCACAAAATATACAGGTAAGGTCTACTGGGACTCCATTGGCTCGATAATCATAGGTATCATCCTGGCAGTCATTGCAATAGTCCTTATGAGGGAGAATCTGCATAATCTCATTGAAAAGGCCTCTCCTGAAGAACTGCAGGATGAGGTAAGAAAGCATATCTCCTCTTTTCCGCTCGTGGAAGATATCAAGGACATCAGGATGATCGTCCTGACACCGTATGAGCACCGGATCCGTGCTGAAGTGGAGTTTAACGGCTATCTCCTCATAGAGGAGATGGAGGACAGCCTGAGAGATGACTTCCGGGAGATTGAGACATTTGGGGACTTTCTGCAGTTCTGCGCAGCCTTTGCCAACAGAATTACCAGGACAGTAGGGGCAAAAATAGACGAGATGGAGGACACATTAAAGAAAAAAGTCCCTTATCTCAGGAATGTAGATATAAAACCTTCGTAGGATAGAATTTAACGGACGGGGTTCATCCCCGCCGTTATATTGATTCATTTCTCTCCGTGTCATAAGTGCTGTCTCGTGGTATATAACATCACTTAGGAACGGGAGATAAATAAGTTGAACAAAAATTAATAGGATTTTTTGTTGTATTCAAGACGCGAGGAGCGAGCATAACGGGTTATGTGATCGACGAGCAACGAAGAAGACGGCAAAAAAGACATTAATTTGTTCAAGTTATTTATTGTACGTTCCTTACCTGACAGGCCCGGAAAAATACGAATTCCTTTTGGCAATACCGGAAACCTATATGAACTCTTATCTTATAGTCATCCTGCTGATTCTTATTGTTCGTTACCTGCTTGATATGGTCTCGGACTGGCTGAACGTCCGACACGTATCTACTGAGCTTCCGGCGGAGTTTGAAGGTTACTATGATGCTGAGAAATACAGGCAATCACAGAATTACCTGCGGGAAAACACCAGATTTGGAATCTGTGTGGACACACTCCAGACGCTTATAACAATCGTGTTTGTTCTGGTTGGCGGTTTCAATTTTGTGGACAGGATAGCGATAGACCTTGGGCAGGGGCCAATTTTTACAGGAATAGTCTTTGCGGGAATACTGATTTTTGCAGGCAAGATCCTGAGCCTGCCGTTTTCCATATACAATACCTTTGTGATAGAAGAAAAATACGGTTTTAACAAGACCACGCCCAAGACATACTTGCTGGATATTACTAAGTCATTAATACTGACCGCTCTGATCGGTGGAATCGTGTTCGCCGCTGTTCTCTGGTTTTTTGAAAAAACCGGCAACCTGGCATGGATTTATTGCTGGGGGGCGATTACGCTGTTCCAGATTTTCTTCATGTTTATTGCCCCTGTGGTTATCATGCCGATTTTTAATAAGTTTGTGCCGCTCGGAGAAGGTGAGTTGCGGACTGCAATTGAAAGTTACGCAAAGGCACAGAATTTCAAGATGAAGGGCATCTTCAAGATGGACGGTTCCAAGCGATCATCCAAGAGCAACGCGTTTTTCACCGGCTTAGGGCGTTTACGCCGAATTGTGCTGTTCGACACATTGATAGAAAGACACTCTGTAAATGAGCTTGTTTCGATCCTCGCGCACGAAATGGGGCATTACAAGAAAAAACATATTATCCAGGCAATAGCCAGGTCAGTAATTGTAATGGGGCTGACGCTTTTTCTGCTTTCCCTTTTCATCGGGAATGAACAGTTATTTGCTGCATTCAAAATGGAGCACTTGTCTGTTTACGCCAGCCTTTTTTTCTTTGGTTTTCTCTATACACCCATTGCGATGTTGATAGGACTCGTGGAGAACATAATTTCAAGAAAAAACGAGTATGAAGCTGATGCTTTTGCGGTGGAGACATACGGAGATGCTGATGCCATGATCAACGGGCTGAAAAAGCTGAGTGTGGACAACCTTTCTAATCTCACACCACATCCGTTCAAGGTTTTCCTGAGTTACAGCCATCCGCCCGTCCTTGAGCGAATCAAGGCCATCCGAAGATTAGGTACTACCCACAAATAGGTCCTTTTAACCGAATTACTTGAACACGGATTATACAGCAAGTTTTGACCAGGATTGGTTTGCCTGCTGCCGGCCTTTGCGGGCTTGTGCCTTATCACGGCGTACTGGTTTACTTCGATACCCACCGGGTTTGTACCTGAGAACTAGTATTATTAATAGTAATTCATCCATATTATGAGTATGATTCATGAATCTTACTAACTGGATCTGATCCGGGTATTATTCCTGACAGGGACTCCGGTTGCGGTTCAAGGCAGACAAAGCCATAATTTGCTAATTTAAGGAGGATAAAATGGACCGTCACATTGAAGCCTTTAATGTAACGTTGCTACCAGAGTGGGAGGAAAAAATTGACGAGGAAATCGACAAGATCCAGAAGCACCATCCCGGCATTGTGCATCACCTTCACATGTCCTTAATTGGGACTAAACACCATCGCCTTGGCCTTTTTGAGGTACATATGGTAGCTTCAGTGCCAAAGGACACGTTTGTAATCAAGCACAAGGGCGAAAAGGTAAGACCACTGATCGTTTCGTGTTTTGATGTCCTGGACCGTCAACTCAGAGAGTACAATCGCGAGCGACAAGGAATGGTAAAGTACCATGAAGGCCACCCTGTTGGTATTGTTAGAGAGATCCTATCTGCCGAAGGCTACGGCATTATCGAAAACCCGGATGGCGAAGATATTTACTTTCATCGTAATGCTGTCAAGGATATGGCATTTGATGATCTCGCCGAGGGTGATTCAGTGATGTACGCAGAAGAAATGGGAGAGAAGGGCCTCCAGGCCATCTGGGTACGGCGCTCCTGAAGAAGACCTTTTCAAGTGAATTAACCAAAATAGCAAAACTATAGATAAAGGCAAAAAGTTGTTAAACTATGGAAAAGACTCACCACCATTTTTCAAAAATTGCGCACGAATACGAAGACTTAAGAACTACGGATATAGAACCAATCTTATTCATAAAAAATAAACTGGGAAATTTAACGAAAATTATAGGAGCAGATATTGGTTGTGGAGGAGGAAGATATGACATAGAATTATTTAATCATATCGGCAAAGGTCTCTATCTCATTTGCATTGATTATAACGAAAACATGTTGAGGAGGCTTGATAAGAATTTAAAGGAACATAATATAAAAGAGTTCAATACCATAAGAACATCGGCAATGGCTTTACCATTAGCTGCCAATTATTTTGATGTTTTAGTCACCTTTAATGCTGTACATCATTTCAAGCTTTTAGATTTTCTAAAGGAATCATCCAGAGTTTTAAGAAATAAAGGGCGGTTATTTATTTACACCCGATTACGAAGCCAGAATAAAGGGAATATTTGGGGAAGATTTTTCCCTAAATTTCATGAAAAAGAGAAACGCCTCTTTGAAATAAATAAATTAGAAGAAACATTAAAAAAGATGCCTGATCTAATTTTAGAATCTATTGAATACTTCACTTATAAGCGAAAAACTAATTTAGAATGGCTGGTAACACAAGCCCGAAAGCATCATTATTCTACATTCAGTCTGTATTCTATGAAAGAATTTGAAGAATCTTTAAATAAATTTCAGATAACTATTATGAATCATTTCAAAAATCCAGACAAAATCATCTGGAATGATGAGAATATAATGTTCAATATAAAAAAGGTGAAAGCTACGCGCGGTTGAGTATCAATGCTGCTTCAGCTATATTTATCAGTTTCTTTTTGGCCGACAATAACGAAAGCTGAAGCATTCCACAGTCAGGCGACAGGATAAGCTGATCCTTTTTAAGATACTTCAGTGCCTCCTTGCCTCTTTCCACAATCTGCTCCACAGTCTCGACCTCGTCAGATCCTACATCCACAATCCCCAGCATTACAGTCTTTTTTCCAGCAGCAGGCAGTATGGAGAGATCCAGATTACTCTTCTGTCCCTCTATGGATAATACGTCTATTGTGGAATCGCTAAGCCAGTCCAGAATATGACTGTAATATTCAGTTTTTGCCTTGTAATCGACTCCTTTTTTCTCCAAAGACTTGTGCGGATATCCACGGCATATATGGACTATGTAAAGGGCATCATTCTCATGACCGCTGAGGCACAACTGGAGCGCCTTAAGCCCCCACTTTCCGGCATGATCAAGGTTTCTTAGAAGCACAGGGTCGTCAAACTGGATTACCTGACAACCGGAACTAAGAAGGTTTTTAACCTCATGTCGAATGGCCTCTGCATAATCCATTGCCATTTTCTCAATATCCCCTTTGTAGTATTCATCATAGAGACAGTCGATAGCAGTCGATGGACCAGGAAGATTTATTTTGGGAATTCCTTTAGCATATCTTGCAGTGAATAGGTAGTCATCGACCAGAATCGGGCCGTTATACGATATTTTACTTATGACAACCGGGACCTCACGGATATACACACCCTCACGCATAGGCTTGCTTTTTGGATATTCAAAGTCGATACCCCCAAGTCTTCTTAGAACATATAGAACGTAATGATCTCTCCTTTCTTCGCCATCGCTCATAAAATCTATGCCGGCGGAGTTTTGATCCGCCATCGCCATGATTGCTGCCCTGTCCATGCGTTCCTTGAATTCCGGCTCGCCTACACTTTGCCCGAACTCCAAGAAACTACGTCCGCAGTCGTTCAACAATCTCCTTGCATCGCCAGGATATACATAGTCAGGCTTGGGATAGCTTCCCACTATGGCAGTCATGATTCTGCTCTGCCTTATCTTATCCCTTGACATCTCAGTACACCATAAGCGCTAAGTTATTTTTGCACCGGATGGATTAATGAACATCGAACATCGAACGTCCAACATCGAATTTTGAATGGGAAAAGATGAAGAAACAGAAATAGCCGTTGAATTTTCGGTATTGGATATTTGTTTTTCATTCGACGTTGGACGTTCGATGTTCGATGTTCGACGTTCATCTTTCAACGTAACCTGTGAACGTTTACAAAACAACTTAGCGCTTATGTGTATGTACACCTGACCCGATATTATAAAACATCATAGACGTTGATTTACATATATGATTGCCTCTTCGGGTTTATTCCTTTTCCGCGGGCGGTCGGTCGGGGAAATCATATGGGATTTCTTTTTCTTCAGATTCAATCACATCATCGCTGATTTTATCTATATTGTATGCCGAGTATTCCCCTGTGCCGAGTACAGCGGTTTCTCCAGCAGGAGAGAGGTCCTCCGGCCCCGATATCAATTCCATAATTCTCAGGTGATCGATAATGGACGCTAAGCCCATAACATCGCTCAGAAGCCTGATTAGAATTTGGTGTTCGTTCTCGTTTGGGATGGCACCTTCCAAATAAACTACTCCGTTTCGGCAGTAAATTTCGAGTTCATTCAAATCGATCCGGCCATCATTGCGAATACCCTCCAAAATCACCATCTGCAATTCCTTGTTACCCAAGTTTTTATACTCGTCGGGTAACTCCGCACGGGTAATTATCTCCCAGGCCCGAGGCAATTTCTTTTGTTTTTCATCATATTTGCGGGCACACATACGACACAGCCGGCTCGCCGGTAAGGTTTCCAATCGCTCCAACGAAATCGGCTTCAGGCAGCTTTCACAGGTCCCATAGTTACCCACAGCCATTCTAAACAATGCCAGATCGATCTCTTCAAGCTTATCCTTGTCACGTTCAACCAACTGATCTAAAAGACTTATCTCATCAGCCTTTTGGGCCTCATCTTCCATTTCGACATCTCGTTCTCCCAAGGCCTGTAAATCAAATTCGAACCGTCGATACTGTTCAAAGATCTCTTGGCGCTGATTGAGAAGCATTTCTCTTAAGCGCATCTTATCTTGTTCGGACATGAGTATTCCTCCTTAGAAATCTAAAATAATGATTTATATCCAGACCTCGTTAAAAAACATTGCACGGCCCCATAGCCTCAAAGGCCCCAATATTTCATAACTCAAGCCAACATACAATAACTTAATACTATGGATAAAGATGACAAGATGTTGCCATCCGGACAATTTGAAATCATTTTAAATGTGTCTTGATTGATTTTCTTGACCAATCCTACATAATCTCCGATAATCTTGAGAAAGACTCCTGGCCGATCATGAGATATCCAAAATTGATCCATACACAATCCAGGCCGAAGGGACGGCGTGGGGCCTGCGGTAAATTTTTTTGTCTTCCCTAACTTCAACAGAGAGGTAAACACAAATGACTAACAAGGGAAAAACACAAATCACAAATATAGCGGCCAGGGAGATTCTGGACAGCCGTGGTAATCCCACTGTGGAAGCTGAGGTGAGTCTGGCATGCGGGGTCACTTCCAGGGCCGGGGTGCCCTCAGGGGCGTCCACCGGCTCTCGTGAGGCGCTGGAAATGCGTGACGGCAACGCCGAACGTTTTGGAGGCAAAGGCGTACTCAAGGCGGTGGATTACGTTAACGGAGTTATCAATGACGCACTAAAAGGCAGGGATGCGTGCCATCAGGCGATGATCGATAAGGTGCTCATCGATCTTGACGGCACACCCAACAAGGCCAATCTCGGGGCCAACGCCATCCTGGGCGTGTCCCTGGCCGTGTCCAGGGCAGCGGCCATGGCGGCGGAGCTTCCTCTTTACCAATATCTCGGCGGTGCCTGCCCTGGGCGTCTGCCTGTGCCCATGCTCAACATTATGAATGGGGGAGCCCATGCACGGTGGCAGGGCTCTGATTTTCAGGAGTTCATGGTTTGCCCTTATGGTGCCCGAAGCTTCCGAGAGGCGCTCAGTTGGGCCAGTGAGATATACCATGCATTACGCTCAGTGCTGATGGACGCAGGCCACCACGTGGGCATCGGAGATGAGGGTGGCTTTGCGCCTAATGTCTCCTCCAACGAGGAACCCCTGGAAGTCATTGTCAAGGGTATAGAGAAGGCCGGTCTCAGGCCGGGCCCTGATGTGGGCATTGCCATGGACCCTGCGTCCAGTGAATTTTTCAAGGACGGCCGTTATAACCTGCGCACAGAAAACCGGACATGCTCTTCCGAAGAGATGGTGGACTACTACGAAAAGCTTGTCAACGCCTACCCGATCTGCTTGCTGGAGGACGGACTGGCCGAGGATGACTGGGACGGTTGGCAAATCCTCAACCAGCGTCTGGGCGGAGTGATCGAAGTGGTGGGAGACGATCTTTTTGTCACGAACGTGGAATACATAGCCAGGGGTATTCGCGAAAACTCTGCCAATTCCTCCCTTATCAAACTCAACCAGATCGGCACCCTGACTGAGACCATTCAAGCGGTAAGGATGTGTCAGCAGGCAGGATGGGGGGCATGTGTCTCACACCGTAGCGGGGAGACCGTGGACAGCTTTATCGCCGACATGACCGTGGCCCTGGATACCGGGCACCTCAAGACAGGGGCACCTGCCCGGGGTGAGCGGGTCGAGAAGTATAACCAGTTGATGCGCATCGAGGAAGACCTGGGCAGCGCTGCCCGGTATGCAGGCAAGGACGCTTTTGTACGGCCGGTGCGTTTCTGAGCTTTGCGAAAATAACGAAGAGGTAAGGATACCATGCCTGAAAAAAGACCTGCCTGCCTTATAATAATGGACGGCTGGGGCATTGCGCCGGCTGATGAAAGAAATGCCCTGGCAAAGGCCCATACGCCTAATCTTGATAGATATCTATCCGAGTTTCCCAATGCTGTTTTAAGGGCACATGGCCTTAATGTAGGACTGCCCGAAGGTAATCAGGGTAATTCGGAAGTCGGCCATCTTAACATCGGCGCCGGCAGAATAATAAAACAGATGCTTGTGCGTATTAACAGCGACATTGAGGATGGGAGCTTCTATGAGAATGAGGTCCTTAAAGGTGCTGTTGAACATTGCAGAAAAAACAGATCAAACCTCCACCTAATGGGCCTCATACAGGACCAGGGTGTCCATGCCGTCACCAGTCACTGCAACGCCCTGCTTATGCTTTGCAGCAGGATGGATTTTGATAATGTTTATGTCCATGTTTTTTCAGATGGACGCGATACTCCGCCCAGGTCCGCAGCAAAATATATTGAAGATCTGGAGGCCGGAATAAAGGAGGTAGGCAGGGGAAAGATCGGCAGCATTATCGGAAGATACTATGCCATGGACCGTGATACGAACTGGGACAGGGTCAAGATCGCATATGACGGCCTCACCAAACCGGAAGGCATAATCTGTAAGGACTGGAAAGAGGCCATTGAGAACGCTTATGCTGCCGAAGAGACCGATGAGTTTATCAAGCCGAGAATAATCAAAGGGTTTCCAGGAATTAAAGACGGCGACGCAGTGATCAACTTCAATTTCAGGCTCGACCGGGCAAGAGAGATCACCCATGCCTTTACTGATTCGGATTTCAAGGGATTTGAGAGACGTAAACTTGATATAAAATATGTAGGCTTTACAGATTACTATGATAACGGTCAGTTTGAGATAGCATTTCCTCCGGTGAGGCATAAGAATATCCTCGGAAAGGTCCTAAGCGATCACGGCCTTAAGCAACTGAGATGTGCCGAGACAGAGAAATACGCACACGTGACCTTCTTTTTTAACGACTCCGATGAGACCCCCTTTGAAGGTGAGGACAGGATAGTGGTACATTCTCCCAAGGTAGCAACCTACGATCTGCAACCGGAAATGAGTGCTTATGAGGTAAGAGATAAGCTCCTGGAGGCTATTGCCGCTGATAAGTATGATGTGATTATCTGCAATTTTGCCAATGGCGATATGGTGGGCCACACCGGTGTTTTTGATGCAGTCGTCAAGGCAGGGGAGACTGTGGATGAGTGCGTAGGTGCTGTTACTGATGCTGTTCTTGCAAAAGGGGGCGCGGTTATCATAACTGCCGACCACGGAAACGGTGAATGCATGTTGCTGGATGACGGTTCTCCCATGACGGCTCACACAACCAACCCGGTCCCTGTTATTGTCTGCGGTGTCGGTGACCTTGAGCTTATAAAGGATGGCAAGCTATGTGATCTCGCCCCTACTATGCTTAAGATACTGGGGATTGATCAACCTGTGGAGATGACCGGAAGGCCTTTGTTTTAAACCTAAGTTGAGCGATTAGCTGTTAGCCATTAGCGTTTAGCTTTATGAGGAGTAGAGGGTCCAGACCGCACAATTTGCTTTCCTGCTCCCGGATGTCCCTGAAGTAATTTCGTAAGCGTTCACAGGGCACCGCATCTGCTTTGTTGTCGGGCACTTGAAGTACAGGAAGTACGTCTGCGTACCCGTACGCCTCGCATATGCAGCACCCTGTAAACGCTTACAGTTCGGTAGGTTGTGGGTTCACAGGGCACCGCATCTGCTTTGTTGTCGGGCACTTGAAGTACAGGAAGTACGTCTGCGTATCCTCCGCCTCGCATCTGCAGTACCCTGTAAACGCTTACAGTTCGGTAGGTTGCGGTAAAACGGGCGTTGTAATCCCGTGAACCGCTCCAGGAATTTCTCTCTGCACCTGTAATTATTCAGGTGGATAGGCTGAAGGTAGAAGGCTAATAGGGACAAAGCATGCGTGATCACACAAAACTGCGGGCATTTGAGTTGGCTGACGAGATTGCAGTATTAGTTTAGAGGATTCATCTCTGTTCGATCGTTGCGAGATGGTTGA
>JGI24025J20009_10002645_pt1 | contig 12688 bp, 10 predicted proteins | sample Cruoilmetagenom3_FD_20009 | JGI IMG/M metagenome (IMG submission 20009)
TTTTCTTTGAAAAAAGTGGACAGCAGTATCAGGCAAATTTACAAAACAGGACTTTACTCTGACATTCAGGTTTTAAAAGAAGGAGAACAAAAAATAGAGTTGACTTTTTCCCTGGTGAAGAAAATTTTTGTTAGGAGAATCGACTTTTTTTGCGAAGCAAAAATCCCCCGGAAAAAACTAAAAGAAGGTTTGCACTTAATAAATGAAGGGAATCCATTTTCTGACAAAGATCTGGATAAGGCTGTTGAAGAACTGAAGAATATTTTAAACAAAGAAGGATATTTTTATTCGGAAGTTGAGCCCGTTATAGACAAAAACCTTAAGACATCCAATGTCGATGTGTTTTTTAAGATTCGTTTATCCAAGAGGTTTATTATTGACAAGATTGCTTTTTCTGGAGATGTCATTATTCCTGAAGCTGAGTTGAGGAAGAAGATGAAGACTAAGGAAGGGACAGAATTTATCCCATCAGTACTGGAGGAGGATATTGAGAAACTAAGAGGCATTTATAGTTTTATGGATTATGACCGGGCGGAAATTGAAGTTAAAGAACAGAAGATCAACGAAGAAAAGGGAAATGTATCACTGGTTCTGGGAATCACACCCCATGAAAAAATTGAGATTGAAGTAAGGGGTGCGGAAGTTCCCTTGAGTCTTCTGAAACCAATCTGGGAAGCCGAAATATTTGAGGAGTGGGGCTTGGCTGAAGGCGAGGCAAAGATCATGGGATATATGAGAAATAAAGGATATCTTTTTTCCTCTGTCGATTCTATTGTTGAAAGAAAAAATAATAAGGTCCGTATTGTTTATAATGTATCACCCGGCGAACGATATAGAATTCAGGATATTTCTTTCGAAGGACTTAATTATTTTACTCCTTCACAGATTGGTACTGAGCTGGAGATTAAAAAAAATATTCCTATTCTGAGCAAAATTAACGGTGCCAGACTGTTTGAATTGCCCCGGGAGCTTATATTTCTTTATAAGACCCGAGGATTTCCTGATACGAGAATTGACCTGGCTTTTGTTAGAGAGGGAAAAAATGTTAAGCCTGTCTTTTATGTGAAAGAAGGAAGGCAGGAAAAGATTGAAAGCATTTCCGTAAAGGGAAATGCTTTGTTCAGCCAGGAACAGATTTTTAATTGTTTAAGCATATTTAAAGGATGTCCTTTCTATCAGCCAGACGTTCAGAAAGATATAGAAGGAATAGAGATTTTTTATTTAAATAAAGGTGTCAGAGGGACAGAAGTAAAATCCCAGGTTCAAAATATTGGTAACGATTTATTTTCTGTTAATTTTAGTATCAATGAAGGCAAGAGAGTAAAAATTGAGAGCATTATTATTACAGGGAATGAAATTACAAAAAAAAGTACAATCCGAAGAGAATTTTTAATAAAGGAAGGGGATTACGCCTTTTATGATTCGATCAGGGAAACAAAAGCAAGGCTTGAAAGGTTGGGAGTTTTTACCGAAGTGAGAGTCGAAGAAATTGCTATTTCATCTGAAAAGGAGAATTTGCTGTTCAGATTCAGGGAAGGAGAGAGAAATTATATCGGCTTAGGATTGGGGCTGGAGACAAAAAATGAACCACGTTCGTTTGCTGTATGGAATAATGTTGTAAGGCCGCGCGGAACAGCTGAGTTTATACGTAGTAATATTTTTGGCTCGGCTGCCCAGTTTAGTCTTATTGGCCAAGTTAGTCTTAGAGAGAAAAGAGGAGTTGTTTCCTGGGAGCAGCCTTACTTTTTCGGATTACGTATGCAGACTTTCCTGAATGCGTGGTTGGAAAGAGAGCAGCGGAAAAGCTACAGCTTTGACCGTCGTGGAATCAGCCTTTCAGCTATTAAATCCCTATCAGATAAAGAAAATATGATATTATTGACTGCCTTAAGGTTTGCTAGAACAACATTGTTTGAACTTCTCACGTCGGAATCGGAAGTAGACCGCCAGTTTTTCCCTTTTTCTGCCACATCTATTTCTGGAAGTTTCATATGGGATAAAAGGAATGATCCTTTTAACCCGGAAAAAGGATATTTTTTCAGTTCTGTTCTTGAGTGGGCCTATCCCCTCTTTAACGCTGAATCCGACTATTTGAAAACATTCTCGAAATACCAGGTTTTTGTTCCAATTTTTCTAGGTTGTACGTTTAGTTCGACGACCCATTTTGGACTGGGACGAGGAAGAATACCAATTCATGAAAGGTTTTTTGCTGGGGGCAGCAACTCTTTTCGTGGAGTCGAATTTGATGAACTTGGCCCAAAAGATCCGAATTCTTTAAAACCTGTTGGTGGGAAAGCTCTGTTATTGTTTAATTTTGAGTTGAATTTCCCGCTCATTTCATCTTTTAAAAGTTTATCCGGAGTTGCTTTTTATGATGCAGGAAATGTTTTCGAAAGGAGAAAACAGGTGAGCTTGAATTCTATTCAAAATGCTGTAGGACTTGGGTTGCGCTATCGTACACCCTTAGGTCCTGTCCGATTTGAGATGGGTTGGAATCTGAATGCACCAGAGGGAGAGAAAGAAGTTTTAGCTTTCATTACTATTGGAAATGTTTTCTAAAGAAATAGTGATATGAATAGAATACATAATTTTGCTGCATGGATGGCTTTCTGTTTGTGTCTTTCGGCTCATTGTTTGATGTTTGCTGGTGATAGCTTGCAGGATATTGTTGACCGCATCATGGCTGTAGTTAATGGAGAAGTCATAACTTTGACAGATGTAAGAATTGTTGAAGCATTTGGACTATACGAATCAGATAAATCAGGCCGTATGCAAGATATCCACTCATATATTCTTAACAAGTTGATCAATCAAAAATTGATTATTCAGTTGGCCAGCAAGAGTGTTTCAGTCGAAAAACAAGAAGTAGATTCATATCTTAATGTCGTAATAGAAAAAATTGGCCGGAATGAGATGCAAAAAATACTTGTTGTTTTCAGCATTGATTTGGATGATTTAAGACAATATCTCAGGGAAAAGTTATTTTTTAAAAAAATAATATCTGCCAAGTTCAGTCAGGCAGTAATAGTAAGTCTAAGGGAAATTGAAGCATATTATCATCAGGTCTATATCCCTTCTCAAGAAGAAAAAGGTTTTGAGCCTAAGCCTATGGTGGATATTCTTGATGAGATTGAATCTGCCATAAAACAAGAGAGAATGAATAAGCAAGTCGAAGAGTGGATATTAAATTTGAGAAAGGAAGCGAATGTACAGGTCAATTTTAAAGTTAGCGACAAAATTTTCTAGCTGCATCAGTACTCTGAGTAGAAAAAAACCAATTTTAATATTTCTTTGAAATGAATTTTAAATGTAAAGCATGAAGCGTAAAAAATTGGAGTAAATATGAAGCTGGCATTTTTATTTCCAGGACAGGGTTCGCAGAGAATAGGCATGGGGAGAGACCTCTATGAATCTTCCTCTTTAGCACAGGAGATCTTTGAAAGGGCAGATGAAACTCTGGGTTTCAAGATTTCTAAGATCTGCTTTGATGGGCCAGAAGAAAAACTCAATCTGACACAGAATACCCAACCTGCTCTTCTTGTAGTAAGCTATATAGTCTATTCACTATTGGGAAAAGAGCCAGTAATGGGAGCAGGACACAGTCTTGGAGAATATTCTGCTCTTGTGGCAGCCGGCTCTTTGAGATTTGAGGATGCCGTCGTACTTGTCTATAAGAGAGGAGTGTACATGCAGGAGGCAGTTCCTGTAGGAGTTGGATGTATGGCTGCTGTATTGGGTTCTGATTACAGGGATGTTGAAAAAGCCTTGGAAAAAGTGGATAGAGGAGTTGTGCAGATTGCAAACTGGAACAGCAGGGAACAGATTGTTATTGCCGGGAACAAGCAAGCTGTAGAAAAAGCTTTATCCTTGATAAATCCTCCGAGGTCTATGATGCTTCCGGTAAGTGCTCCATTTCACTGTAAGCTAATGAAAAGCGCAGAAGAGAAACTTGCTCAGGATTTAGAACAAGTTGAGTTTAGTAACCTTAAATTTCCAATTGTTACTAATTCGGGTGTGAAAATTATCCATAGTGGTAGAGATGCTAAGGATGCCTTGAGGAAGCAGGTAAGCTGTCCGGTACGTTGGTATGAATCTATGGAAGTCCTAAGGAAAGAAAAAATTGATTTGTTTGTTGAATTAGGAACAGGAAAGGTTTTGTCGAGACTTTTAAAAAGGATTGGTAGGAGCTGGCCGTCCTCACCTGAAGTTTTAAATGTGGAGGATTCTAAAACGTTGGATAATATCCGGAAAATTTCAGGTTAGTTACTGAGGGTTTGCTGCTCTCAGGTTCTTTTCTTCCGACCGCTGGATAACAACAGAACAGGCCATGTCTCCGATGATATTTGTTGTTGTTCGACACATGTCAAGAAATCTATCGACTCCCAGAATCAAGGCAATTCCTTCAAGTGGGACACCGATTTGTTTCAAAACCATGGCCAGAGTGATAATCCCGGCTGAAGGAACACCAGCAGCCCCTATTGAGGACAGAACAGCCATAAGAACAATAGTAATCTGGTCCACAGTTCCTAAAGGTATACCATAAATTTGTGCGATAAAAACAGCTGCAACTCCTTGATAAAGAGCTGTTCCATCCATATTAATGGTAGCACCTAAGGGGATAATAAAGCTCGAATATTCGCGCGAAACTCCAATGTGTCTCACACTTTCCATGGCAACGGGAAGGGCTGCATTTGAGCTTGATGTGCTAAAGGCAATAACCATGGCTTCCTTTATAGCACTGAAAAAACGTAGAGGATTAGTCCTGCCGAGGATTGAGACAGATAGACTGTTTATGCTGAAAGTATAAATAAAAAGACCTCCGAGTACGACAAGAGAATATTTGAGAAGAGTAATTAGAATATTCACGCCGTATTTACCTATAACAGCAGCGATTAGAGCTAGAACACCATACGGAGCAAGTTTCATGGCAATATGGACAACCTGAATGATTGCGTCGTTTAAAGCGTCTAAAAATTCTATAAGCCTTTTTGATTTTTCATTTTTTATGAGAGTGAGGACTACTCCGAATAGAAGCGCTAGGAAAATAACCTGAAGCATATTTCCTTCGATGAGTGCCTTTATGGGATTTGTAGGGACAGTGTTTACCAACATTTCAACCAGAGTTGGTTTTTCTTCCATTTTCTGAATGCCTACTTGGGCTGATGATTCATAATTCTTATAAAGCTCTGTTTTGACATCTTCTTTTAGACCTTCGCCCGGCTTTACGATGTTGGCTAAAATGAGACCTATACAAATTGCAATGACAGTGGTTATGATAAAATAGATAGCTGTTTTTGCACCTATACGCCCGAGTTTGCGGATATCTCCAAGGCTTGCAGTTCCAAGCATGAGGGAAACGAAAACAAGGGGAACAACAATCATTGTTATTAAGCGTAAAAAGATGGTCCCGACAGGTTCGATTATTGTGGCTTTCTCGCCAAAAATAAGGCCTACAGCTACTCCTAGAATAAGTCCGATGAAAATTTTTGTGTGCAGTTTGATCTTCTTCATTGTTTCACTTGATCCGTCATTTCTAAGATAAAACTATCAATAAATATTTATTTTTTAGGGGCTTATCATAACGTCTAGTTTTTTGTAAGTCAATTTTATTATCCTGAATTATTTAAGCTGAAAATTACATTTATAAAAACTCTTCTTACTGCTTTCGGGCCTTGAAAATAAAATTTGAAGTACTGTCAAAGCGGCCTGATGCAGGAAGGTATTTTTCTATTACGAATCCTTTTTTCTCAAGGAATGTTTTTATATCATCTGGCACGTAATAGTGCCTTATGGGAACGAAATACCAGTCCATGATTAATTCTTCGAGTTTTTCACCTTTTCGTGATTTTTCTCTTTTCTTGAAGAAAAAGACAACAGGAGCGAGAAATATGGCAAGAATCTTCGAAATAAGCTTCCATGATATCTTAGGAGTTCGGACCAGTGTCTTTCTAATGATTTCATGGATGAAAGTGAGTCTGGTTTTTGTGTAGACAGCGAGAAGAATAGATCCATTTTTTTTGAGTACTCTTATCAGTTCGGTTATAGCCTTGAATGGGTTGGTAGTGTGGTGAACAGTTCCCCATGCCCAGACTATGTCGAAGCTTTCATCTGGAAAAGAGAGTTCTAGCATGTCCTGTTTTATAAATTCCGCATTGTGAATTCCGAATTTATTCTTCAGATTCCTTGCTGTATCAAGGCTTCCATTGCTGATATCTATTCCAGTGACTTTAGCTGTGCCGTTATTGGCGAAGATGATACTGAAGATACCGGTTCCACATCCTGCATCGAGGACAGATTTGCCATTGACTTCTTCTGGAGAGAAAAAGATTTTCCAGTGTTTCTCTGTTTCTCTATATTCAGGAATGTATTCTGTCCATACAACATCATAAAATTTTCCCACTTTTTCTTTGTTCATAATGTTGTTTTCCAATTATTTTGTTTTTAAAATAAGGGATATAATATATGCTCAATAATTTGAAGTCAATTGCAGCCATCTCCTTAAATTCATCTTCTCATCTTCTTTGTATTTCCTACTCAGGTATCCGTATTTGTGATGAGCCAACTTATCATATCCATTTGTTTTTTATATACCATGCAATAGTCTGAGCCATTCCCGTATTAAGATCTACTTTGGGACTGTAGCCAAGGTCCTGCTTTGCCTTCTGGATTGAAAGAGGTTTGGGGTGGATGAAAAAAGACAATTTTCCCATAGACAGTGGAGATTCTCTTTTAAAAAGATAAAATATTTTTTCTACAGGCCACACTGCTGCTTTCACTGGAAAAAGAGGGAGCGAAAAAGGAGGTATTTTATTCCCTAAAGATAAGGCGATTATATCAGTTATTTCTTTTACGGTTAGGGCTTCATTTCCTGCAATATGATAGATTTGCCCTTTTTTTCCTCTTTTTGTACAGAGTAGAACACCCTCGATGAGGTCGTCAATATAGACAGGTGTTTGCAAGGCATTTCCTCTTGTTACAAGGATGAATCTTTTTTTTGCTATGGTTTTTATTAGTTTAAAAGTTCGCCTGTCTCCGGGCCCATAAGTCCATCCTGGCCTGACAATAACTATGTTCATTCCATTCTTTGCGAAATTTAGGGCAGTCCTTTCCCCTTCAAGCTTTGTATTATCGTAGATGCTCCGTGGGTTTAATGGGTAGCCTTCATCTGCGGTCTCGTTTTTTTTCACTGACCCTAAGACCCCTGCCGAGCTAAAATGGACAATCCTTTTAACTCCTGTTTTCTGGGCAGCCCTCAAAATATTCTTCGTTCCTTCTGTATTGATCTGGGAAAAATCCTTTTTATTCATTAGAGAGGCCCCTAGGGCTGCTGCAAGGTGAAAAATTATATCGGTGCTATCGAGCGCCTTTTCTAGCAAGTTGAGGTCACGGATATCTCCCTTTACAACTTCGCACTCTTTTTCTCTGTGAATGTTTCTATTATGGAAAAGGACGCGGACATGCCAGTTTCTATTGAGTAATTTCTCGACGAGATAACTTCCGATAAAACCTGAAGCTCCTGTTATAAAAACTCTCATTGCACTAAACACAACTCTTTTCCAATCCAGATGCTTTCTCAATAGTTGTGATGATTTTTTCTATGTATTTAGAATAAGTGTAGTTTCTTTCTGACGTCTTTTTTGCCGTGTACGCACGTTCTTTTGCTTTTTCGTTGAAAAGTGCGAACGAAATTCCTTCAGCCATGCTTTCTGGATTAGGCTTCACAAGAATTGAAATTTTATCACTCAAAATTTGTGTGTGTGTCCAGAGATTTGTAGCGACCAAGGGCTTTCCGGATTTCAGAAAAGAGTAAATTTTCAGAGGAGTGTTTGTTCCTGAGAGGCGGGGAGAAACAAGGACATCAGCTAGAGAGATAAACAAAGGCATCACAAAAGGAGGAACCTGACCTGTAAAGTGTACCTTTCCCGATATGTTTAATTCCTCTGCTTTCTTTTTCATTCTTTCAACAGCGGTTTTGTTTTCCCCTACTAGAAGGAAGACTACACTTTCGTCTCGAAGTTTTGCTGCTGCTTTCAAGAGTAGAGAGATACCTTGATAAGGTTGAAAGTTTCCAGCATAAAGGACAATCTTTTCTTCTTCAGAGGCATATTCTTGCCGTTTTTTCTTTATTTCATATTGGGAATATTTTGGGTGTTCAAAATCAATAAAATTTTCAAGAAGAATCGATTTTTTTCCGAATCCTTCTGCTCTGACTTTTTTCAGCAAGTCCAGACAGATAACAATGATGGCATTTGAGTTTTTCAAGATGTATTTTTCCATCCACATAAAAATCTTTTTTAAGAGTTTTGAATGAGAAAAGTTAAAATTTTCAAGCTGCTGAGGTAGGCTTGAATGCATATCGTAGATGTGAGGAATCCGCCAAATTTTTGCCAGAATTATTCCAAATAATGCTGCTTCTTCATGAGAAAATATCATATCATATTTTTTTTGTGTGAGCTGCCAGACAGCTTTTAAAATAAGAAGAAAATCGAGGGGTATTTTAGCAAAAGAAGGTCCGATTTTTATTTTGTTTATAAAAAAAAGATTTGGGATTCTTAATATTTTTAAATTTTCAATTTTTTTATTCTCTCCAATATGATAGGTAATAAGATCAATCTCATGGCCAAGGTTGGAGAGAGCCTTTATCCTAAAAAAAATGCTTATAGGTGTTCCTCTTGGTTGGAAAAATGGCTCTGGAGCAAGCATTAATATTTTCATTGGAATATTGATTTATTCTGAAGTTTTGTCTGAATCGGAATCGATGATTTCCTGGATCGAATAGATTTTTTTGTTTAAGGATTCATGATATGTGCGTACCATAACTTCTGCTAAAAGTCCCAGAGTGATAAATTGGACGCCGATAACAATCAGTAAAATAGAAAGAAGGAGCAAGGGACGGCCGCTGATGCCAACTTTTACTATAAGTCGTTGATAGGATAGATAAAGCCCTATGATGCCCCCTGTGATTCCACTTATCAGTCCGAAAACCCCGAATATCTGAAGAGGCCTTGTGGAATAGCTCAGAAAGAATTTAACGCTTAGGAGGTCTAGGATAACTTTGATAAACCTCGTTATGCTGTACTTGGATTTTCCGTATCGCCTTGGTCTGTGATTAACTTTAACTTCAGCAATAGTCACTCCCATATTGCTTGCAATAGCAGGGATAAAACGGTGAAGTTCTCCATAGAGATTTATATTCTTGATTACATCTCTACGAAAAGCCTTTAGAGTACAGCCATAGTCATGAAGCTTAACTCGTGTGATGACAGAAATAAGCCGGTTGGCTATTATGGAAGGAAGGCGCCTTGATAGGAATTTATCCTTTCTTTTTACTCTCCAACCGCTTATGATGTCGTACCCTTCTTCGATTTTCTTTAAAAGAATGCCAAAATCGTTTGGGTCATTCTGAAGGTCTGCATCAAGAGTGATGAGGATGTTTCCTATAGAATAGTCAAATCCTGCAGAAAGAGCAGCTGTCTGTCCGAAATTTTTCCTCAGTTTTATGATTTTGACTTTTGAATCCTGTTTTTGGATTTTCTTTAGCAAAGGGAAAGATTCATCCCAACTTCCATCATCAATAAAAATGATCTCATATGATTTCCCTAATTGGTCGCAGGAGTTTTTAATTTCTCTGTAAAGCTCAGGCAGATTTCTGGCCTCGTTATAAACAGGAATAACTAGAGATAAATCCAATAAGTTCTTTTTGTTCATTTGCATCAATATATCATAATCAATTTCAAATGGCTATAATCTGATAAGACATATCGATGATTTGCCTTATTGTCTGGTTGTATTGACAATGGCTGGCTATTTTTTTAAAATTCAGTGTAAAATAAGATAAGAAATGGCTGGAAAAAAAATATTAATCGTGGATTATGACATCAAAAGTCTGGATATGATGGCTAATCTTTTTTCGGCTTACGAACTCCAGATCATAAAAGCCACGGATGGCCAGATGGCCTATAATAAATATAAATCTGAAAAACCCGATCTAATCTTGCTTGAAGCCATGCTTCCTAAACTTCATGGTTTTGACCTAACGCAGAAGATATTTAATGAGACAAAAGGAAGCCTTCCTGTTGTTATTGTTACCGGTTTGTATAAAGGTCATCAGTACCGAAATGAAGCTTTACACTCTTTTGGTGCTGCAGATTATTTTGAGAAACCTTATAATAAAGACGCTCTAGTAAGTTGCGTAATGAATTTACTCCATGATGAAATTGATATTGAAGAAGAACTTCCAGATCCTGAATCTGTAATAAATATGCTTGCCAATATGGCGGGAAAAAAGAGCCTTTCTTCTAAGAAAGAATAAATTCCCTGGTTCTGTGGAAATCCGGCAGTTCCTGGGCTATGAGTATTAGACTGTTTCGATTTTGATTCCCGGATTCATATTACACATTATCTTTCATGGCGATTTTCATTGTTGGGTTGCGGGTTGATAAAAATCAGAAAATTGCTTAGTATTTAGGCGTAGAGAAGTAAGATATCTTAAATTGGAAGGTAGAATCAATGGCTAATCTATGGACAAGATGTAATAATTGCAGGCGAATTCTCTATCTCCAGGACATTGTTGATAATCAATACGTCTGTCCAGCCTGCAACTTCCATTTCAGGGTGTCGGCCAAGAAGCGGCTGCANATGCTTTTCGATGATGGTCAGTATGAACTTTTTGATCAAAATATTCATCCTCTCGATCCTTTAGGATTTGAAGACACAAAGAAATATTCCGATCGGCTTAAGGAAAATGAAAAAAAGACAGGTCTCGTAGAGGCTGTTCTGTGTGCTCTGGGTACGATGGGAGGGATAAATGTCATCCTTATAGCTATGGAGTTTTCTTTTTTGGGTGGAAGTATGGGTTCAGTTGTTGGGGAAAAAATAACACGGGCTATGGAAAGAGGCCTTAAGGAAAAACTGCCTGTAATCATTATTTCCTGTTCTGGAGGAGCGCGAATGCAGGAAGGATGTCTTTCTCTTATGCAGATGGCGAAAACAAGCGCAGCTATTGGCAGGCTTGAGAAGAGTGGCATTCCTTATATTTCTGTCATTACTGACCCGACAACTGGTGGAGTTACTGCCAGCTATTCCATGCTAGGTGATATCAATATTGCTGAACCAAATGCCCTTATTGGCTTTGCAGGCCCACGGGTTATTGAACAAACAATAAAAGAAAAGCTGCCAAAAGGCTTCCAACGCTCAGAGTTTCTGCTGAACCACGGGATGCTTGACGATATTGTAGAGAGGAAAAAATTGCGTTCATATCTTATAAGAGCACTGCGGCTTTTCCTTAATAATTCTCAATGAATTATGAACAGTGTTTATCCTATCTTGAACAGATTCAAAGTCTTGGTATCAAGTTCGGATTAGATAATGTCAGGACAATTCTTTCTTGCCTTCATAACCCGCATCGGAAATATCCTTCAATCTTAGTAGCCGGAACAAATGGAAAAGGCTCGGTCTGTGCTATGCTTACACAGATTTTGTATCTCCATGGTTTTCGCACAGGCCTATTTACATCCCCACATCTTATAAGAGTTGAAGAAAGAATAAGAATAGGAAATGACATCATCTCAAAACAAGTCTTCAGCAGGCTTCTTAGCTTCCTTAAAAAAAAGATAGAGGATCTCATCGCATCAAAAAAGCTTCTTTCCCCACCTACTTACTTTGAAATAATGAGCTGTTTAGCTTTTCTCTATTTTAAGGAACAAGAAGTGGACATTGCTGTTCTGGAAGTTGGGATGGGAGGAAGATTTGATGCAACGAATGTTGTGAATCCGATACTTTCAGTTATTACTACAATTTCCTACGAGCATCAAAGATCTCTAGGAGACACCTTGGGTCAGATCGCGTTTGAGAAAGCCGGGATCATAAGATCTGGAGTTCCTGTAGTCTGTGGAGTGAAGACTGTAGAGGCTTATGAGACTGTAAAGAAAAGGGCCGCAGAAATAGGAGCTCCTTTTATTGGTGTATTTGATAAAAAGGGATGCTTTAAGCAGCAAAAGACTGAAACAAACTATGTATTTAAGTATATATATGACGGAAGCGAGTATACTTATTCACCTTCTCTTTATGGGGAACATCAGGGAAACAATGCGGCTGTTGCGATTGCCGCGTCAGAACAAATCAGCAAGAAATGGAAGAAACTTATTAAGAAAAAAATTATTGAGGGTATACAAACAGTAAAATGGGATGGACGCCTGGAAATAATCTCCCGGCATCCCTTTATTCTGCTGGATGGTGCACATAATGAAGAAGGAGCGACAGCAATGAGGAGATATATCCAGGATTTTATTGCTTCCCCAAGAATCCTTATTTTTGCCGTAATGAGAGATAAACAAATCAAGAATTTAGCAAAAATTCTTTTTCCTATGGCAGATAAAATCATCCTTACGTGTTTTCCTTATTACAGAGCCGCTTCGCCAGAGGAAATAAAGAGTAGAGCCAGCGAGTATCACGATCAGATAATCCTTGAGCCTGATTTGAAAAACGCTGTTCATGTTGCAGTCAGGAGTGCTGCAGCAAATGGTGCTATTTTGATAGCAGGCTCGCTCTTTCTTGTTGGGGAAATTAAAAAACTTTTTAAGAACAAAACATGCAGCGATTCCGCAACTTAAATTTTTAGCTAACTCATTTCCTCTATAGGCAGAGAGTTTTTCAGCTAAAGATCTCCTAAAGCAAATTCGCATTCGCA
>JGI24025J20009_10002648_pt1 | contig 12677 bp, 14 predicted proteins | sample Cruoilmetagenom3_FD_20009 | JGI IMG/M metagenome (IMG submission 20009)
AGAGCAAATTGAAAAATGCAAAATTCTGAGGAGGGGCTTTTTTTATCCCTCTCTTTTGTTTTTTATACAAACCTTTTAGAAAAAGGTTTGATCCAAACATCTGAGTTTCTTTAATCCAACTTTCTTTTTGAAAGAAAGTTTGAGATCTGGCCCATTATAAAGAAAACCCGTGCTAAAGAAAAACAATTTTTTACAAAGAAAGAACCTGTGCTAAGAAAGCTTTTCTATTTCTGTGTAGTTTTTCGTAGCTTGTTGAGATAATACCCGGAATATAACGCTCCAAGCGGGTTATGAGCAAGAACGCGATCTTTTACCGCAAGTGTCGTTACCGGCGCCTCCGCGTATTTGGTAAACAGGATGTCGTGCCCTATACACAAGCCCATGATGATGTTTAAGTCGGTCTTTTCTCTGTTCAAGATGAGCGCCTGCCCGATTGGATTGCACATCGCTTCTCCTTCTGGTTCTATCTCTGCACCTGCCACTGTTCCTTTATTGTTTACAGCTCTATCCTTGTGGAGACGCTCCAACTCGAAATATGATTTGTCAATCCCGCAGATCTTGCAGCAGACCGAAGAGACCTCGAAATAGTGCGAGAGAATATCGCAGAGCAGTTCCGCCTCTTTTTCCAGCCCTATGCAAAATGCAACACCCACCTTTTTGTAATCCATCTCTTGTGCGTAGAGTATTACCTCCTCTATGCGGGTTTTCTGCATGTAATACCGTGATTCAATACGTGTAGAAACTTTCAGCGACTTAAGAACTTCAGCATCTCCTTTGTCTTTGTATGCCGCTTTGGCTTCTTCTGCAATATCCGTGCAGTCCTTGCCTTTAGCGCACGCTTTCTCTCCGCAGCCCGCACAATTCATAATCATATATTTTACTTCTTCTATGTAACTTTTGTAAAAATACAGATGAGAACGATAGAATGGGATGATGAAAAGGACGTGGTGAAACTCATAGACCAGACGTTATTGCCGGGAGATTATAAAATTGTGGAATGCACGCATCTGGATGAACTGATAGAAGCGATAAAAAAATTGAAGGTGAGAGGTGCACCGGCGTTAGGCGCTGCTGGCGCGTTTGGCGTTGTATTAGCATTTATGCACGAGCGGGATGAAGCTAAGCTAAAAGACGAGGTGGAAAAGCTTAAAAAAGCACGACCCACCGCGGTAAACCTCTCTTACGGTGTTAACAGAACGTTACAGGCAGCTATGCATGGAAAAAGCATGCCGGAGAGGTACAGCTATGCGCTGGAAGAGGCGAAACGGATTGCCGAAGAGGATGTTGCGGTGAACAAGAAAATAGGGGAATATGGAAGTGCTCTTCTGGAAGATGGTGATGTCGTGCTGACGCATTGCAATGCCGGTCGGCTTGCATGCGTGGATTGGGGGACTGCGCTGGGAGTAATAAGAACCGCAATAGAGAAAGGAAAGCAAATAGAAGTGATAGCATGCGAGACGCGACCACTTAATCAGGGCTCGAGGCTCACCACCTGGGAACTGCTTCAGGATGAAATACCGGTTACGCTTATCACCGACAGCATGGGTGCGGTAGTGATGCGGGAAGGAAAGGTGAATAAGGTGCTGGTAGGTGCAGATCGGGTGGTTAAGGAAGGAGTTTTAAACAAAATAGGGACGTACATGCATGCAGTAGTTGCGAAAGCGCACGCCATACCTTTTTACGTTGCTGCGCCTCTTTCCTCGTTCGATACAGGACGGAGTTATAAAGCAGTTGAGATAGAAGAAAGGGGTCCAGAGGAACTAATATCTTTCGGTGAGAAGCAAATTGCACCGCCTGACGTGAAGGTTTATAATCCAGCCTTCGATTTCACGCCGTTTGAGCTGATAGAAGCGATAATTACAGAGAAGGGTGTGATACACGATGTGAAAGAAGATGTTTAGGTATACGTATGAAACCACAAGATTACCCAACAGATACAATTCTGATAATCGTTATCTCTGCGCTGGCAGTGTTCGTATCTGCTACTCGTTCATCCTCAGGTACGGGTTTACCGTTGCGCAGCACAACCACCTCTTCGAGGTTTATTTTCAGCTTTTCTAACACTTCCCCGTAGGTATCGTCATCCGCGATTTCCATCTTTTTCTCTTCCTCTTTGTCCGCGAGTATCTTCACCTTCAGTTCCATCAACACTTTTTCTTTTTAAAAGGACGGGTTTAAATTAAAGAGAGAGCGAGCGTATCCATTCACCCTTTGCCTCTCTCGTGGTGCCCACCACCAATCTTGTCTCGTGTTTCGTTCTCTCTATCACGCCACGAGCTTCTATCGTTTCACCCGTTAATGCTTGTCCGGCATACGTATGCGTGAACGAAAGAACTTTGTTTACTTCAGGATGCGCTATTTCATAGATCGCAGGGCTATCAAAAGCGAAAGAAGCGTCTTTTACTTCTGCTGTTATCTGCATATAGCCCGCTCTTTCGCCTTTCTCATAATTCCTGCTATCCAACCGCTTTAATTCTTCGGCGTCACGTACATATAGTATATCAAAGTATGTGCCGCCGATTGTGCCCCTATGTCCCTTCCTCATTTCGTGTGCGACAAAATCCTCATAACTCAATTCTGGCTTCCGTTTCTGGTAAATCTGCCTCCACAGCCCATCATTTATCTCGGCTGTAAGCCCCTCTTCGTTCGCATCTCTTACAACCTCTCTCGCCTTGTTGAAGTGCTCTCGCCCATAAATAACAAAATCGAGGTCCGATTCTTCGCTGTTAAGACCGCACAAAAAAGAGCCTGTGATGCCTATCCGTTCTTTTGGAATATACCGTCCGAGGAACTCATAAATGGTCCTGGCGTTCTCTTCACGCTCCGCAATTACTTGAAGCCGCACCTCAGGCCTCAGAATTTCCTTTATATCTCTTTTCGGAACCACATGCACGTCTTTTAGATACTCAGGACGGTTTTTTCTTAAGAATTCATACGCTTCGTAAAACTCCAATTTCCGGTATCTTCCTATCTCAGAGACTCGCTCCCCTTTTTCATCCGGGATATATCGCAAGAGGCATTTCACATCCTCGCCTACCAGGTCATAGCTGACCACAGAAAAAATCCAATCCTGCTTCGTTATCACGAAATCACGTATCCTTGCTATCATAACCCTTTCTTTAAACCTTTTCTTAGAAAGAAAAGCTTTACCAAAAAGATATTTAAAGCGGCATTTTCTTTTCTGAGAAGGTTTAATTAGTTGGGATTTGGTACTATTTATTTAAAATTGTGATTTGTTGTATTGCCCATCCATACACCTTTTATATGAGTATAAATCAAATATAGAGCAGATAAATGAAGCTGCTATTGAGGTACCCATTACCTCTGGATGAAATGCCGTATACGGCCGAAGTAATCCTCGAAACGGGTGCGAAAATAAACATAGACCGGGCGACGAGAGACGAACTTATCGTTGACGTCCCGGGGGATAACGTGGAACATGTTGCGGAACTCTTCCGGGAGAAAGGGGTTGAAGTACGGAAATTACTGAAACTGATTACGTGGAATGAAGAACGATGTATCCACTGCGGTGCGTGCATTTCTGTCTGCCCAACAAGGGCGTTTACGTTCAACCCCTCATGGAACATAAATTTAGAAGAAGAGAAATGTGTTCGGTGTGAGATATGTGTAAAAGCGTGTCCACTTAGTGCTTTAGCATGCATAGAATAATGAAAAAAGTAGGCGTTGCTGATACTACCTTTGCACGATATGACATGGGTGCTGCGGCGATAGATGAGCTGCGGAAAAATGCATCCGTGAAGATAGAGCGGTATACGGTACCGGGCATAAAGGATTTGCCGGTGGCGTCAACGAAGCTGATTGAGGAGAGAGGATGCGACGTAGTAATGGCACTGGGGATGCCCGGAGCTGCGGATATAGACAAGCAATGCGCACACGAAGCTTCAACCGGAATTATAGCGGCACAGCTTCTCACTTCTACGCACATAATAGAGGTCTTTGTCTACGAAGACGAGATAGAGGGGGAGAAGGAGCTTGCGTGGCTTGCAGATCGGCGTGCGCGGGAGCATGCACAGAACGTAATAAAAATGCTTTTCAAGCCGCAAGAAATGGAGCGAGAAGCTGGAATGGGAAAGCGGGAAGGATTTGAGGATGCAGGACCTTTAAAGGTATAATTGCAAAGGGTTTTCTAAATAAACGATTAAATGATTTAGGTGAAGAAAAACATGATAAAAAAGCTAAAAATAAAGAACTACAAAAGTTTGAAAGACGTAGAACTCGAACTCGACAAGTTCAACGTTTTAATCGGACCTAACGCAAGCGGAAAGAGCAACTTATTGGATTGCTTGACGTTCATCTCCGAAATTGCCAAAGGAGACATTGATGGCAGTTTAAGAGGAAGAGGAGGTTATGAACGTGTAGTCTTTAGTGGGAAAAAGGAAAACATAGAATTATCCATTAATTTCATGCTTGACAATGAAGCATCCCAATATTTTATTTCTATTTCTGAGAAGGGAATAGATGAAGAGAGATTATCGATTGGAGATGTAGAAGTGATAGATCGGCATTTGAATGACATTAAAAAGCGACTGGATACCGGAGATTTCGAAAATGTCAATGTGGGTACCTGGATAGCTGCGATTTATTATTACTCTCCCCAAAACAAAGAATATCTGACCTCTTGGCGATCCTACAATTTTATAACCTCGGAGATGAGAAGAACTTATCCTGCTAGAAAAAAACTTGTTCTGGATAAAAATGGAGGGAATTTGGCACAGGTTTTGCTCTCTTTGCATAACGAACGTCCAAAGATATTTGATGAAATAGAGAACATGCTTGAGCAGGCAATCCCGCAGATAGACGAACTTTTGACTCCTTTAACAGATGACGGGCTGTCTTACGTATCAATAAAAGAAAAAGGTTTTGATTCCCCTTTTGACTATTTTCAGGTTTCTGATGGCACGCTTAGGCTGCTGGCTTATATCACTGCGATAACTGCAATCGAGCCGAAATTGATTTGTTTTGAAGAGCCTGAGAACTTCATTCATCCTCGACTATTTGAACTTTTGGTGGAGATTTTGAAAAAATCGGATAAGCAGATCATCCTATCAACGCATTCTCCTTATCTTGTTGATTGGGTTGAGCCCGAAGATGTAATAATAGTAGAGAAAAAGGATAAAGAGACAGTAACGAATAGAATAAAGGATGAAGATAAGCTTAGAAGACATTTGAAGGAAATGGGCCTTGGTGAATTGCTATACAGTGGAGAGGTTGGTGGGGTTCCTTGATAGGATTTATAGTGGAAGGCCCTTCTGATGAGAAGGTGGTAGAGGAAATCTGCCGGAAACTTCAGATTCTGCCGAAAGTAAAGAAAATGCGCAAAGAGATGAATCCGAGGAAAGTAAAAGCTTTTGTAAATTTTTTATTAGACCAGAATTGTGAGAAAGTGATCATCCTCCAAGACTCTCATTGTTCTGACCCTGCGAAGATAGAGGGAAACTTAAGAAAGAGGCTTATAGAAGAGAGTTTGCGAGATAAAATTGATAGAGCGGTTGAGATTTGTATGGTGGTGCATGCAATAGAATCATGGCTCCTTGCTGATGAAGAAGCAATTGGCGACTATCTCAGGTCAAAAGTGAGGGGTATTTACAATCCTGAGAATGAGTGCAAGCCTGATAAAGTTTTAAATGAGATTTTCAAGAGATATGGTCTGGATTATTTTAAAGGCGGTGAAGCTCCAAGAGAAATAGCAAAAAGATTGAGCTTGGACAAGGTTATAAAAAAGTGCCCTTCTTTTATAAAATTCAAAACGTTTATAGAATAGATAGGGGTTAGAAATGGCAAAAGAAGAAGAGATAAAATTGGGTTTTGTCGTCTCGGAATTTCATCGGGACATCACGTATCAGATGGAGATACTGGGTAGGGAGCATGCGGAGTTTCTTGGTGCGAACGTGTATCGCACGGTATATACGCCGGGAACCTTTGACATGCCGTTAGCAGTGAAGAGGATGCTCACTGAGGGAGATGTAGATGCGGTGGTTACGCTTGGCTGCATAATCGAGGGTGCAACAGAGCATGATGAAGTGATAGCATCGCAATTGACGAGGAAGATAATGGATCTCTCGCTGGAGTATAACAAGCCGGTGACTTTGGGCGTGGCAGGACCAGGGATGACGAGGTTAGAAGCGCAGGAACGGACAGATTATGCAAAAAGGGCGGTAGAAGCCGCGGTGAAGATGGTGAAGGGGCTAAAGGAAAGAACATAAATAAGTAACAGCACCAGAATGCAAACGAAGGCGAAAAGGAGTGAAGATCGCTTCATAATCTTTATCGCTCCTTCTATATGCTTCCCGGATGCACGCTCAAAATTTTCACCTACGATATAATGCCCTTTTTTCTCCAGCTTCACTTGTAAGGCTTGGCTCATTGCTGCTATTGTCAAATGTTTGTTTCCCTCTTTATTCATCTCTTTTTTCAAATCACCCCATTTCGAATGACTCTTCAACAAAATTAAGCCTGTTGCGATTCGTTCTGGCAGGTAATTCAGCAGGTCATCTGTTTTCGCAGAGAACCAGCCGAAATGCAAATATCGTTCAGTTTTATATCCGACAACGGCATCCAACGTATTTATCACTCGATAACCCATAGCACCAAAAACGCCGAACAGCAAGAAATAGAAAAAAGGAGCGATAACGCTATCAGTGAGGTTCTCCGCCACCGATTCTATAACTGCTGAGTCAAGATGCACCTCATCCATTGTTTCAACATCTCTACTGACTATTTTGCCTACTGCTTCTCTTTTCAATTCCAGATTCTCCGTTTCCAGCGCGTTCCGCCCGTATCGCTCCAATCCCTTTATTGTGAAGGTCATCTTGAAGATAAGAGCGCCCAAAACAATGAATACGAGTTCTGATGGGATACGATAGAGCATTAAACAGGGTAGTGCAAAAACAAAAAGAATCAGCAGCGGATACAGCACACCAAGAATCTTCTCTTTACGTGCATCGCCCCGCTTCGTCCTTCTGTCAAAGAAATACATCAACCGGCTTATCCACACAATGGGATAAAATTTCTCTCTTTTCTCAGAAGGATCACCTACGGTCAAATCGACAGCGAGGGCAATAATGATGATAAGGATATGATCAATGAGGAAATTCATTTTTACGGTGTCGGTGGATATTTCTCTTTTAACCGTAAGAATAGTTCTTTGAGCTCTTCCCTTCTTTTTTCGATATCGTCAACATTCTCTATTCCAAGCGCCTTGAACTTCTCCAGTAGCTCCCGTGCAACTTCCGCGTCATGTATCCAGTAACACTCTGAGCAGCCCCAAATACGGCTGCCGTCCTTCCTTATAACCCATTTGCCACCGACGTGCTCGTCCTCACAGGGATAAAACGGGCAGAAGCACCACGTGCAATCCTGCCCCGTGAAATGACAGGGATAATAATCACACGTTTCATCAGGGCCTACAAGTTTCTTATCTTCCAGCACCTTCTTCAGGTGTTCATAAGCAAGTGGATGCATCTTTCTTTATTCATGCTCACCGTCTTCTCTTTATAGTTTAGTATATGCTTATAATCAACACCCTGACAGATAATTATAAGATTTCCTTTTTTAATTCTCTACTTTTTTATCCGCCAGCCAACGGTATTACTCTGATGAAGTTTCTTCAAGGTATTTACCAAGAGGATAGGAAAAGCCACAGATGTAACAGTGGATTTTATCTTCTGGCAGTTCCGCCTTGCACAGTGGGCATTCCTTCCCTTTCCCCGGCGACTTTGGAATTTCACCCACAACCACTTTGTATAGCTCATAGAAGAAGAGATGCTCTTTATTCATGAATTCAATCTCATATTCTCGTTTTTTCGCCGCGAATTCAGCATCTGAAATCTTCCGTCTGATACTATCTCTGAGTTTGGTTGTCCCTGACCCGAACTCAATCGGTTCTTTTGCTCGCCATGCCACCTCACCCAATTCCTCTTCAAATGCCTTTCGCAATAGCCACTTCCCATATTTTCTACCGTTTATTTCTTTTACCTTCAAGCCTGGGTCTATGCCAAGAGCGAAGTTAATAATTTCTTTATCGAGATACGGTTGTTTAATCTCCACACCGAGAGAAGCTCCGAGCTTGTTCGAGGAGAACCACATCGTCCTCGAGATAGTCTCAATATACGTGCTCAATGCGTCAGGGGAGAGCGCGTGCATGTACGAATACCCAGCGAAGAGTTCGTCCGCGCCATCTCCGGTCATTACGCTTTTTATTCCGAGCGCTTTCGCTTCTTCTAACGCGACATAGATGGTCAAATCGTTAGGAAGCGCAGGATCGAAACTTCTCACTGCTTTTACTACGTCCGGCAGCTTTTCCAATGCCTCGGTTTCTGTTATGCTTCTGATATGATGCTCATACTGAAACTTCTGAGCTACCTTTCGTGCATATTTAAGGTCGGGAGCACGAGTTCCCGCCAGAGCTACGGTGAGCGCCTTCTTGCTTTTACCTAGATCGTTAGCAAGAGCAGCTAAAATGCTCGTGTCTAACCCGCCAGAAAACAGCAATGCTTCCGTATTGTTTCTCTCCACCACATCTTTCAATAGTTCTCTTAACTTACCGCATGCTTCTTCCTCTTTCATGAGTGCCCACAAGATTACAACGATTTTGTTTTTTACTATCCTTTATTTTTTGATGGGTCGTTACTACAAAAATAGAATAGCAAATGAAGGATAGTTTCAGGCTAAAGGAGACTTTCGTATGGATAACCGCAGACGATAAGAGATACATAGAGATAGCAAAAGAAGAGATAACGCAGCGAAGAAAAGAATTGGAACGGTTTGTGCGGTGGCATCCGTATTTTCTTGTTACGCTCGAAAGGTACCAAATAGACGAAGTTGAGGTCAGTGGTGGCAGAGAAAAGGACGAGCTCCCAGAGATAGTGAGAAGAATGATAGACGCCGCGGGCAAGTTTGGCATAGGGCCGATGTCAGCAGTTGCAGGCACTTTAGCAGAATTTGCTGTAGAGGCGATGCAAGATGCCGGAGCAACATATGCAATGGTGGATAACGGCGGTGATATTGCGTTGATAAACGATAGAGAGGTGCTTGTTGGGATATATGCTGGAGAAAGTCAATTTTCGAACAAGATTGCGCTTCGTGTAAAGCCGTCCTCATCTTTAGTGGGTATATGCACGTCCTCCGGTACGGTAGGGCATTCTATAAGCTTTGGAACTGCGGATGCCGCAACGGTGATTAGCACGAGCGCATCTCTGTCAGATGCCGCAGCTACCGCGCTTTGCAATGCTATCACTGATGCTCATTCTATCACGGAAGCATTCAGCTCAATCAACCACGTGGGAAGCATTGAAGGTGCGCTGGTAATCTATAAGGATGTGCTGGCAACGTGGGGTAAAGTGCCTGAAATCGTCAAAACGAAATAAACTGGCTACGGCGATTGATTAGATTGAAAAAGTTTATACAAAGCGCCGCGAATTAATTAATAAAGGTAACCGAAAAGGAAAGAAAAAAAAGCACCATGTCTTTCGCCGTCAAGTGGGAAGAGAAAGAATTAAAGCGAGTTTCCGTAGCAGAAGGAGTTAGCGTAGAGAAATTGCAGCGACTGCTCGACACGGGGAGAGTGGTAATTCCGAGGAATGTGAAGCGGGCAGAGGAGTCGGAGAACAGAGGGATAGTGCTCAAAGCAATTGGTGAAGGGATGAGCACGAAGGTGAACGTGAATGTAGGGACGTCAAAAGATTATGTTAACCTTGATGAAGAGGTGGAGAAGGCAAAGATTGCTCTGCAATACGGTGCTGATGCAATAATGGACCTCTCTACCGGTGGTGACCTTGATGAAACGCGACAAACAATTTTGAAGGAGGTAAACGTGCCCGTCGGGACGGTACCAATATACCAGGCGGCGTTAGAGAAGGCGGACGTAAGAGCAGTCGTGGACATGAGTTCCGACGACATGTTCAACGCCGTCAAGAACCATGCAAAAGACGGTGTGGACTTTGTTACTATTCATGCAGGCGTGAATCTCAATTCGCTGGAGCGGTTGAAGCGGAGCGGGCGCATCTTAGATGTGGTGAGTCGTGGCGGTGCATTCCTCGTTGCCTGGATGATTCACAACGAGCGTGAAAATCCGTTTTATGACGAATATGAGTATCTTATAGAGATAGCGAATGAGTATGAGCTAACACTCAGTTTAGGCGATGGTATGCGTCCCGGCTGTATTTCCGATGCTTCCGATCGTGCGAAATTCATGGAAACCATTACGCTTGGCGAACTTGTGAAGCGTGCCCGGGAAGAAGGCGTTCAGGCACTCGTTGAAGGACCGGGGCACGTGCCACTGGACGAAATAGAAGCAGCGGTAAAGGTGATAAAACACGTCACTGATTTTGCACCACTTTATCTCTTAGGACCACTTGTCACTGACATCGCACCAGGGTACGACCATTTTGTGAGTGCGATAGGAGGAGCGGTTGCAGGCATGTATGGTGCGGATTTTCTCTGCATGGTTTCACCTTCCGAGCATTTAGCATTACCCTCGGAAAACGACATAAAGGAAGGCACGATTGTCACAAAAATAGCAGCGCATGCCGCGGACCTCGTAAAAGAAGGGCAACGCTCAAAGGCGAGACGATTGGACGACGAGATGGCTTACGCGCGGAAAAATTTGGATTGGAAACGACAATTTGAACTCGCGCTGAATGACGAAGAGGCGCGAAGAATAAGAGACAGCAGACCTTCTAAAAGCGATGCCTGTTCCATCTGCGGCGATTTGTGTGCGATTAAAATGGTAAGGGAGTTTTTTAAGAAGTGAGGCGCCGTATTATAAAAAAGTTTTATTATCCATTTAGATTATAACTATTACCCAAAAAGAAGGTTATTTAAGGTCTCTTGGTGCACTTCATTCTTTTAGGTGAAAAAGAATGAAAAAAAGCCTTTGCACATTGCTATTAGCGTTTGCTTTGTTAATGGCTGCAATGCCGACGTTGACAGCGGCAGAAGATGGCGGGGACTACCCGATGTTCCATTACGATCTCCAGAGGACGGGAAACGTGAGCGGGAATGCACCGATGACCAGTGACCTCCTCTGGTCTACATATCTCGGCGGCTTTGTTGAGTCCTCGCCCATCGTCGCTCATGGACACGTCTATGCATCAAACTGGGAGATGGGTGTGGGCAGTTATGGTCTCCATTCTCTCGATGAACGCACCGGTACCATTAGGTGGAATAATTCGTTAAATGGGGGCGATGGTGGCGCATCGACTGCGGCGATCTTTGGAGACCGGCTCGTTGTCGGATCTAAGGGCGGTTACTTATATTGCATAAATGCTACCAGTGGCGAAACGCTGTGGAGTAGGAAGTTAGAGCACAATCCGCTGTTTTGGGGTGTCGCTTCGTCTCCGATTGTCTACGAAGCTGAGGATCTTATATTTGTAACTACCTTTTCAAACAATTCCCTGAATAACGGAACACTGCACGTATTTGACTTCAATGGAACCGAGGTATGGAGCCTTTCAACCGGTGACACATTCTATTATACGTCGCCGGCGATTGCAGATGGTAAGGTCTTCTTCGCCGGGAATCTTACCACTCATTCGCTATTCTGCGTTAACATATCCTCACACACTATCGTGTGGCGGTTCAATACAAGCACGCAGATTAAGTCGACGCCCGCGATCTGGAATGATACGGTCTTCTTTGCGGCAGAGGATAGCATGTACGCCGTGAATGCACGTACCGGTAGCGAGGTGTGGACGAATTCCTTTAGTTGTGTGATGTCCTCTCCCGCGGTATCGAACGGAAAGGTGTACATCGGGTCAGAAGATGATAAGAAATTGTACTGCTATGACGGGATAACCGGGGTAGAACTGTGGAACTGTACGGTCGATGGTATAATACAATCTTCTCCTGTTGTTGCACACGAGACGGTTTTTTTCGGAACAAGTGTGCTTGGTGCTGTAGGAGATGGAACGGTCTATGCACTCAACACGACCGATGGATCGCTACGCTGGTCCTATAATGTAGGACTATGTGTAATGTCCTCGCCTGCGGTTGCCGACGGCATCTTATTTGTAGGTGCAGATGATGGGAGCGTGTATGCCTTTGGCGAAAATCCCGCAATCACCACCAACATAAGAATAGAGTGTAAAAACGAAACGATCTGGTACGGAGACGTAACTTTCAGCAACTCCACGATCGTTGATACTGCCAATGTCTCACACTACCTTGATAAACCAACCGCATTGGGAGCTCTTGATGCGGCATCGAAGCTCGTGAATTTCTCTTATGCGGTTGAAAACCAGACAGAGGGACTTTTAGTGGAATCTATACGTGGTGAGGCTAAAAATCCCGAAACAGGGGATAGGTGGCTGTACCGTGTCGATTATTGCTTGCCAACGGTCGGTGCTGCGGATTTCGTAGTGGGTGTAACAGAACCTCCATCCACGCCGCACAGAGAGATACTCTGGTACTATGGATCTGGTGCTACAGATCCACTGGATGTAACGCTCGATAAGACGAGTGTAGCTGTGGGTGAGTTCTTTAACGTAACCGTGCGCTATTACAATGACACGGCGAGCGGCTGGGAACCGCTCGATAATGCGACCGTTTACGTTGGAACAATAAATTATATGACCGACAGTGATGGAAATGCAACACTATCGTTATCAAGTGCGGGGACCTATACGGTGTACGCGGAGAAAGAAGGATTTATAAGATCG
>JGI24025J20009_10002649_pt1 | contig 12675 bp, 11 predicted proteins | sample Cruoilmetagenom3_FD_20009 | JGI IMG/M metagenome (IMG submission 20009)
AGGAACCCAGAGGACGCATCCTTGCTCTTTTAAATGCCTTATAACTACCTTTAAAAATAGAAATTGGCTATATTGGTCTTTTTTATTTAAAAGGTAATTTTGGCTATGGATTGGAGGAAGTTGTTTCACCTCGAAAGGCTCTATCTAATTAGTTAGATAACCTTGCAAAGTAAAAGCTTAACTTTCTCTCTTTTCCCACATCTTGTATGATGGTAAGGTAAAGCTCTTTCTCACCAATAAAGTGAAAAAACTTTGCACGATCGCCAGGTTAAGAGTGGGATTAAATTAAAGATGAGATAACCTCCAATCCATACCCTGTATGATAAGCTTTAGCAGAATTATACAAATTCAGGGACAAAAGGAGTTGATAGCTCTTAAAATAAGTTTTACAAAGAACAATTTGGTTATTTTTTAAATTTTTAAAAAGAGAAAATTCTCGTTATTAATAGAGATATGTTAAATTTTCAATTCTCAGAGTTACACTTGACTTTTATAGTAAGCTTTCGCTAACCCTTTTAGAGAAAGAACTTTTTAAATTAGTAAATATAATCTATTTTTAGAGATAGCACATATTGAATTTTTGTCAAATTAAGAATCGTATCTGGAGTGTTGGCAAACGCTGGAGCGAAAAGGGTCTGTTGAATTGGCTACATGTAACCATGAATAAAATCTTTTTCCCCGAAATGTGGAGGAATCTTTTAGCAGAGTACATGTCACTCAACCCTGAGTTTCAACTCACTGATATCCGAGTTAGCTGGAGATGGTGCTAATGTTATCACATAACTTTGGGACAACCTCAAATTTTAAAAAATTAACGAAAGCGTTTTTCTATAAAATTGATCATCAAAATTGATTATTATCAGCATATTTTTTGCTAAGTATCTGTGCTGTATCTCCATAAGAAAAGTCTAATATATGCTCAAACGGGGCACAAAAAGTCATTACTACTAAGATTTTGTCTTTTTTTATAGTTTTATCTCCTCTAAAATTAACCATAGCATGCCCAGCAGATCCAGGTCCTATTTTAAAAAAGATGCTTTCTTTTGCGTATCTAAATTTTCCTTCCTTTAAAAGATAAACTTCATCTTTTAATCTTGTAACCTTGCCATCAAAAGAAAACTCTCCTTCTTTTGGAAGGACTATTTCCAACATAGTCAAAACATTTTTACATCCCTGCGTAGTTATATATAATTTCCCTCCATTAAATTCATTTTTTGGAACAAGGGTTATTAAAGTCTCAATTTCTTCTATCTTAATCCATTTTCTTAATGGAATTGTGTCAAACCAAGGAATATTTTTATTTCTTTCTTCTTTTGGCAAAAGCTCTCTATACCCCCATCTAATTTTTTGTTGTAAAGTATAGCTATCTTTATTATTCTCCATTTTTTTACCCACAAAGGCTCCTTTACCAAAAAATGAAGTAAGATAACGAAATCTAATATCAATGTCGTCAAGTACAATAACTAAAAATTCATCACTTCCTTGAGTAAAAGTTAAACTGGAAGGAACATTATTTATTCGAAGAATCCCACTTTTTTTAAAATATTTACTATGTATACGGGGAAGTGCCTGTCTTTTTGTTTTTTCTTCCTTTAATTCTGGATAAAATAGGAAAAGAGAAAGTGGACTAAATTTATACTTTTTTGAACCATTTTCAAATATACAGTCAGCAGCTTGAGCGTACCTTCCTTCATTCTTTAAAACACTCATTCTTTTAAATAAATGATAATATCCAAATGCTGGTCTTCTTAACTCTCTATCCTGTCTAAGAGAAAAAGTATTCAGAATTGTACCGTCTTTTTCTAAAAAATAAAGAGCAAATTCCAACGCTTTAATTACATAATTCATTAGCTCAGGCTTTTTAAGTTCTTCAGCGAGTATTAGCATCGCAGAAGCACAGATAGGATTATATACACCAATACTTTTTTCTGAAAAGAGACCATCTTCATTGCAGTCAATACCTTCTTCAAGATATTCTTCGGCAGCTTTTTTACATTTCTCATTGTTAAATAGATTACCTAATTTTGCCAGAGCAGAAGCATTTACCCATCTATGATTAGCTGTATGAAAACCACCACTTTGTAAAGCAATGCTGGCCCTCTTTAAAAAATATTCCAAATTCTCTAAAATCTCCTTTTCTTGACCCTTTAAATGTATTTTCCTAAGAAATTCAAGCCAGGGCGTATATGACCATACTGCAAATGCAGTATCAGGAGGTGAGTAATAATTCGTTTCACATAAATCAATAGTCCCATCTTTATGTTGAATTTTAACTAAAAACTTACTTGCATTAAGGAGCCTTTCTCTTAATATCTCATTACGATAATATTTAGAATCAGGACAAAAGTAGACACTTAAGAGACTGCTAATTGGATTTGCAGTTGCAATACCAACTCCTGGTTTTATAAAACCACCATAATTCTCCAGATTAACATCATTTATCTGGTTATCTAAAACATTAGGTAATCGCTGACCCATTCCTTCTACTGATTTTAAATAATTTTCTTTGCTCATTTAATTATCTTTATTTTCCTTCTAATTTTGTGTTCTTTTAATCGCTTAATAACCCTATACATAGCACTCATAGTATGTTCTCGAGTTAATCTTTCAGCTAAATCAATATCTTTAGATTTAATAATAGCTTGAGCAATACCTTTATGTTCTTTTAAAGATGTTTCCCAGGACGAGGGAGCAGAAAGTCCTAGTCTTTGATATCTTCTTATGGGAAGAACTATACTTTCATATAAATTAATAAGTTTTTTATTCTTACTCATCTTTATCATCGTTCTGTGAAATTCAATGTTTAAGTTTTGAATTTCTTTAAAATTATTTTCTTTTATTCTTTCTTCCATTAAGTTAAGAATTGTTTCTAATTTGATTATTTCTTTTTCTTCTACAATAGGGATAGCAAGTCTTGTGGCAAAACTTTCCATCATACTCTTTATCTGGTAAATTTCCTTAACTTCTTTTGAGGATAATTTAGAAACATATACACCTTTGCGGGGAACTGAAATAACTAAACCTTCGCTGACAAGGGTGCGAAAAGCTTCTCTTATAGGAGGACGAGAAATATTTAGTCCCTCGGAGAGTTGATACTCGTTTATCTTTTCACCTGGTCTTAAGTTTCCTGAGATAATATTTTCTCGCAAAATATCAGCTATCTTTGTGCTCATCAGCTTTGATTCTAATGAATCAGGCTTTATTTCTAACTGAGCAATATCCATTTAGCTATTCCTTTAAGATCATAACTGCCTACTGTATATTATAATCAATTTTTAAAAAGTGTCAACTGTTATATCCTAATTTTTTACTTAAATCCTCTTAGTTTTATTCCTCTCATTAATTCCTCGCGGAAGATAATGAACATAATGAAAATAGGGATAGCTTGAATTATAGAGGCTACCATAATGAGATTCCAGCCCATAGGTTGTTCTAAACTGGAAATTTCTTGAGCTTGCTCAGCAAGCTCAGATGCGTATCCCGTAGCTAAATACATGTTTTGTATATTGTATAATGTTACCGGTAGAGGGTATAAATTGGGGTCTTTAAAGACAATTAATGGCCACATAAACTGATTCCAGGCTCCGGAAAAGGAAAAGTAAGATACTACAGCGATGACCGGTCTGGATATAGGAAGAACTATTTTCCCAAAAATACTAAATTCACCTGCTCCATCTAATCTTGCCGCATTAATGAGTTCATCAGGAATGGAATCAAAGTGTCCCTTAAATAAGAGAACACTAAAGGCTGAATAAGCAGAAGGAAGAATTACTGCCCAGTAAGTATCCAGAAGATTTATTCGGGGGAAACGGCTATTAGTAAACGGAATCATAGGAGGGACTCTTGAAGCAAAAGGAAAGCACTGCAGGAGTAAATAACGAGGAATTAAAGCTATCTGAAAGGGGAGGAGCATTGTTCCGATAAAGAAAAGAAACATTATTCTCTCCCATTGAGGACTCTCTAATTTAGAAAGAGCGTAAGCTACAAAAGCTGTAGCCGGGACCTGAATAACCATAATTCCCAGGGTAAGGATTAAGCTATTCTTTAAGGGAACCAGTATCCAGTTTCCAGTGGTGAGGCCAGGCACTCGGAAAGGACTAAAAATTAATCTCCAGACATAAGGAGTGGGCTTATGAACAAACCAGGTAGGAGGCATTTTCATTAATTCATGATAGGGTTTTATGGAAGTAATAGCCATCCAGTAGACAGGGAAAAGATGAAGAATTATTCCCAGCCATAAAATACCGATAATAGCTCCCAGTAACAGCCGAAGTTTTATCTTTTTTCTTCCTACCTGGGGAATTAAAGGCATTTAACTTTCCTATACATCTATATTTTCTTTGAAATACTTTCTTTGAATTATAATTAAAACCATAATTAATAAGAATAAAATAAGTGCCAGCGCTCCTCCCTTACCAAACTGCAAATTGGTAAAAGAAAGAGTATAGACTTGCATTATTATAGTATAGGTAGCTGAACCCGGACCCCCGCCAGTCATAACATAAGGTTGGGTAAAGACCTGCATATTTCCAATTATAGAGAGAAGCATCATCATCGCAATAATCGGTCTAAGCCGCGGTAAAGTAATATGCCAGATTTTCTGCCACAAGCTTGTCCCTTCCAGTTCTGCGGCTTCGTATAACTCCTGGGGGATATTCTGAAGGGTAGCAATATAGATTAAACCGGGACCAAACATTATTAATCCAGGGAGAACTAAACAAAGCATAGCAATTCGTGCACTATTAAGCCATTGAGAGGTAGGAAAACCAAGAGTTGTTAATATTCCATTAAACAAGCCATAATCAACGCTATAAAACCATTTCCAAATAATGATTCCTGCCATTTGTGCTATCGGAATGAACCAGAGAATCATCATTATCCTGATGGTTGATTTTTTCATTTCCATTAAAAGGATAGAGATTATGATGGGAACAAAGAAAACCAATCCTATTTGAAGAGCAGTATAATAAAGGGTATTCCTAAATACTATTGGAGTGAGAGAATCATAAAAGATATCCTGAAAATTTGTAAATCCCACAAATTCAGATGGTCTTATAAGATAATATGCTTGAAAGCCTACAATTAATCCCAATATAAGGGGATACCAGCCAAAAACAAGATTTAACGAAAATCCGGGAGCATAAAATACCCATTTAATTCTCTTTACATATTTAGCTCTCTGCTTTGGTGGTTCTTTAGCCATTTTTTCCTCTGAATTGCAGAGAGGGTGGGGACGAGTTGCCTCCCACCCTCTTGGTATTTGCATTTATTACCAGATCTTTACTTTATCCCAGAGTTCACCCATTAAGACTTTCTCGTAATATTCAGGGAAATTATTCTTGCAAAAATCGGCAAAATCTGTCCAGTATTCATTCCAGTTCTCTTTGGTGATTTCTGCATCTTTACCTTTAAAAGGCCCTCTATTAGCCATTTGGGCATATTTATCAGCAATGGCATCTATATCGGCATCTTTTTTAGTAACCGCTTCAGATACAGCCATTTTTACGATATCAAGATAGGACTGCCGATTGGGAATAGAAAGACCATAAACTTCAGGTAAAGGTGCCGCAGGATCAGCGAGAATGGCTTTTCTCGCTCTGGCGGTGCTGGGATTGTTTATCTCCATTTGTGCCAGCCATGATTTACCTCCACTCATAGGATAATAGGTGGGAGCATTGAGAGCAAATTCCAGGCGTTTTTCAGGGAGCTTAAGTCCTCTTTGATTCATTAATTTACCATTGAGTCGTCTATCAACATCTACTCTCATCATCACTTCCCAACCCATTACTGCATTCATCCAGTTGAGCCATTCAAAAGCTGCCTGAATTTGCTCTTCACTCATCAAAGGGTTAATTCCATATATATCCGGGGGACTGATAGCATTAGTTCTGGTTCCCTGGGGACCTTTAGGTAGAGGCGCGCCTCCAATTACTTCGGAGTAGGGAACTAATACCTCTTTTCCATCTTTAATGGTTGTAGCTACCATCCCTCCCGCCTCTTCCACCGTTTTTGCACCACAATGTCGGGCTAAGAAGCTTGGACCACTCCAGGTTATAGTAGTAGCAATTTTACCATCTTTAAACAGTTGGAGAGCAGCACCCCAGTTCTCAATTTCTGTTCCGTAGGTAGCACACTTATATTTCCAGACAAGGTCGTGGTTTAGTTGGATAAGTCTTTTTGATTGTTCAGTATTAAGGGCAGAAACATAGGTATTCTTTCCACTCGGATCAGGCAGGGCAAAAGGAACGAGATAAGAAAACTCCCACATACGAACATACCAGTCAGCAGAACCTTTTTTAAGGGGAATCACAGTTCCATATCTTTTTTTCTTGGGATCGGTTAATTTTTGACAGATTTCTATAAAATCAGTAACTGTCCAGTCGGCAGAAGGTCCGGGATTACCTTCTTTATCGAAAATTCCCGCTTCCCTGCAAAAATCTTTCCTGTAAGCCAGTCCACTGTCCCAACCCCCTCTAAACATAGGGACACCGTAATACTTATCTTTATATTTCATAACCGCGAGTGTCTTATCCCCGAAATATTTTTTAACTGGCCACTGTTCCACTAATTCTGTTATATCGGCTGCTAATCCTTTACTGGCAGCTGTTCTTAATCCTCCGAGGAGACTAACAGGATAGTAAGCAGGAGCAGTTCCTCCCGCTAAATTGGTCATTAGTCTTTCTCGGGCTTCTGCATCCCACCAGGGATCATTAACAGGAATAACTTTTATTGACGGGTAAGCTACTGAAAAAGCACGCATGCTGTAAAGCCATCCCATATACCACAAACTACTATTACCTCTGGGTCCAAAATTATAGAGGGTATCCACGAGTTCACGATAAGGTGGTAGATCTTTAAGTTCAAATCCAAAATAAACAGGACATTTAATCTCTATAGTTCTTTCTACAGGCGGCTTTTTTCCCGCTCCCAGCTGAGCAAAAGATGCTAACGATAGAAAGCTAATGACTAAGCTTCCTATAACTAAAATCCCTAACCACTTACTTATTTTTTTACTCATTTATTTTCCTCCTTTTAATTTAACTTAGCTTTCCTTAAAAGAGTTAATTAGTTTCCTTATTCACCTCCTTTCGCTCATTTTTTAGAGAAGTTTTTGTATAATAATTTAGGAAAATTTGTCTGTTGCACTTATTTTTCGTAACTATTCAGTGAACCTCGTGTCATTGTGGAGCATAAAATTCCGAAGCAATCCTGAGCAAATTAGTAGCCGTGAGGCTTAGAGGTTGCGACTAAACGTAATAGCTTTTCTTTCTTTGCGCAAGCTGAAGGTTATGGTTATCTGCTTTGCTCCTCGCACTCAACAACATAGACCGTCCTTTGCTAAATATTTCTTATTTTTCTTTGGGAGTATGGCGAAGAAGCGCTTTATTTTGGGTTTTGGGTAGGATTGGACTACTTTTGCAAGCTTCTACAGCCAGGAATATCTATTTATCTATAATATATTATAGATATACAAAAAATTTTTGTCAAATTTTCGAATTCAGAAACAGAAAAATTGAAAGTAATAATGATGATATTATATAGCAAAAATTAAAGGTGTCAAGAGGTTGAATCTTTCCCCAGCTATTACCTGGCAAGCTATAAGAATTTTTTCCCTGATAGATATAGACCTAAATTTTTTCATTCCTTTATACTCCATATGATATAATAGTGCATAAAGAAGAGTTTGTTAAAGGAAAAGTGTAAGATAATTATAGGAGGAAGACAAGATACCCCCATTTTCTTCTTAAATTCGTCTATAGAAAAGGAGCTACGCGTGCCTTTTCTCCTTTCCATCCTCTCCTCTCTTGCCAGAGATTTATCGCTCTGTTGGTCAACCAGTATTGATTCCCGGAGATATGGGGACAAATTCTTATGTAATGGTGGGAACAGATTTACTCCCGGGCAAAGAAAGCTGCCCGAGGAAGGAATTTAGAAGAAGAACTAAAAGATAAAGGAATTCTTATTCTCGCCAAAGGTAGAGGAACCATAGCTGAAGAAATGCCCGAGGCTTATAAAGATGTAGACCAGGTAGTAGGGATAGTAGAGAAAGCAGAATTATCTAAAAAAGTAGCTAAACTACACCCCCTGGGAGTAATTAAAGGGTAAAATAACCTCTTTTTTTCAAACTCCTTTTAGAAAACTATTTAATCTCCGCTGGATTTACTGGGCATTTTTCTTTTTCAGAAAGTATCCCGGCTAAATATGCTTTTATAGTCTTTAGATTATCTCGTCCACTACTTATATGCTCACGGCTTTCAGTAATAGCATTCATTAAATCGCCCATCGTTCCTTTATAACTTTCAGGAAGGCCAAAACTTAAATCAGTTTGTAACTCCCATTTCCACCATTTGTCTCCACATTGATTAGAATAAAGTTCTAAATAATTAGGAGATCTTCCTCTAATAACACCTTCCGATCCCTCTATACGAAAATTAAAGAAGCCCTCCTTAAATTTATTGACCTGGTTTATTACAATAACCGCTCGAAGTGCCCCGGGAAATTCTAAAATATAAGAACAGATCATTTCTCCTTCAAAATTTTGTTTTGGATTTCTGGTTCCGGAACAATAAACACTTATGGGTTCCCTCCCTGCCCAAAAGCGAATGAAATCAAAATGATGAGCTCCCCACTCTACTTGTATAAAATCATCTATTTTTGCATTCCATCTCCGTTCGGGCCAAACAGAATAATAATGATCATCCATATCTCCCCATAGTTCATCAACAATAAGATAGGGTTCACCAACATATCCCTGTCTCAAAAGACTCCAAGCGCCACGGAAAGCAGGTATCCATCGATAATGTGAATTCACTCCTAATTTCACCCCACCTTTCTCTGCTGTTTGCACCATAGCAAGACCATCTTTGTATGCGCGAGCAAAAGGTTTTTGGACTAATAGATGTTTACCTGCTTTAGCCACGTCCTTAACAATCTTTACTCGACTAGGTGTCGCACGTGTACAAATATCCACAATTTCTACTTCTTTCAGTTCTAAAAGTTTGTGGTAATCAGTAAATGCCTTTTTAATAGCAAACTTTTTTTCCGCGATCTCAAGTATATCTTCATTTTTATCGCAGATAGCCACTACGTTAAATCCAGCTTTCTTATAAGCAGGTAATTGATAGTTACTTGCTACCCATCCCATTCCGATAATACCAATCCCATAATCAATTTTTTTCCAAGATGAACCTTATATTCCACCTCTGGTTCTTTACCTAAGTTCTTCATGGTAGCTCCTTTTTATTTTTCTAAATTTTTGTGGAGATGACCTCTCCTTTTTCCCCTTTTAATTCATCCTGTAGCCAAATTATAGTTGAATCTTCAAAAGATTCCAAGATTCGATGGCCATTTCCCTTTGGAATACAAGCAACATCTCCTACTTCGCATTTAAATTGCCTCTTATCTATTAGAACTAAAAGGGAACCCTTAGTAACAAAATAATACTCATGGCAATCGTGATGTTCATAATCCATCCCTACCTTTCCTTTGGGAAAATTTACAATCCCATAGTTGGTTAAGCGAGACCAATATGGTTTTTGCTCATCCCAGTGTCCCATTTTCACTATCCTTACCGGCAGAATAATTTCCCTTTTCTCTCTTTCCTTATGATAAGAAATGTGACCTTTCCTCTTTTCAGCCTTCAATTCATCATAAATCCAAACTAATGTTAAATCTTCTGAAACGTTAATTATCTGATGTCTTCCTCCTTTTAAGATGCAAACACAATCTCCAGGGCTAATTTCATATTTTAAGTCTTCTAATAAGAGATCGGCTTTTCCCTCGGTAACAATAAAATATTCGTCACAATCATGATAATGATAATCTGATTCACTTTCACCTTTCTTAAGTTTGTAAAGCCCATAATTTGAAAACTTAGACCACTTTGGCTTCTTACTATTCCACTCTTTTTGTTTAATAACTGACATTGTAATTTCCTCCTTTTTAAATCTAAGAATTAGAAATTAGCTAAAAGCATTATAATTTTGTCTTGATATTTTTGAGAAGTAAAATTTCTCATAGATTGTACCCTCTCAAAATTTTCTCTTACCTTGTATTATGAACTTCGCTTAATCTCTGCAGGATTAACTGGTCGTTTTTCCTCTGCGGAGCGTTTCGCAGCTAAGTAGATGCACACAGTATTTAGGTTATCCCGGCCACTGCTGATCGGCTCCCTCCCTTCAAAAATAGCGTTTACCAAATCCACCATATCGCCACCATGACCACCTATCACTCCATTAAGTCCGACCAGACTTTCAGAAGGGTCCCAGGTGAACTTATAGGGAATGTTCCCGAGTTTCTTTGAATATAGCTCTAACTTTGTTAGCATATGAGGAATTTTAATCGTTCCCAGAGTACTATCAATCCGACAGGTCCAACCGCCAGACTTAGCTTGAATCACCTGATTCATAATTACCGCAGCCCGCAGAGCACCGGGAAATTCGAGCGCATAGACATTGGCCATCAAACTCTTGAAGTTCTGGCCAGGCATCCGTGTCCCTACGCAATAAACATTAGAAGGCATTTTTCCACTTAGGAAACGAATGATGTCAAAGTGATGTGCACCCCATTCCACATGAAGCATATCGTCAAGGGATGCATGCCATCTAGTTACAGGATTTTCATAATAGATCTTATCTTGGTTACCATGCATCTCATCCACAATGAAGAATGGTTCTCCGATATAACCTTTTTCAATTAAGACCCTGGCTAAAGCAAAGGGATAATAATGGCGCGTTGGTTGATGAACAGTTAACTTAACTCCAGCTTTTTCAGCCGCCTCAACTATCTCTACCCCATTTTTATATGATCTAACAAAAGGTTTCTCTGACGTAACATGTTTGCTTGATCTTATAGCATCAAGGAGTATTTGCTTTCTGGGAAATGTATTAGTTAACACATCTACAATCTTTACCTCATCAAGTTGCAATAATCTGTGGTAGTCAAGAAATCCCTTTTTTATATTCCATCTTTCCTTTGTCCACTTCATAATTTCTTCTTTTATATCAGCTACCGCTACAATATTTAGTCCGGCATTTAAGTAGGCGGGTATCTGACGCTGGTTGGCTATTCTACCTACCCCAATTATCCCAACACCATAGTCTTTAGGATTCAATTTTCTGTTTAGGTGTACTCTATAATCTAATTTGCATAACTCTCCCGAAATTTGTCTCAGTGTTGCCTCTGGTTCTACTACTTTAGATAAATCATTTACCAAATTCATTCTTACCTCCCTTTTATTTGTTTTAAAAATTATCTACTTTGGCAAAATTTTGGGGAAACCTCTAAAAACATTTTAGATACTGGATTTCAAATTCTATAAGAAATATCTTTTAATATTTTCAACGTTCTTGGCCATTCTATTCCTAACTACTTTATGTCTGTCTTTTTCTTTTGGTTTGTCTAAACATGGAATTTCCCCACTTTTGATTAAATTGTCGCCGAACCTCAACCATTTTATGACCTTAACCATTTGCTGTACATTTAAATGATCAAGTGATTTAATAAAATCTCTATTATAGATTGGGACTGGAAAAATGTTGGCCTCATCCTCTAAATTAAAATTTACATCGGGTCTAAATTTGCTTATTATTTTTATTATAGTTGTTAAATCTACCATCCCAGCACCGATCGGAGTTGCTACCCAAGAGGCACCTTCCCTGCACGAAAATATAACTCCATCTTTTATATGTGTGGTAAATATATAAGGTAATAAGACCTTTGTCGCTTCAACTGGATCTTCTAATAATATCAAGGTGTTACCTGTATCAAAACATATACCGATATATTCCGAATCTAATCTTTCTATTAAATCCCTTAGTTCATAAGAGGTCAAAGTTAAATGATTTTCCAAAGCTATTTTTATTTCATAATCTTCAACTATGTTTTTAATATCTTTTAGCACATTATAAGTTGCCTCTATTTGTTCTTGAAGAGAAGGATTTTTAAAAAGTCTTTCTTTGCTAAATCCAAAGAAAGTACGAATTACTGGAGCATCAACAAATTTTGCCACTTGAATTAACTCTCTTAGAGTCTTCCTCGGATCCCTATTTAAATCTCTGGAGGTTCTACAGTCTGAAAATGGATTACAGCTTCCCATACCAAGCTCCACATATAAGTCTAAGTCATTAGCAACTCCCTTAAACTTAGATAAATAATCTTTTGAAAGATCCTTAAATGAAGCAGTAGTGCTAAAATGTACCCCCTCAAACCCGAGTTCCTTTGCTTTCTTAAGTATCTCAATTGCATTTAGTTTCAAACCAGCAGAGTAAATAGTGTAATCATCTAATCCTATCTTCATCTCAATTTTCTCCCACAATAATTTAAGGTTCCTCTTCCACAGAAATCATTGTTTTTTCTCCTATTTGGCATAGAGGTCAGCCGCATCACGCAGACCATCTCCTACAAAATTGAACATTAATACACTCAAAACAACAAAAATGCAGGGAGTAAGGATCCAAGGGTAGGTAGCCATAGCATTTAAATCCTGTGCTTGTCTTAATAGTACACCCCAACACTAATAGCGGGGGGTTGCAGTTCTAATCCTAAAAAGCTCAGTGCCCTTTCTCCTAAAATCATGCCTAGCGTGAGTTTATTAAATGAACAGAAAAAATAATCCACAATATATTGTAAATATTGGCATTGCTCATTTAATTATTTGTATACACTGAACGGGAT
>JGI24025J20009_10002651_pt1 | contig 12659 bp, 12 predicted proteins | sample Cruoilmetagenom3_FD_20009 | JGI IMG/M metagenome (IMG submission 20009)
CCCCTCGCCATTGAAGCCATTCAACACTTCAAACCGGAACAAATAAAAGAACCCTTAATTTTTGTCGCCACCGCCAATGAAGAAACCAGCATGTCCGGCGCCCAAGCGCTTGTAGACCAAGGCCGCCCCAAAGCCCGTTATGCCGTGATCGGCGAGCCCACCGGCCTGCGACCCATTCGCATGCACAAGGGCATCAGCATGGAAGCCGTTCGTGTTACCGGCCAAAGTGGACACTCCTCCGACCCCTCGCTGGGGAATAATGCCATTGAAGCCATGCACAGCGCACTAAGCACAATTATGCGCTGGAGAGAATCCTTATCCACGCGCATCCGCAACGAATTATTTGTTATTCCCTTTACCACNGTTAATCTGGGCTGCATCCATGGCGGTGATAATCCAAATCGTATTTGCGGCAGCTGCGAATTACAAATTGATATCCGCCCCATACCGGGTATGCACCTCGAAGAATTACGCGCAGAATTAAAAAAATTGTTAGCGCCCGTAGCAAAACAACACAATATAAAAATAGAACTTGAAGCACTGTTCCCTGGCATTCCTGCCTTCGAAACACCTGCCAATAGCCACTTGGTTAAAATGGCAGAAAAATTAACTGGCCATAGTGCCGAAGCCGTTGCTTTTGGAACCGAAGCACCTTTTTTCCAAACACTGGAAACCGAAACCATTATTCTTGGCCCGGGCCATATAGACCAAGCCCACCAGCCCAACGAATTTATTGCGCTGGATCAAGTATCAAAAGGCATTTCACAAGTGCGTCATTTAATTCAAACGCTCTGCGTGGATTAAGCTGTGCTAACGCCTTGAGGGCAGCTCTAAAAATTAGAATTTTTATTCGAGAGCAAGGAAGCACCGCACGGAAACCCACAGTGTACAAGAGGTACATGAGGAGTTGAGTACGGAGCTGACGCCGCTATCGGGTAAAAAGGCAATTTTTAGAGCTGCCCTTGGGGCAAAGACTTAAAACTCAACAATAAAAATATGCGTTAATTTTATTCTCCGCCATTGAAATAAATTGAATCAAACATAAATCTCTTATGAGTCATCACTATTTCATTGGAGAATTACACTATGCAAGCATCACATTACACACCCAGAACGCGCTTTGCCCATCAACCTTATTCATTTTTGGATAACGTTTTTAATACCAGTAATGAAAAAAATCATACACCCGCATACAGCCTTGTGGCAGATGACGAAAACCACTTCAGTCTGACACTTTGTGTTCCCGGTTTCGAAAAGGACGAACTCGATATTCAGATAGAACAAAGTGTTTTATTTGTGCGCGGTAAAAACAATGAAGAAAATAAAGAAGGCAATGTTATTCATCAAGGCTTTCTAAAACAAAACTTTGAAAAACAATTTAAACTTGAGAAAACAATAAAGATCGCCAGGGCAGAACTGGACAAAGGTTTGTTACGTATTGATTTGCTCAAAGAGACGCCCGAAGAATTAAAGCCCGTCTCTATTGCAATTCATACCGCCAAGGAAAATCAGCCCTAAGGGAACCAATTTAAAGACCTTATACTCTAAGAGTTCCCTTGCTATTGCTAGGAAACCCCTGAAGGGGCAGTTTACGCTGCTCCTTTATTTTTATTGGAGAGTATGTTGAATGAAAAAGACACTTAGATTGGCCTTGGTTTTTATTTTCCTCGCTGGCAGTTTACCAGCCTCGGCAGGGCTTCCCATCGCTGACTCCCAGGGAGAAGCGCTTCCTTCTCTGGCCCCCATGCTCAAAAAGATCAACCCCGCCGTGGTGAACATCTCCACGTTTTCCACCAAAGCCATCAACAACCCTCTGTTAAACGACCCTTTTTTCAGGCACTTCTTTAATATTCCAGATCAGCGGCAACAACCCCAGCAGCGCCCCCAAAAACGCAAACAAAGTGCCGGTTCAGGGGTTATCGTTGATGCCGGCAAGGGCATCGTCATCACCAACTATCACGTTGTAAAAGGTGCCGATGAAGTAGAAGTGTCACTGGTGGACGGCCGAACCTATAAAGCCGAAGTCACCGGCGGCGACCCTGATCTCGATATTGCCATACTCACCATTGATGCCAATAAACTCACCGAGGTGAAAATTGCCGACTCCAGTAAACTTCAAGTCGGTGATTTCGTTGTGGCCATCGGCAACCCCTTCGGCCTCGGCCAAACCGTTACCACTGGCATCGTCAGCGCACTGGAGCGCACTGGTCTCGGCCTTGAAGGCTACGAAAACTTTATTCAAACCGATGCCTCCATCAACCCCGGCAATTCCGGCGGCGCACTGGTCAACCTGAAAGGCGAGTTAATCGGCATCAACACCGCCATCATTGCACCAGCAGGGGGCAACGTTGGCATCGGTTTCGCCATCCCCGTCAACATGGCGAAAGCGAGCATGAAGCAAATCCTCAAGCATGGCGAAGTACGCCGTGGCCAAATCGGGATCAGCATCCAGGATATTACCGCCGACCTGCGCAAAGCCTTTCACTTAAAAAATGGCCAGCAAGGCGTATTAGTCAGTGGCGTTGGCCCCGGCTCTCCCGCTGAAAAATCAGGCCTCTTATCCGGTGACGTTATCATCGCCGTAAATGGCAAACCCACTCAATCAGCCGGGCAACTGCGAAGCCAAATCGGCATCAAAAGCATTGGCGATGTGGTAAAAATCAGCCTTATGCGCGACGGCAAAAAGAAACATATTGATGTCAAAGTCGGTGAACCCTCGCAAGGCATCAGCAGTAATGGCAGCTTGCATGAATTACTGGAAGGCGCGACCTTTAAGGAAAATACCGAAGGACAGGGTATCGTGCTTACTAACCTGGCACCGAACTCCACCGCCGCGGCCACCGGCCTGCGAATTGGTGACATTATCCTTAGCGCCAACCGCATACAGGTCAATAACCTGCAAGCGTTTAAAAAGGCCCTAAAAAGAGATAAAAGCAAAGTCCTACTGCATATTAATCGCGGCGGTGGTTCCTTTTATCTAGTGATTCGTTAAAGCTCAGGCGCATTTGATTAGCGCTGAATGAAGTAGAGAGCCGAGTCAGCAGTAGGAATCAGTGCTGGCGCAAGATTCGCCGTTTCGTTTCGTTTCGTTTCGTTTCGTTTCGTTTCGTTTCGCTTTGCTTTGCTTTGTGATCAACTGAGCTTAAGCGTTAAGTATAAAAAACATGACCAAACCTTTTCAGCGAATAGGATCTGTATCAAACGCGCAAGCGGGTCGTGATTTTGAAGTCGCGGCAAAGACTTTCTTTCAGTCCCAAGGCTTGCTTCTCGGAATGAATCTAAAAGTTCCAGTTGGAGTTGGGGCATTAAAGAAAGCTCATGCCTTTGATCTAGGTTGTGAAGAAAAGAAAACATTAGTTGAGTGCAAGTCGCACAAATGGACATCCGGGGGCAACGTGCCGAGTGCCAAGCTTACTGTGTGGAATGAGGCTATGTATTATTTTCTAGTAGCACCGGATGGTTATCGAAAAATTATGTTTGTACTTCATGACTTCAACATAAAGAGGAAAGAAACATTAGCCGAATATTATCTGCGAACCTACAAACACCTAGTTCCTAGTGACGTCGAGTTCTGGGAATACAACGAAAAAACCAGCCATGCAGAAAAATTGGCGCTTAACAAGTAACTCCAGCGGATAGCAAAAATAGGCATGTGCCGTAAATAGTAAGAATTGAGTATCAACAAAAGATGAATGACGAACCAAAATTGGAAGTATCGAATGGCGGAAGAACAGTAAGTATTGAAATTTATCGCTTAGAAGGTGAAACGTCATGGGCCTTAGACGTAATTGACGAGCACAACAATTCAACGGCTTGGGATGATACATTTAAAACGGAGTTGCCTGCTTTAAGTGAAGCTAAAAAACTAATAGAGCCATAAAAAATATGCCACATTTCAACCCTTCTCATCAAAGCAGCCTTAAGTAAAAGATTACCCTTCTTTCACCCAGACTGTCAGAGTCAAAGCGCTTGGCCGTATGGTGTTTAGACCCACTTCGCTAAAACCCCTTGGCTAAAACCCGTAGTACCGTGCACGTTTTTAGGGCTCCTTTTTTACCGCTTCTTCCCAAGGCACCCAAAACCGTTCTACTTTAGTGCGCAAGCCACACTTATGCACCTAAACCTAACTTTGATGATGTCCTCCTACTAGCTATAAGCCCACTAAGTTACGCTATCTTATTGAATTAAAATAATATTTCATCATTGGCCCAATGATTGCTTTTAGCAGCTCATCATTTAAATGACTATCAACGGGGTCTTTATGTCCGACAGTAACTTTAACGTATTGAATGTTGCAGACCGTTCAATACGTACTCTTCACGTGGCATGGTTCGCGTTTTTCCTTACTTTTGTAATGTGGTTTAGCCACGCACCGCTCAAGCCTTTCATTATGGAAGCATTCGATATGACGAATGCGCAGTGGAAAGCCTTGCTGATTCTTAATGTCGCGCTGACTATTCCCGCTCGCATCGTCGTGGGCATGATGGTGGACAAGCTCGGTCCACGCCTGGTTTACAGTTTTTTGCTGATGGCTGCCGCCTTTATCAGCTGGGGTTTCGCCTTTGCGCAAAGCTATGAGCAACTGGCGATGTTCCGTTTTCTCTCCGGTTTTATCGGTGCGGGTTTTGTGATCGGTATTCGCCTGGTGGGTGAGTGGTTTCCAGCCAAAACAGTTGGCTTAGCTGAGGGCGTTTATGGCGGCTGGGGGAATTTCGGTTCCACTGCAGCTGCCTGGACTCTGCCTACAGCGGCGGCTTACCTCTATGGCGGCGATGATGGCTGGCGTTATGCCATCTCTACGATTGGTCTTATTGCCTTTATTTATGGTGTGATTTTTTATCGTCTTGCGCGCAATACACCGAAAGGCTCTACCTATTTCAAACCAAAGAAAACTGGGGGCCTAGAGGTATCGAATAAGCGTGATTTCTACTTATACATCGCCATGAATATCCCCATGTATATCGCATTGGCAGTATTAGCCTGGAAACTATCAATGCCCGCCATTGGCTTACTTTCTTCCAACTATGTACTCCTAATGTGGGCAGTCCTCGCGGTGCTGTTTGTTTATCAGACATACCATATTTATGCCGTGAATAAAGATCACCTAAAGGACGGCTTACCAGAACATGACGCCTATAAATTCAAGCAGGTCGCAATTTTAGACTGGGCTTACTTTGTCACATTTGGTTCAGAGCTTGCTGTTGTGTCTATGTTACCCGCCTTTTTTATGGAAACATTTGATTTAACGCCGGTAATGGCTGGTTTATTGGGTGGTGCTTTTGCGGTGATGAACCTTGTTGCGCGCCCTGGTGGCGGTTACCTTTCCGACAAATACGGTCGCAAGAAAACCCTCACCATTTTGGTTGGCGGCCTGACTATCGGCTATTTGGTTCTTTCCACCGTCGATAGCGCCTGGGTGCTTCCATTTGCTGTTATTGCGGTGATGTGCTGCTCTTTCTTTGTACAAGCGGGAGAGGGTGCAGTATTCGCGATGGTGCCACTGGTAAAACGCCGCATGACGGGGCAAATTGCTGGCATGGTGGGGGCCTACGGAAATGTAGGTGGCGTTACCTTTCTAACTGTTTATTCCTTTGTAGATGCTTCTACGTTTTTTATGGTGATTGCCGGAGCCGCCGCTGTTTGCATGGTGATGGTGCAGTTTATCGAAGAGCCAGAAGGCCATACGCATGAAGTACTGCCTGATGGCACGGTACAACTTATCGAAGTCAGTTAACGGTCGGTTTAAATAAAAAAAGCACCCATTGGGTGCTTTTTTTATGCCTGTAATTTATTCTGACAGACACTGCTTAGTATCAACAATTATCAGGAGAATCAAGCATGACGGATCTTTTCACTCCACTCAAAGTCGGCGCCCTCGAACTGCCTAATCGTATCATTATGGCTCCCATGACACGCAACCGTAGCCCTGAAACCATACCGCTTTCTCTTACGGCAACGTATTACGGCCAGCGCGCAGAGGCCGGGTTAATTATTACCGAGGGCAGCCAGATTTCCACGCAAGGCATTGGCTATCCTGGCACTCCGGGCATTCACAGTGCGGAACAAATAGACGCATGGAAAACAGTCACCCAAGCGGTGCACGACAAAGGCGGACGTATTTTTTTACAGCTTTGGCATTGTGGCCGCGCCTCCCATCCCGACTTCCACGGCGGTGAAGCGCCAGTCGCACCTTCCGCCATTACGCCAGCAGGAAAAACATTTACGTATGAAGGCATGAAAGAATTTGTTGCCCCACGCGCCCTATCCCTCAGTGATATTTCTGAGATTGTTTCTGACTACGCAAAAGCGGCAGAAAATGCCAAACAGGCGGGCTTTGATGGCGTAGAAATCCACGCTGCAAATGGCTACTTAATTGATCAGTTTTTGCGAGACAGCACCAACCATCGCAATGATGAATACGGTGGCTCCATTAAAAATCGTGTGCGCTTTTTACTTGAGGTGACTGAGGCCGTGGTACAGATATGGGGTAACGAGCGGGTTGGCTTGCGCTTATCCCCCCTCAACCCTTTTAACGATATAAAAGACAGTGATCCGCAAGCGACATTTCATTATGCCGTCGACGCACTCAACCCATTTAATTTGGCCTACCTTCATGTCACAGAAATGGGCACGGAAAACCCAGGGCTGGCTGGCCCAATTTTTAACGTAAAAGAGTTACGCGATATTTGGCAGGGTATTTATATCACCAACGGTGGATATGATAAAACCAAAGCGAACGCGGCTCTGGAGAAAAACGAAGCGGATGCAGTGGCTTTCGGAGTGCCTTATCTAGCGAACCCCGACTTGGTAAGCCGTTTTCAGCAAGACGCCAAACTGAATATTCCGAACGAAGAAACATTTTATGCGGGTGAAGAAAAAGGCTATACCGACTACCCAACGCTGTCGTCCCGTTAGCGTTTCTTACCCAGCAGCCTGTCCAGTGCGTTGGCAAAAACCCGCCTATCCTTTTTCGATAGAGGAGGCGGGCCGCCAGTCACTTGCCCACTGCTGCGCATTTCTTCCATAAAATTACGCATGGTTAAACGTGATTTTATATTGTCCGTCGTCAGCTCTTCGCCTCGATGGCTAATCACCTGCCCCCCTTTCTCAATCACTTCGGCAGCCAGTGGGATGTCAGCAGTAATGACCAAGTCACCTTGCCCCATATTTTGAACAATATAGTTATCTGCTACATCAAAGCCAGCAGCAACCTGCACCGAGCGAATATAAGCAGAAGGGGGCGCACGCAGCGCCTGGTTTGCAACTAAAATTACTGGTGTCTGTGCTCGCTCAGCGGCACGAAATAAGATGTCTTTCACCACAGCGGGGCAGGCGTCAGCATCAACCCAAATATGCATAGCAGTGATCTCGCGGGAATATAAAAATGAAAAAATGGCTCAGTTGCATAAAGAAACAGACAGTACCGGCCCCACACTGTATAATTCCGCCCCTTTTCCTGGCATTCTGAATCCCTCATCCTTGCCACACCACAGGATACAAAACATGACCGACCTTCCACTAAGCTTTCAGCAATTGGGGCTAAACGATAATCTGCTTAAAGCACTTAAGCAAGTGGGTTACGAAACACCCTCGCCGATTCAGGCAGAAAGCATCCCCCTGCTATTGGAAGGCCGGGATATTCTAGGGCAAGCACAAACGGGAACAGGAAAAACAGCCGCCTTCGCATTGCCTATATTGCAACAGGTCAACCTGCGGCAAAAATCACCACAAGTTTTAGTGCTTGCACCCACCCGTGAACTCGCTATTCAAGTGGCAGAGGCCTTTCAAACCTACGCCCGCTTTATGAGTGGTTTCTCCATTTTACCCATATATGGCGGCCAAGGTTATGACAGCCAGATTCGCGCACTAAAACGCGGGGTTCAGGTCATTGTGGGCACGCCAGGGCGTGTAATGGATCACATGCGCAAAGGGACGCTCAAACTCGACAAACTAACCCACCTTGTGCTGGATGAAGCCGATGAAATGCTACGCATGGGCTTTATTGATGATGTGGAATGGGTGCTTTCCCAAACACCCGAAGATCGTCAGATCGCTTTATTCTCTGCCACCATGCCAAGGCAGATTGCTAAAGTCGCCAACACTTACCTGAACAACCCGGCGCAGGTAAAAATCAAGGTTTCCACTACCACTGCAGAAACCATTCGCCAGCGCTACTGGACAGTAGCCGGCTTACAAAAACTCGATGCCATTACCCGCATTCTTGAAGCCGAACCCTTTGATGCCATGATTATTTTTGTGCGCACCAAAACAGCAACCGTAGAACTGGCCGATAAACTCGGCGCACGAGGTTATAGCGCGGCAGCACTCAACGGCGATATTTCGCAAAACATTCGCGAACGTACCGTCGAAAAATTAAAAAATGGCAAAATCGACATTCTTGTTGCCACCGATGTTGCTGCTCGTGGTTTGGATGTTGAACGTATCAGCCACGTCCTTAACTATGACATCCCCTACGACACTGAAGCCTACGTTCACCGCATCGGCCGAACCGGGCGTGCAGGCCGAACTGGCGACGCGATTCTCTTTGTTGCACGAAGAGAAATGCGCATGCTTCGATCCATAGAGAAAGCCACTGGCAAGCCCATTGAGCCCATGGCTCTGCCATCCACCGCAGATATTAACGATAAGCGGGTTCAGCGCTTCAAACAGAACATCACCGATACCATCGAAGCCCAAGGCCTCGACTTTTTTAAACAGCTCGTCGCTGACTACCAAATGGAAACTGCTGCAGACCCTGTTGATGTTGCCGCTGCACTGGCGAAAATCTGCCAAGGTGATCAGCCACTACTATTGAAAGACCGTCCTGCTAAAAAAGAAAGGCCTGAGCGCTCAGACCGGTCAGAACGCCCAGACCGCAATAGAAAAAGAGAAGATGGAGATTCTCGTCGTCGCAAACCCAATCGAAACAATGACGATATGCAAACCTTCCGCATTGATGTCGGCCACGATGATGGCGTATCACCGGGCAACATTGTTGGTGCCATTGCCAACGAAGGGGATATGGAAAGCAGGCACATCGGCGAAATAAAAATATACGACGATTACAGCACCGTGGCCTTACCGGCAGGCATGCCCAAAGCCACGCAAGAGACTCTCAAAAAAGCCTGGGTATGCCAGAAGCAACTGAACCTCTCCTTGATGGAAGGGGACGGCTTTCGCTCAAAACCACGTAAATCCAAACCAAGCTCAAAATCTGGGTCAAAAAAACCAGCAAAAAGTAGAGAAGGAAAACCGCAAACAGCCAAGCGAAAGCCAGGCACTCTGTCCAAGAAAAAGCCCGACAGCGTAGAATAAAAGTTAGCGAATGAGTACAGACAAAGAAGGCCGGCACCAGGCCAGCATGGCCAAACAAAAGCAGAAGGTCGATGCCAATATAAAAAAAGCCCAGTGCGAAAAAGGCATTGTGCTTTTACTAACAGGCGACGGCAAAGGTAAGTCCAGTTCTGCATTTGGCATGGTCATGCGCAGCTTGGGTTACGGTCACAAGGTCGGCATTATTCAATTTATAAAAGGTGAGCAGCTCTCGGGGGAAGAAGTCTTTATTCGCGACTTTCACCCCGAAATACCTTTTTTTCAAATGGGAACAGGTTTTACCTGGGACACTCAAGATCGCAGCAGCGACATCGCAGCAGCCAAAACCACATGGCAGCAGGCTGAAAAACTTCTAAAAGACCCCGATATTCAACTTCTGATTCTTGATGAGCTGACCTACATGGTCGCTTATGATTATCTGGATGAAGAACAGATTTTAAAGGCGATATCGGAAAGGCCTGCCGAACAAAGCGTGGTGATCACCGGCCGAGGAGGAGGTAAAAAACTTCGTGACCTCGCTGACACCGTATCGGAAGTAAAAGACATCAAGCATGCTTTTCGTGCTGGCATTCAAGCGCGGCAGGGTGTTGATCTATAACTATTGACCCGAAATGCACGCAATCGCCAAGACATCATCAACATTGGGCAGAATTTAGTCTGCAATAAAAAAGCCCACTTTCCCATTATATTTCCACTAAAACTCATAACGGCAAAGCAGTTTTATGGAGCCCCTTGCTTATGAAAAATAATAAAATCAAGGTGGGAATTAGCGGCTGCTTGCTAGGGGAAAATGTTCGTTATGATGGCGGTCATAGATACAATAGCCATATTGTCGAAGCCCTTCAGAAACACTGCCATTTCAGCAACTTTTGCCCCGAAACCAATATCGGCCTCGGCACTCCCCGTGCGCCCCTTCAATTACATTGGCAAAACAATTCCCTGCAGTGCCTTGGAGTGGAAAACCCCTCGATCAATGTCACCCAGCAACTAAAAGATTGTGCCAATCATCAGCAACACCTACATCAACAACTATCTGCGTATATTTTCAAAAAGAACTCCCCTAGCTGCGGCCCACAAGGAGTTAAAGCCATCAGGGATGGCCAAGTAGAATTCACCGGCACCGGTATTTTTGCACAACAACTGCAAGAAAACTTTCCCCACTTACCGGTAGCGGATGAAGGCATGTTAAGCCAAGCCGAAGCGTTGCAGAACTTTATGCAGCGAGTGGTAGTTTATCAGCGTTGGCAGTCTTTAAAAGGCAGCGACTTGAATAAAACTCGGCTGGAGCACTTCCATCAAAGGCATTACCTACTTATTAAGAGTCATGATGAAATGGCTTGCCAAACTCTTGAACATCTCTTGTCAAATGCCGTAAACAGGTCTATTAAAGACTTGGCTGAGCACTATATAAACGCGCTTATGGAGAGTTTAAGGAAAACAGCCAGCCGCGAGAATCATTTTAAGGTTTTGGGCTCGTTAGCAGATCGCATCCGTACCCATCTAAACCAAACTCAATTTCATCGTATAGAAAAGAGCCTTGCACAGTTCCGCATAGGAACATGCTCACAACAAACGCTGCTGGGCTTATTCAAACCTTATATGGATAAAGAGTCAGATATTAGGTATGCCCAATCTTACTATTTAGCGCCCCATGCCTTGGAATTACTCGACTAGCTTGCATCCTGCCTCCCCTCTTTGATATACCTATCAACCCTATACCTACCACCCCCGTCAAAACAAAAAGTCTCTATTATGAAATTAGTTGGTAAATCGGTTCTTATCACCGGTGCCTCTTCCGGTGTTGGAGAAGAGTTAGCACGGCAACTGGCAAAAAAACAATGCAAGCTCGCATTGCTGGCGCGCAGCAAAGATAAGCTTCAAGCCTTACAAAAAGAGCTGCAGGCCAAAGGGGCCCAAGTTGAAGTTTACGCCGTCGATGTCTGCGAGCGAGAAGCCTTGGAGCAAGCCATTTATTCCGCACATAAAAAACTCGACGGTCTGGATGTTGTTTTTGCCAACGCAGGGGTTGGCATATTAAAACCCGCCCACAAACTTAAACCTCATCAGATTGAAAGAATGATTGAGGTGAATTATGTAGGGGCAATTAATACCTTGTTGATCGCACTACCGCTCCTACTGGAAAAAGGGCAAGGGCAACTGGTGGGCATTTCCAGCATCGCCTCGCTTCGCGGCTTACCCGGCGGCGCAATTTACTCCTCCACCAAAGCGGGTTTAAACGCTTTTCTTGAAACACTCAGGGTGGAATATCGACGCAAGAACATCGAAGTAACCACCGTATGCCCTGGATTTATTCGTACCCCCATGACAGCAGATATAGAAGACTCCATCCCATTTATGCTGGATGTCGACAAGGCTGTCACTATTATTATTCAGGGAGTGGAATTTGGAAAAGCGGTGGTGGGTGTGCCCGGCTGGTTATACAACCTAACAAACTTAATGCGCTTTTTGCCCAGCGAACTGTATACCGGTATCGCCAGCCTGTTTAGCAAGTAAGCGCTGCGAGAAGCCCGCGACGCTAATCCCCTTGCAAGTGCCAGTTTTCAGGCAACTCGGTGTGAAGGTCAAAGCTCGCTTCTAGCCGTTTTACGCTTTCTTCCAGCACCGCAACGCGCCCAAACCACTTATGCTCACTGGCAATGCCAATCCAGGGTGCGCGCCTCGTGGAGGTATTTTTCAGCATCACATTAGCGGCTTCTTCATAATCTGACCAACGATCACGGTTGCGCCAGTCTTCTTCAGTAATTTTCCAAGATTTAAAGGGATCATTTCTGCGTGCCTCAAACCGCCGCAACTGCTCCTCTGCGGAAATATGCAAAAAGAATTTCAGCACCGGCACACCCTCGTCCACCAGCACTTTTTCAAAGGCATTAATTTCATCGTAGGCCGCTTTCCAGCGCTCTTTTGGGCAAAAACCCTCTACACGCTCCACCAGAACCCGCCCGTACCAGCTGCGATCAAAAATTCCCAGCCTGCCCGGCCTGGGTAAGCGCGTCCAGAAACGCTGCAAATAAGGGCAATGAAGCTCCGTTTTACTCGGCGGGCCAACCGAGTGCACCTCGAAGCCGCGAGGGTCGATATGCTCCACCACTCGCCGGATGGAGCCACCTTTACCTGAGGCATCCCAACCTTCAAACACCATCACTGCACTACGGTTATTCTTATAAAGAAAGCGCTGAATCATCAGCATATGCAGCTGGGCTTTCTTTAAACGATGTCGATACGTATTTTTGTCTTCAAGTGTTTGCGACAGATCAATATCATCCAGCGTGAATTTTTGACTCATAATCCCTCTATGCCTTAATGTA
>JGI24025J20009_10002652_pt1 | contig 12650 bp, 9 predicted proteins | sample Cruoilmetagenom3_FD_20009 | JGI IMG/M metagenome (IMG submission 20009)
GTGATCAAAGAAAACACCAACAGTCAAAGCACCGGCAGTGTAGTCAACGCTTGCGCCGAATGCGTCATCTGCGGCGGAGTTAGACGCAAAATAAACACCAACTGAAAGTGCATCGCTTACATCATAGCCAACTGCAACACCGAGCGAATCGTCGCCGGCGGTTTCGTCGGAGATGTAAGACACGCCAACAGAAGCTGCACCGAATGTTGCATCGGCGCTTACGCCCCAGATTTCGGAACCATTATCTGCATCGTCATACCCAAGGCCCAGTTCGATGGAACCGAAAGTAGCGCCAACGCCGTAGTTGTAGCCAGTTATTGCATCACAAGTGCCTGTACCTGCCATGTCACAGCCAATAGCTACGCCGAAGTTGCCAAATTCTACAAGGCCACGAACTTCGTCGTCGCCGTCGTGGTTTTCAACATCAATGGCCATGCCGTCACGGTCAGCGTAGAAGTACTCGGAAGCACCTTTGTCGTCCATGTCGCCCATTTTCAAGGAAGCAGACAGCGTGTCGCCAGTGTAAGCGATTTCAACAGTCGCTGTTGGTGTGGAAATGTCGACATTTTTTTCAAAGTCAAACAGCTCTACAGAAGCGGTTGCTGTCACATTGTCGCCCAGATCAACGGAAGCAGACAGATCAAGATCAGCATCCCACCACAGGCCATCTTTGGTTTCGTCGTTATAACCAGCGGTCAATACGCCGGAGAAGCCAACTTCAGCTGCCGCTGCGCCTGCGAAGGCAACCAGTGCTGTAGTTGCAAAGAGAACGTTTTTCATCGTTATTCCCTCGTTTGTGTTAAAATAAATAACCTCAACTGGATTGCCCAGTAGGAGTAAGCCTTTATTCACGTATCCGTGCCTACAGGTCAAGGAAGCGGCCAAGAGGTTGCCAATTGTTTTTGTACCCGTTGCATTTTTGGCACAGTTTCATCTGGCCAACTTCAGGAAACTGCTTGTTTCGGCTGTTTTCAGCCGATAAACCAAGGCAAACAACGACTTTCCTTGCAGGAGCTACCGCCAGTGTCACGCTATAATGCCCATGTTACCGAGCCAAAATGGCAAGCCAGATGGCAGGATTCGGACGTTTTCAAAGCGAAGCGGGACGACTCGCGCGATAAGTATTACGTGTTGGAAATGTTCCCTTACCCGTCCGGCAAGCTCCATATCGGCCATGTGCGCAACTACGCAATGGGCGATCTGGTCGCGCGTTATAAAGCGGCCAAAGGCTTTAACGTTTTCCACCCCATGGGTTGGGATGCCTTCGGGATGCCCGCTGAAAATGCCGCTATGGCCCATAACACGCACCCCGGTACCTGGACCTATGCCAACATAGCCGAGATGAAAAAGCAATTCGCGAAACTGGGCCTTAGTCATGACTGGTCCCGCGAATTTGCAACCTGTGACCCCGAGTATTACGGCCAGCAGCAAGCGTTGTTCCTAGATATGCTGGACGCGGGGCTCGCCTACCGCAAAAACGCATCGGTGAATTGGGATCCGGTAGATATGACCGTGCTTGCCAATGAACAGGTGATTGACGGTAAAGGCTGGCGCTCGGGCGCGGAAGTGGAGCGCAAAGAGCTGACCCAGTGGTTCTTCAAAATCTCCGACTACTCCGAAGAATTGCTCGAAGCGCTGGACCATCTCGAAAATTGGCCCGACAAAGTGCGCCTGATGCAATCCAACTGGATCGGCAAATCCCGTGGCATCGAGATTCCGTTTGTTTTGACCGCCCCGCTGGATGGCCACACCGCGGTCCATTGCTATTCTACCCGCCCCGATACCATGAACGGGGCCAGCTTTGTGGCGATTTCGGCGGATCATCCGCTCGCCAAAACGCTGGAACAGAGCTCGGAAGGTGTTGCCGCATTTTGCGCCGATTGTCGTAAGCTGGGCACCACGGAAGAGGCTATGGAAAAAGCGGAAAAGCTGGGGTTTGACACCGGCCTTACAGTCCGCCACCCGACCGACCCTTCGGTTACTCTGCCGGTGTGGATCGGCAATTTTGTATTAATGGATTATGGCACTGGCGCCGTGTTCGGCTGCCCGGCGCATGACCAACGCGACCTTGATTTCGCCCGCAAATACGCGCTCCCGGTGCGTAACGCCTTCTATATGCCCGGTTCCAATGACGAGGTCGAAAACGAAGCACTTGTTCCCGCCAAAACAGAAAAAGTTCGGTTCACGAACCATTTTGCCGGCTTTGAAGTGGCAACCAGTCAAGAGGCGATCGACAAAACCATTGACTGGTTCGAGGCCAATGATCTCGGAACCGGCATGACCAAGTTCCGCCTGCGCGATTGGGGGATTTCCCGCCAGCGCTACTGGGGCTGCCCGATTCCGGTGGTGCACTGCCCGGATTGCGGTGTGGTGCCGGAGATCAAAGCCAATCTGCCCGTTAAACTGCCTGATGATGTCAGCTTCGAGCAACCGGGTAACCCGCTCGACCGGCACCCGACATGGCGCGATTGCAGCTGCCCGAAATGCGGCGCGGCAGCCCAGCGCGAGACCGACACGATGGACACCTTCGTGGATTCAAGCTGGTATTACGCCCGCTTTACTTCCAACACCGCCGAAACGCCGACCAATCTGGATGATGCCGATTACTGGATGAACGTAGACCAGTATATCGGCGGGGTTGAGCACGCTATTTTGCACCTGCTTTATTCCCGCTTCTTTGCGCGCGCCATGGTTAAAACCGGCCACCTGCCGGCGCGTTGTATCGAGCCGTTTAACGCGTTGTTTAACCAAGGCATGGTTTGCCACGAAACCTACTCCACCAAAGATGATATGGGCCGGGATGTCTGGCACAGCCCCGATGAAATCGTGGCGGAGGGCGAGGGCTACAAGCTCCGCGCCACCGGAGAAGCCATCACCGTTGGCCCCTCGGTCAAGATGTCAAAGTCCAAGCTCAACGTGATCGACCCGATCGAGCAGATCGAGCAATTCGGCGCGGATACCTCGCGCTGGTTTGTCCTCTCGGACAGCCCGCCCGAGCGTGATGTCGAGTGGACAACCGCCGGCGCCGAGGCTTCCTGGAAGCACCTGCAACGCGTTTGGCGGATCACCAATGAAATTGCCGATGAAACCGGCAAAAGCGAGGATGCCGACCTTACCAAAGCCACCCATCGCGCCATTCAGGATGTGACCGAGGGCTATGAGGGCTTTGCTTTCAATAAATCCATCGCCAAGCTTTATGAGTTCACCGCTGCGATTGCCAAATCCAAAGGTGACCGCGTTGAAGCGATGAAAGTGATGGCATTGCTAATGCAACCCATCACCCCGCACCTCGCCGAGGAATGCTGGGAGCGACTTGGCGGTGAGGGCCTTGCTGCAAAGGCTCCGTTCCCCGTGGCCAACCCTGCCATGTTGGTCGAAGATACGATCACCCTGCCGATCCAGATCAACGGCAAACGACGGGCGGAAATCAGCGTGGCCAAAGATGCTTCAAAAGACGAGGTTGAAAAACTGGCGCTAAGCAACGATGCTGTGATCAAGGCTTTGGCGGGCGGCAGCCCCAAAAAGCTGATCGTAGTGCCGGGCCGTATTATCAATGTCGTCATTTAACCGTAGAATATTTCTGCTTTCCCCGCTGGCGCTCGCCGCCTGCGGGTTTACCCCGATATATGGCCGTGGCAGCGCGGCTGAGGCTTTGCACGGCAAAATCGCACTCGGCACTGTTGATTCTCGCCTGACCTTCGAGTTCTACGAGCAGCTCGAAAACCGCTTGGGCCGCGCTGTCGCACCGCTTTTCCAACTTGATGTTACCCTCAGCATCGAGTCAAAAGGGCTCGCGATTACGCAAGATAACGCGATCACACGCTACAATCTTACCGGCATCGCCAGCTTCACGCTCACGCGAATCGCCGATAACGAGGTGGTTCTGGAAGACCGGCTTCTCGCGTTCACCGCCTATAGTGCGACCGCATCCGCTTATGCCACGCAGGTTTCCGAGCGAGATGCCAACCGCCGTCTGGCGGTTTCATTGGCGGATCAAATCAATATCCGAATCGCCAGCAGCGCTGAAAGCTTCGGGTTATGAAGCTGAGCCCCCGCGATGCTGTCCGCTTTTTTGAAAGGCCCGACAAGAGCAAAGCAGCTATCCTGCTCCACGGCCCCGATGCTATGCGGATTTCCCTTAAGCGCAAAACCCTGATTGAGGCGCTTACCGGCCCGAATGCCGATGAAGAAATGCGGCTCACGAGGCTGGAGGCTGCCCTTTTGCGCAAAGATCCGGCCGCGCTTCAAGACGCGGTTAAAGCGGTCGGGTTCTTCCCGGGTTTGCGCGTGGTACACGTGGAATCAGCTGCCGATTCGATAACCAAAGCCGTTAAGCCGGCGCTGGAAGAATGGCAACCAGGCGATGCCGTGATCGTGCTCACCGCCGGTCAGCTTAATGCGCGCTCCAGCCTGCGCAAGCTCGTTGAAGGTCATCGTGAATCTCTTGCCATCGGCATCTATAATGACCCGCCAAGCCGCGAGGAAATCGAAAACCAGCTCGCTGCAAAAGGCCTGCAGAACCTGCCGCCCGACACCATGCGCGATATCCAGACCCTCGCCCGGGAGCTCGACCCCGGCGACTTTGCCCAAACCTTGGAAAAGCTCTCGCTCTACAAGCTAAATGACCCAATCCCTGCAACGCCCGAAGATATTGCGACCTGCGCTCCACAATCGACCGAAGCGGGAATGGACGCGCTTATCCGCCACGTCGCCGAAGGACATTCTGCCGAAATCGGCCCCCACATGGCCCGCCTCAAGGCACAAGGTACCAATCCAACCACGCTCACCATCTCGGCCACCCGCCATTTCCGACAGCTTCACGCTGCGGCAGCCAGCACGCAAGGCATTGATTCCGCACTTTCCCGCATGCGCCCTCCGGTTTTCGGCCCGCGCCGTGACCAAATGGCGAGGCAGGCCCGGAACTGGGGTATGTACCGCCTTGAAGCCGCGCTTGGCGTGCTCATGGAAACCGACCTTAGCCTTCGGTCCTCCAAACCCTATCCGGCGATGGCCATGACCGAGCGTAGCTTTATCCGCATCACCATGATGCACCCTAGATAGGAGACTCCCCATGTATCAAGTCATTGGCACCGCCCGCTCCCGCGCTATGCGCGTATTCTGGATGCTGGAAGAGCTGGAGCAGGANTACGAAATCGTTGAATCCGGCCCGCGCGGCAAGGCCATTTCCGAGGTGAACCCCGCTGGCAAAGTGCCCGCGCTTATCGTTGACGGCACCGCTCTACTCGATTCGGTTGCGATCATGCAATTTCTCGCCGACCGTCATAATGGCCTGACTTATGCTTGCGGGACCATTGAGCGCGCACAGCAAGATNGCTTCACCCAGTTCGCAACCGATGAAATGGACGGTGTGCTGTGGCAGGCGACCAAACACAAGTTTTACTACCCTGAAGAGTTACGCGTGCCCGAAGTGATGGAGGCCGCGAAGTGGGATTTCGCCCGCGCCATGAAAACGCTCGAAACCCGTTTGGGTGACAAGGAATTTGTCATGGGAGACAAAATTACCGTGCCAGACCTGCTGATCAGCCACTGCGCTGGCTGGGCGCTTGGGGTAAAGTTCGAACTACCCAAAGGAAAACTCGGTGATTACTTCAAGCGCTTACGTGGCCGCCCGGCCATGAAGCGAGCCCTTGCGCGTGCCAGTCAAAACACTTGAATCAACTCATTTGCGCGGCAATTAGAAATTCCTGATTGCCGTGCTGACCGAGTATCGGGCTCTCGTCTTCATGGGTCACAACCCAGCCTGCGGTCTCCAGAAAAGCCCTGATTTCAGCCCGCGCCCGCGCCTTGGCAGCCTCGCTTTTTACAATCCCGCCTTTGCCAATCTCGACCCTGCCGACCTCGAATTGCGGCTTAATCAAGCCCACAAAAAACGCGCCGGTTTTTCCCAATGCGAGCGCCTCGGGTAAGGCTTTTGTCAGGCTGATAAACGACACATCGGATACAATAAAATCGACCTCCGGCACCAGACCCGCGGGAATAGTTTTGGCATTGATCCCCTCAAGGTTTTTGACCCGCGTATCGGCTACCAGTTTCGGGTGGAGCTGCCCGTGCCCCACATCAAGCGCATAAACTTGAGCCGCACCATTCTCCAACAATACTTCCGTAAAGCCACCGGTGGAGGCTCCCACATCCAAAGCCAGCAGACCCATCGGCGACAGGTCAAATTTTTCCAGCGCATGCGCCAGCTTCAGCGCCGCGCGGGAGACATAGGGGTTTGGGTTTTCGGTAAGGCTTAGCGACCCGTCACCCACTTTCTGGGAAGCCTTTTTTGCCGGTCGCCCGTCTACCCGAACCACCCCTGCCGCAATCAGTTCCTGCGCCCGCGCGCGGCTCCCGGCGAGCCCCGCTTCTACAAGCGCTTGATCCAGTCGTTGGGGCATATAATTCTTTCTTTATAGGGCCTTACTCAGCTTTTGGACGCTTCGCTCAGCACGGTTTTAAGGGTTTCCAGCCAAATTCGGCGCACCATCGGCTCCTGAATTGTGATTACAAGGAAAGGCTCCCGAGACTCAGGTATCGCAATGCGCAATTGCGTTCCATTTTCCTGTAGCTCTCCTTGCTGCAACACGCGGCCAACAACCCGATTTCGAAATACCCAGAGAATGCCGGTGCCGCCACCCTCAAGGTCAATTAACGCAGCAAAGCCGGAAGGCTCAAGCAACACGGTACTTGCCGGATGGTCGGGATATTTCTCGTGCCACATTTCCAGCACGTCGACTTTGCTGTCCAACCTTGGGCTCGAAACACCTGTAGACCTGCGCAATAGCAATACAGCACCGAGAATTCCGGCAATAACAACTGGTATGATCCAAAATAGCATGGGCGGGATTCTAGATGAATTCCGCCCATTCGCAATGCTTACTTTTGGCTATATTAAAGTGTGCGTTCCAGCTCTTCGGTAGTGAAAATCTCGATGACATCGTCTTCGCGAATGTCTTCGTAGTTTTCAAATGCCATGCCGCATTCCTGCCCCGACTGCACTTCTTTGACTTCGTCTTTGTGCCGTTTCAGGGTTTTCAGCTTGCCTTCGTGGATCACCACATTGTCACGCAGCAACCGCACACCAGCGCTCCGCCGCGCCACGCCTTCGGTGACCTCACAACCGGCAATTTTGCCAACGCCGGTGATCTTGAACACCTCTTTGATTTTGGCATAACCGATAAAGGTTTCTTTAACCTCGGGTGACAACAGGCCTGAGGCGGCAGCTTTGATATCGTCCACCAGATCGTAGATGATCGAGTAATAACGGATTTCCACACCTTTTTGGTTGGCGCCATTGCGGGCTTGCGAATTTGCCCGCACGTTAAAGCCGATAATCGGCGCGCCCGAGGCTTCCGCCAAGGTTACATCCGATTCGGTGATCGCGCCCACGCCCGAGTGCAGCACCCGCACGCGAACCTCGTCATTACCGATTTTTTCGCAAGCCTGAACAATCGCCTCGGTCGAGCCTTGCACGTCGGCTTTCAACACAATCGGCAGTTCCGAAACACTCTCGTCGGCTTTGGCATTGGCCAAAAGCTGGTCGAGCGAAACACCCGCACCGGCAGCGGCCTTCTTATCCTTAGCAACTTGCGCACGGTATTCCGCGATCTCTCTCGCACGGGCTTCATCCGGCACTACGTTGAGCACATCGCCCGCTTCAGGTGAGCCGTTCAAGCCAAGCACCTCAACCGGCACCGAGGGTCCGGCTTCTTCTACGCGGTTGCCCTGATCGTCGATCAAAGCGCGAACTTTGCCCCACTGCTCGCCCACCACAAAGATATCGCCGCGCTTGAGCGTGCCTTTTTGCACCAGAACCGTAGCAACTGGGCCGCGGCCCACATCAAGCTTGGCCTCGATCACAGCCCCTTCGGCGGCACGGTCGGCATTGGCGGTCAGCTCGAGCAATTCGGCTTGCAATGCGATGTTTTCCAGCAGCTTATCAAGGCCTTGGCCCGTAATAGCTGAAACTTCAACATCCAGCACATCGCCTGACATTTCTTCCACAATCACATTGTGTTGCAGCAATTCAGTGCGCACGCGGGTCGGGTCTGCGCCTTCGCGGTCACATTTGTTGATCGCGATAATCATCGGCACTTCCGCCGCTTGCGCGTGGTTGATCGCCTCAATGGTTTGCGGCATCACGCTGTCATCCGCAGCCACAACCAGCACCACGATATCGGTTACCTGCGCGCCGCGAGAGCGCATTGAGGTAAAGGCCGCGTGGCCCGGGGTATCGAGGAAGGTCATCACTTCGCCACTGTCGAGCGTGATTTGGTAAGCGCCGATATGCTGGGTAATCCCGCCAGCCTCACCGGTTACCACATTGGTTTTGCGGATCGCATCCAGCAAAGAGGTTTTACCGTGGTCCACGTGGCCCATGATGGTGATCACGGGTGGGCGTGTTTTCTGGTTGGCGTCATCGTCTTCCGGCGCTTCGATGAGCACATCCTCAACCGCCGCATCGGAAACCCGAACCACTTTGTGGCCAAATTCCTCTACGATCAGCTCAGCTGTTTCGTGGTCGATGGTCTGGTTTTGGGTGGCCATAATACCGTTGGTCATCAGGGCTTTCACCACTGCGGCCACGCGTTCGGTCATCCGGTTGGCAAGCTCCTGCACGGTGATCGCGTCAGGCAGTTGCACTTCGCGGTAAACTTTTTCGCGCTCTACCGGCCCACCCATCATTTTACGCTTTTCGCGTTCCTGGCGGCGCTTCATCGCAGCCATGGAGCGTTGGCGGTTGCCACCGCCACCCAGAGCCTGATTGATAGTCAGCTTACCAGAGCGGCGACGGTCTGCACCACCAGCACCTTTGGTGTTGCGGGTTTGCTTGCGATCTTCCGCAGGCTTGGCAGCCGGTTTTAGATTCTTGGGGGCTACGCGGCCCGCTTCGGCGCGGGCGCCAGCCACTTGTGCTTCTGCCGGGTCGGCTTCTGCCGGGGTCGGGTTGCGCAGTTTGGGTCTTGCCGCACCGCTAACACTTTTCTTGTGGGCTTTGGCTTCTTCCGCAGCTGCAGCTTCCTTGACTTTTGCTTCTTCGGCTTCGCGCTCGGCACGGATAGCCGCTTCAGCGGCTTCACGCTCCACGGCTTCTTTTTCTGCGCGGCGTTTGGCCCGCTCGCCTTCACGGGCTTCGGATTGCGCCCGCTCATTGGCAGCGCGTTCGTCTTCCATTGCGCGCGCGGCTTCCAGTGCCTTTTTGCGGCGTGCCATTTCGGCGTCAGACAGATATCCGCCCGCTGCTTTCTGGCCGCCCGCTTTCGCTGGCCCCGCCCCGCCGGGCTTTGGCACAAACACGCGTTTGCGTTTAGTCTCGACCACGACGTTCTTGGACCGCCCGTGCGAGAATTTCTGCCGCACAGTGCCGCCCTTTAAACCCAAAGGTTTTTTGCCGTCGTTATTTGTCGTATCGCTCATTCTTCACCTTTCGACACCGCGCCCTTGCGTGGCGTTTATACCTGTCTGACCTGATGGTCAATCAACCCGTTTTTTGCAACGCCTTTAAGCGATTGCCTTCAAAAAGGACTCGATCCGTGAACCCGCCGGACAGTATCGCGGCATGTATCACATTATCTCGCCCGAATGCCAAACCCAATTCGCCCCCAGAGAGCCCCTGAATCCAAGATTCTTCACCATTTGGTGGCCTGAGAGCCGTTTTTCCACGCTCGGAGCCATCGGAGGCCTGCAAAAGCACATCCGCCTCGCCCGAAACGAGCGCCGATTTTACCTTTTCAAGACCGCAAACAGCACGCCCCGCCTTGCGTGCCATGGAAACCGCCGCCAGCAACCGCTGGCGAACAAGCCCCGCCACCTGATCGGCAAGGTCGCTATCCGCGCTCACCTTCATCTTGGCCCCGCGCGAGAATAACCCTTTTTGCACCGCTTTTTCAATGGCAGCACGGTTGGCACTCACCCATATCCCGCGCCCGGGCAATTTGCTCCCGAGGTCGGGGTAGATTTTATTCTCGGGTCCCACAACAAAGCGGATCAGTGCCTCTTTTGCACAGACCTCGCCGGACACAACGCATTTGCGTTCTGTTTTACTCCGGTTCTGTTGTTGCCCACCGCGCGTCATATATCAGCTCCGAAGCCCGCATCAGGCTTCGGCCTCCTGATCGTCAGCGTCTTCTTCGCTTTCTTCATTTTCGGCGTTCTGGGCGTCCAGCTCTTCCTGAGTTAGCCAGCCGAGCATTACCCGGGCCGTCATCACCAGTTGCTGGGCTTCTTCGAGGCCAACGTCAAACTGCTCAAGCAGGCCGTCGTCTTTCACGCGCTTGCCATCAATCGTGGTGTAGCCACCGGCTAGTTCCCAGTCAGCACACTGAGCAAACTCTTCCAGTGTCTTAATGCCGTCTTCAGCCAGCGCCACAAACATTTGCGGGGTCAGGCCCTCATAGTCAAACAAGCTCTGTTCAACACCAAGCTCCCGCGCTTTTTCAATCGCCTTGGCGTTTTGCTCGTCGATGCTTTCACGCGCGCGCGCTTGCAGCTCGTCAACAGTATCCTGATCAAACCCGTCAATGTTCAGCAGCTCGTCAGCTTCCACGTAAGCCACTTCTTCCAAAGACGTGAACCCCTCGGAAGCCAGTAGCTGCGCCACCAACTCGTCCACGTTTAGCGCGTCCATAAACACTTTGGTGTGCGCGACAAATTCGGCCTGACGGCGCTCGGATTCGTCGGCTTCCGTCATGATATCAATGTCAAAGCCCGTAAGCTGGGAAGCCAGCCGCACGTTTTGGCCCCGGCGGCCAATGGCAAGGCTGAGCTGTTCATCCGGCACAATCACCTCAATGCGCTCGGCTTCATCATCCAGAATAACCTTGGAAACTTCAGCCGGTTGAAGCGCGTTCACCAAGAAGGTCGGCGCGTCATCATTCCAAGGAATGATGTCAATTTTCTCGCCCTGAAGCTCGGTCACAACCGCCTGCACGCGCGAGCCGCGCATACCCACACAAGCCCCTACAGGGTCAATCGAGTTATCATTCGAGATCACGCCGATCTTAGCGCGCGAACCCGGGTCACGGGCCACGGCTTTGATCTCGATAATGCCGTCGTAGATTTCCGGCACTTCCATTTTAAAGAGCTCGGCGAGGAATTCAGGCGCGGTGCGCGAAAGGAAAATCTGCGGGCCACGCACTTCGGAGCGCACATCGCGGATATAGGCGCGCACACGGTCACCGGTGCGGAAAGGCTCGCGGTTGATCAGCTGATCACGGCGCAAAATGGCTTCGCCACGGCCCACGTCTACAATCACATTGCCGTATTCCACGCGTTTAACAACACCGTTGATGATCTCGCCAACGCGGTTCTTGAATTCGTCAAACTGGCGCTCACGCTCGGCTTCGCGCACTTTTTGCATAATAACCTGCTTGGCCGATTGCGCCGCGATCCGGCCAAAATCCATAGGTGGCAGCGGATCAGAAAGCACGGAGCCAATTTCGGCCTCACCATCAATTTCGCGGGCGTCTTCCAGCGTTAGTTCGGTGAAGGTATTTTCATACTCTTCATCTTCCACAACCGTGCGGCAGCGCTTCATGGTCAGCTCACCGGTTTTGCGGTCAATGGCAGCGCGAATGTCATATTCCGCGCCATAGCGCGATTTCGCGGCTTTGCCCAAACTATCTTCCATCGCCTCGATCACAAGGTTTGGCTCAATAAGCTTTTCGCGGGCTACGGCCTCGGCGATCTGCAGGAGCTCTAGGCGGTTTGCACTGGTAATGGCCATTGTTTAGTCCTCTGTCGTTTCCGAGGTATCTACCTCGTCAAATTCTTCTTCATTAATGATGCCGGCATCTTTGCGGGCCTTCAGGCTTTCGGCGATCAACTCGTCGGTCAGCACCAGCTTGGCTTCGGTCAGCCAGTCAAACTGCAAGCCGATAATGCCCTCAGAAATCTCGATCAGAATTTCGCCATCCTGAACGCCCTTAAGTTCACCGGAAAAACGCTTGCGCCCGCCAATCAACTCGCTGGTCAACAGCTTGACCTGATAGCCCTCAAACGTCTCGAAATCTTTCAGGCGAGTCAAAGGCCGGTCAATGCCAGGGCTGGAGACTTCCAGCGCGTATTCGTCCTCAATCGGGTCTTCCACATCGAGCACCGCCGAAACCGCCAGCGAGATTTTTGCACAATCATCGACCACAATCCCGCCCTCGGGTTTGTCAGCCATAATTTGCAGGATAACACGTTTTCCGCTCATCAGGCGAATCCGCACCAGTTCATAGCCCATCCCCTCGATAATCGGGGTGACGATACCGGCCAACCGCCTATCAATGGCGGAAGATGCAATCAGATCAGACATAGGGTGCCTTTCAAGCACAAAAAAACGGGCGCGCGGCCCGTCGAAACTCTCGGTGGAGGTTGGTTTTGGAAGCCAACGACCGCTGTTGAAAGTGATATAGAGGGGCGGGAAGGGGATTGCAAGGGGGAGTTTTAATTCGTTAGGGAGCACTCCCGCGCTTTGCTTGGGCCGCGCCCTCGTGCTGCGCACATCGGGTGTCGCTGCGCTGGCTTTTGAGTATTTCTGAAACAAAGAAGGGATACAAGGGTTATTCCGCGGCGGCAGCGTTTTGAAATTCGCGGAATTGTTCTTCTTATTTTTTAATTTGGGCTTGATCGGTCTTTGCCAGCAGGAACGGCTTTCTTTTGCC
>JGI24025J20009_10002655_pt1 | contig 12646 bp, 13 predicted proteins | sample Cruoilmetagenom3_FD_20009 | JGI IMG/M metagenome (IMG submission 20009)
GAAAGGATGGTTAATCGAAAGTCAAGTGATTCATCGTCATTAGAAATCCTGATTAAAACGGTTAAAAACCTGTGTTTGGGCAGACGGGTGCTACAGAGTATGCCCCAATGGTATTTTTGGGGCATCCCTTATGGTCTAAACAAAAATCATTATTTTACAGATATATTTTCTATCCGGAAGGACCCCATCGGGGAGCGGGAAAAGGGGACACGGGAAAAGGGGACGAAAAGGGGGCAGATTTATTTTTAACATTTATAGTGATCAATAATGAGGTTTTTCATGCATGGACGAGCGCGAATAGTTCCGGGGGAACTGGAGACATCGCCCTTTTTTAATCCATACCATGTGACCCAGAGGGGAAACTACCGGCAAATCGTTTTTGAATCTGATGCGGATTACCGGCGATATCTTGCATGTCTCAAGGAATGCTCGAAAAATGGCCGCTGCCACTAATTTCCTTGACGCGGTTCCCGCGCGGCTGAGCTTTTTCGTTCGGTGCAATAAAGAAGGGATGTTCATATTTTGAAGAAGAAATGTTACATTATTGCGGGTCCTAATGGGGCAGGAAAAACAACTTTTGCTAATGAATTTCTACCTGTTGAGAAGGATATGAAAGGAAGATAAAGAGATGGAAATCTCAAGGCTATGAAATCCTCATTTATTATCTGAAATTGCCATCAGTGGATATGCTCTATAAAGAAAGAAACGCCTTTGTCCACGAGGGACGGCTACCCCAGATAACCGATCAAAAAGTTCGAATGTTGGGATTCTGTAGAATAAAAAGTAAGAACACTTTTGTTTCTATACAAATATCGATAAATGAAATTCAAACAATGTTTGAAAAGGGGTTCGTCAACTTCATTAAAAATGGCGCTTAACCATCAGGTGAACTTGAGCGTGTACAAATAGCGGTTGGAAATTTTGGTGTAGGCAACAAGTTTTTTAGATTCTTTGCGGTTTTTCTTTCAGACCCCGCCAAGTTACCCGTAACGTTCACGGCGGCTGCGCCGCCGTGAATTGCGGTACTTGACCGAATACCGTGAAAATTGATCAATCAAGAATTAAGAGGAGTTGAAATGAGTTCAAAGACAAAGATTGGAATAATTATTTGCGATCGCTATCGCCGCTGTGCGGGCGGGAAGTGTTTCCGAGCGATGAGGAATAAGGAAGGGGCTTTCAGCATATACGCAGACACCGAAGTGGAATTGGTTGGTTTTACAACATGCGATGGTTGTCCTGGTGGCAACATAGAATATGCGGGCGAAGAGATGGTGAAGAATGGAGCAGAGGTTATCCATTTAGCTACCGGCCTGGTGGTTGGTTATCCCCCTTGTCCCTATATCGATACATTCAAGGCCTTTCTTGAAAAACGCTATGAGGTCAAGGTCGTTGTTGGCACGCATCCTATACCAAAAAAATATTTTGATATGCATACTTCTCTTGGTACATGGGAGGACTCCAAATGGAAACCAATTATCTCGTTGACCATGAGTGATGAGGTTACCCGTGCCAGTTACGATTGAGCATAGTCATAAGGCCCGGTCGAGCGTCTTGATGAATTGCAAAGACTTCGTCCAACAGCCATAGTATACGAATTTATCGCCTGCCGGTTGGCTAACCATGCTCTTGCCGCTAACAGCTATCCGCAGCGGCTGAAGAGCGCCGAAGAAACATAATTTATCCCCGTACGGGCAGGGATAGCAAAGTTGGAAACTTTCACTGAACTAAAAGAATTAGCGGAAGATCCGCATTATCAAGTGCAAAGGCAGAAAAGTCTGTGCAATCTTATCGATGACATGCTTGACGTGCCCATAATCGACCTCATCAACGGATTTAACAAATTGCCTTATTGTTTCACTCTGCAAAGCTGCTATGGACATTTTGTCTACAACGATCAGAAGGATTTTCATAACCTTGAGCCCCTGCCGGCTAAAGATACCATTGCCAAAGTGGAGTACAGAATCGCCTACATTGCCTTCTGCATTAAGAACAGTGCTTCGGGAAGAGGGTTGCTTGAGGCTTTAAAAGAAATCACGGCCATCGATCCGAAAAACGTCCAGTTCTGTTGTGCAGAGTGGTTTTGGAAAAGACAGGTCAATTCTTATGCGCTGCAAGTGGAACCAGACAGGTGTAAGCGTAAGGACAAGGCAATACTTAATTACAAGGAAGCGTTGTATATTGAAAAGGTACGAAATGAGTTTTTTGTTCGGCTTGATGAATTACTTGAAAATGCAAGGGAAAGATGAGATCGGCTAACAAGACAAATTCAGCCGACGCAAAAAAGCCGCACGGCTGATTTGCAGCGTTATGCAGTAAAACCAAAGGAAATTTGATATGTCGCTGCTACAACAAATCCAAGAGTCTATCGTCGAAGAAGGGGCTGATCTTGGTTCCATCCTATTAAAGCTACGGCTGCTCTCAGCGCGGTTAGGCAGTGATATTCTTGAAGAGTGGGTCAGCATGAGCCTGAGGGATACCCGAGGAATGCGGAAGTCCCACCTTATCGTGTTGTTGGCGTTACCTATCGAGGTACCTTTGGGAATTACTCGGGGGCAACTATCTTCTGCAATGGGTGTCAGTCGAAGAACTGTAAATGAACTTTGCACTGGTAAGAGATCTATAACCGTTGATATTGCCTTAATGTTAGCTAAAGTATCTGGAAATACAGCGAATTTTTGGCTTAATTTACAGCAGCGAAATGATATATGGGCTGCACTACATTCCTCGAAGCGAATGGAAAAGATTGAGCGCGTTAGTCCAATTCGTGAAATTCGAGGAAAATATCATTGTGAAAGTGTGATGGAGTGGGGCAAAGATGAAGTTTGATAAGTACCATATTTCCGAAACAATCAAAGAGAATCTGTCGCAACTTGGCTTTAAGAGACCGACGGATATACAATTTAAATCCATTCCTTCAATCATGAAGGGTGAAGACGTCCTGGCCATCGCTCAAACAGGTACGGGGAAAACGGCCGCATTCGCGATTCCGGTCATCGATAAAATCCACAAATACAAAAGCAGTAAACGCTCCTTTGGCATTAAATGTATTGTCATGGTTCCGACGCACGAACTGGCGTTTCAGATCGGTGAAGTTTTTCAAAAACTTGCCCGACATACCAAGGTGAAAACTTTCTCCCTATATGGCGGTGTTGAGCAGGATTCTCAGGTTAAAAGGCTTCAGGACGGCATCGATATCCTTGTTGCGACGCCGGGGCGCATGTTTGATCTGATCAGCCAGGGGCACATCAAACTGAAGAATGTCGACACCCTGATCCTTGATGAGGCAGATCATATGCTGGACCTGGGTTTTATTGCAGACATCAAAGATGTAAAGAGAAGGCTTACTCAAAAGCATCAGACCCTGTTTTTCTCCGCGACGATTAACAAAGAGATCAAAAAACTGGCCTTTTCCAATGTTAAAAGCTCGGCCATACGCATTCAGATATCTCCGGATGACCCGGTCGCAAAAAATGTCTCTCACGCCGTAATGTTTGTCGAAATGGATGATAAGCGGTTTTTCCTGGAACGATTTATTGCCGATCATCCAGACAGCAAGATCCTTGTTTTTGTCAGAACACGGGTACGGGCTGAAAGAGTGGCAAAGGCCATGGGCAGGGTACAGATCCACTCTTTGACCATCCATGGCGAAAAAGACCAGCATGACCGATCCGATGTTATGAAAAGGTTCAAACAAGGGGATAGCCTTATCCTTATCGCTACTGACGTCAGTGCGCGTGGAATCGATATTCCGGATGTGGATTATGTCATCAACTATGACTTACCTGACAAGCAGGAGAACTATGTTCACAGGGTTGGAAGAACCGGGCGAGGTGTGAAAAAAGGCGTGGCCATTTCATTTTGCAGTCAGAGCGAGAGAACGCGGCTTGATGAGATCCAGCAGTTTTTAAATAAAGAAATTGAAGTGATCAAAATCGGGAAAAAAGAGTATGCTCGTATAATCGGCACACCCCAGGAAGTAATCAGTCTGAAGGTCCTGATCGATGATAACGAGGCCTTTCTCAAGGAAAAAAGAAGAAGAAAAAACAAATGACTGTCAGGCCTACACAGTTGACAAGGAAACAAACAGCGTTAGCAAATTTTAGTCCGTGAGGAGCCAGGGGATATCACCATGGTAAAAGTTCATCCTTCCGCAACAGTTATTCTTCTTAGAGAAGCGGAAAATAAAATTGAATTTCTTCTTCTTCGCAGAAATCCCCGTATCTCATTCCATGGAGGAGCATGGGTATTCCCCGGAGGAAGAATAGACCCTGACGATTATGACAATAATAATAGAGGCGATATGATCCTGGCCGCACGCAATGCCGCTGTCCGTGAGGCCGGGGAAGAGGCGGGGCTGCGTCTAAATCCTGAAGAACTTGTATTAGTGTCTGTCTGGACGACTCCTGAAGGAATGCCCAAGCGTTTTATAACCTGGTTTTTTGTTGGAGCTATCGACAGGGGCGATGTGAAAATTGACGGCAGCGAGATTCATGATTATCAATGGATTGTGCCCGATATTGCCCTTGAGCTGCACAGCAAAAACAAACTTGAACTTCCGCCGCCTACCTTTGTAACGATTTGTAAGCTTTCTGCTTACAATGATATTGATACGCTTCTTTCTTCACTGGCCGAAAGCGAGCCTGAAATATATGTCCCAAAAATTTTTCAAGTCGACGGTGGTCAATGTTCACTTTACCAGGACGATGTGGGATATCATGACGGCAATACGGACAGGCCCGGAGCTCGTCACAGGCTCCGCATGCTGGAAAGTGGTTGGACTTATGTGAAGTCGGTCTGATTGATTGGTAATTGGTGTCATGTTCTCTTTTTATCTTCAGTGGTGCACCTGCAGCTTGAATTTACCGGAATAATGAAGCCATACAAAACAATTGAAAAACTCCTGTCCGGGACCCCCGCAGTCATCGTGGCTTTAGGCGATTCCTTGACCTATGGCTGGATGGTAAGTAAGGGATATCTCGATTATTTTAAGGAAAAGCTTTACGATAAATTTCCGGAAAGAAAATTAAACCTGATAAACAAGGGTATACCGGGTGATACCGCTCGAGGGGGTGTGCATCGCTTACAGGGAGATGTCCTTTGTTACGAACCGGATTGTGTATTGATTCAGTTTGCTCTGAATGATGCTTTCGCAGGATATTCCCCGGAACTATTCAAAGGCAATATGAAAGAAATTATAAACGGGATAAGAGAGGGTGGTAATTCTGAAATTGTACTTGTCAGTTCGGTATGTCTGGGAAGTGAAAGAGAGAACGCGTTTATAGAAGTGTTTTACAGTCAACTTGAAGAACTGGCCAGATGTTATCAGTTGCCTGTTGCTCGTGTCCACGAATACTGGAAGAAAAAAATATCAGAAGGATTTGATTTCGAGAACCTGGTACAAGCCGATTTTGTCCACCCTACTTCTGAAGGATACAGACTTATGGCAGAAGCTGTTATGGAAGTGTTTGAATAAACTAAGGGGAAAACAGGGGGAATCTACGGAGAAAGAAAACGACACTTTATTATTTTTGGGTCTTCTCCCATTTAGTTGGAGAAAGCCTGGTAGATTTTAAGAGTAAAGTATCGTAAATCATGGAAGCCGTAAGCCTTACGTTTGATAACAAGGATGCCATATCGGTGTCGTTCCAGCATTTTTGCGAAGGCGGTCGCTGATCCCAGCATCTGCGCAAAAACGCAGTTGTTTAGTAGGATAAAGACTCTAATCCTTATGCATATAGACAGTTGTGATGGGAAACGGAATTTCGATACTCTCTTTTTGGTAGCGTTTATGCAGTTTTTTTATGAATTCGTGTTTGATAATGTATTGGTTAACAAATTCCCTGGTGCGCAGTATTACACTAAAGTTAATACTGGAATCCCCAAAAGTGTGATAGCGAATAAAGGGCTCAAATTCAGAAATACCTCCCTGGATTTTCTCCATAACTTCTCTGGCAACTTCAATAGTAACCTTCTCCACTTTTTCAAGATCACTGTCATAACTGACACCAACCTGGATAAGTACTGACATCTCTTTTTCCGGTTGGCAGTAATTTGTAATAATAGCAGAAGCCAGCTTGGAATTCGGCACAACTATCATATTATTCGAAATTGCCCTTATGGTTGTGTTCCTCCATGCTATATCCGTAACGTAACCCGCTTCACCTGTGTCAAGCTTTACATAATCTCCTGGCCCTACCTGCTTTGAAATTATAATGTGGAGCCCGGAAAACAGATTCGAGAGGGTATCCTGCAGTGCCAGGGCAACAGCAAGACCGCCAACTCCGAAAGCGGTAAGCATAGGTGTGATAGGAATATCAAGGGATTGAAGTATGATCAGAATACCTGTGGCGAGGATCAGAACATTAACCAGGTTTGAGAATATTGAGGTTAGAGGTGGCACGTCTTCTGCTCTGCGGGCATAAGAATTAACAAAACCAACTGCAATTCTTGCGAAAACTATTGTTACTGAAGCTATAATAATTACCAGCAGAATCTTCTGCAGAATATTGAAAATGTCTTCCCTTATCGGTATATTAAGTATTGCCAGATAGATACCGGCAATGACAAACCAGAAAAAGGTCTTGCCACGCAGTTCTGAAATGACTATTTCATCGCCTTTCCATTTAGTTTTCTCTGCTATCTTTTTAAGCTTCCTGAGGACAATTTTTTCAAAGATAAGCCCAGCCAGAATGCTGCCTGCAAAAAAAGCTAAAGGTAAGATCAACACGGTAATTTCCAGAGAATCGCGCATTATGTAAACCTCCTGACCAGGCTTATAGCACATCATCACAAAAATTAACAATAGTGGATTAATGATGAATTATTGGTTGAATGTAAATCTATTCCGGCATATATTCTCATGCGGCAGGTTGCAAGTGGGTTTCAGAATATTAATTGGTTAGAGAGGAGACAGAAATGGCAATTTCTAAGAAAATCGAAGGATTCATATCTCAATCTTCCTGGATCAGAAAGATGTTTGAAGACGGCATAAGACTAAAAAAAGAATATGGCGCAAAAAATGTTTTCGATTTTAGTCTGGGAAATCCAAATGTGGGACCACCCGAAAGATTTAAAGAATTATTGGTAGAAGTTGCCAGAGAAGATGTTCCCGGGATTCACGGATATATGCCGAATGCCGGACTTGAGGATACAAGATCAGCCGTGGCTGAGTATCTCTGTAAAGAACATTCGGTTAATCTTTCATGGGAACATATCATTATGACATGCGGGGCAGGGGGGGCATTGAATGTTGCTTTAAAGACCCTTCTTGATCCGGGAGATGAAGTTATTATCCCAACCCCGTTTTTCGTCGAATATAAATTTTATGTGGACAATCATGGCGGAGTTTCCAAGCTTGTAGAAACAAACGAGGATTTTTCCCTTGATTTCGATGCGATGAGTAGCGCCATTACTGAAAAGACAAAGGTGATTCTGATCAATTCACCAAACAATCCAACAGGTAAGGTGTACAATGAGAGATCCATACAAAACCTTGGGTCACTTCTCGAAAAGAAGAGTAAAGAATTTGGAAAAGAAATCTATCTGATATCCGATGAGCCTTACAGTACAATTGTCTATGATGGCATAAAAGTGCCGAGTGTCTTTCAGGCTTACAAAAACAGTATTATTGCTACATCATATTCTAAAAGTATGTCAATACCCGGGGAAAGAATAGGATATCTTGCCTTGAATCCCGATATGGCCGATATCGAAATATTAACGAGTGGTATGATCCTCTGCAACAGGATAATCGGTTTTGTAAATGCGCCGGCTTTCATGCAGAGGGTTATAGGAAAGATGCAAGGCATAACCGTTGATGTTGAAACATACAAAAGAAAAAGAGATCTACTTTGCGAGGGTCTTTCGTTTCTGGGTTACCAATTTGAGAAGCCCGGGGGAGCTTTCTATCTTTTCCCGAAAACACCGATAGAAAACGATGTGGAATTCGTCAGTTGTCTCCAAAAGAAAAACATCCTTACCGTACCGGGAAGAGGTTTTGGAAAGTCAGGACATATTCGTATTGCCTATTGCGTAGATGATTCAACAATAATCAACGCAATGGAGGGCTTTGGAGACGTTATGAAAAAATACAGGTAAGAAAGTTTACATAACATATCTTATCAGACGTTGATGATTTATTTTTTAATGGGGATTACAGGCCTTCCTCTGAAAGATTCTTTATTATATCTTTTTGTTTTTTTGTCAGTGACTTTGGGACCGATATAGTAATTTTGACGAATTCATCACCCTTGCCTGCTTTGCGGAAGTGAGGAATTCCAAAGCCTCTCATTCTGATTTTTGTATTGTTTTGAGTGCCTGGAGATATTTTGACTCTTTTCATTTCACCGCTAAGTACCGGTACTTCTACTGATGTGCCAAGTGCAGCTTCTGAAAATGTAATTGATTTCTCGGTGTAAACATCATCTCCCTCCCTCGTAAATACCGGATGAGCCAGCATGTTTGCCTTTATATATAGATCCCCGGCAGGCCCACCATCAATACTTTCCTGGCCCTTACCTTGTATTCTTAGCTTTTGGCCGGATTTGATGCCTGCAGGAATCTTTATACGGATTTCTTCTGTCTTATCACCCTTCTGCATGGATAAAACCTTTTCAATCCCGGAATAACTATCCTCAAGTGATACATTAAGTGTGTATTCCAAGTCATGGCCTTTATGAGACATTTGCTGGTCATGCTGAGCGTTTCTAAAAATATCTGAAAACAAATCGCTTTTAGAATTCCTGTAGTACTTTTTACGTCCACCACGACCAGAAGATGTGGAGAAACGTACTCCCGAACCGCCAAAGCCCATTTCGCTGAATATCTTGTTGAGATCAAATCCACTGAAGATATCCTCTTGGGTAAATCTTTGACTGAACGCATCAGATCCGAAGCTGTCATATTGCTTCCGCTTCTCGAGATTACTCAATACAGCATATGCTTCATTTATTTGTTTAAATTTTTCTTCGGCTGCCTTATTGTCGGGATTTTTATCCGGATGATACTTGAGTGCAAGCTTCCGAAATGCTTTTTTAATATCACCTGGCGTAGAATCTTTGCTTACGCCTAATATTTTGTAGTAATCTTCTGCCATTTTTGCTTCTTTCTTTGTGTCTCTATGCTACGTACTACTACTAACCTATTAACTGCATTTAATTTGTCAAGTGTGATTTTATTGTATACAGCTACCTAAAACTCCATACTCAACATTAAAAAATGGCGTGAATTATCATTGTCAAAAAAATATGATATGTTACATTTATCTTTCAGATTCTGAATGAATTCTCCCTTAACTCTTCTGTTATATTTATGGGCGCTGCTGACAGCGCTATAGATATTACCTGAATACCATCCCAGTTCAAAAAAAGTGACAACACCTCCGGCCACATAATTATCATCATTGAATAGTTCTACGGCAGCCCAGATGAAAGCGCCGTTAAGAAGGAAGGCAATCAAGGCATCCTGCGGTCTCTCTGTGTATAAATGCCCTGCCCCGGGTATTATAGCGGCAAAGGTTCCGGCTAAAGCCGGTGATTTGTGTGGTAAATTGCCAATGTTTTCAAGACCTGATGAAAAAAGCCATGCCGATGGATAAAGGGTATTCTGATCCGAGACCTTCAGGAAATATTCTCTTGCTTTACCCCATTCTTCCGTATCGACGTAGATAAGCGCAACTTGATAAAATGCTTTGTTTCTGAGGGGTTCTGAACACGATGCTATAATAGACTTGAAGGAAGAAATGGCCTCATTATATCTTTTCAGATTCTTTTCGGACATTCCCTTAAGATACAAAGCATCATTAAGCATCGGACTGTGGGGAAATTTTGATTCAAACTTCTCCAATGATTCTATCGCTTCTTCCCACCCCTCTGCTTTGAAATAACTCTCGCAAATCCTATAGTAAGATTTCTCGCACAAATTGTTATCCGGGAAAAGAAAGATGAATCTCTTGTATTCGGTTATTGCTCTGTTGAAATCTTTGTCTGTAAATAGCTGTTCAGCAAATTCAAATTGTTTTTTGTCATTTCCCGCATGTCCTGCCCTTGCCTGACAAGGTAATAAAACTATCACAAGTAAAACAGTCAGGAAAAGGACAACAACAGGCAGCTTATAAGTTTGATTCACGCATTTCTCCCAAAATTGAAAGCCTTGAGATTTGCTTCAAGTATCTTTTCAGAAAAGGCATTGCGCAGTACACTTTCCCAAAAATTCATTTGTATATCGAGATACAAAGACAAGGCTCCCAGAATTGCGCTATTTGACGTTTTATGATTTCCAGCCCTTGAGGCCATTTCCGATGCGCTGATCACCTTTGGATTGCTAAAATGACCGGCGATTAACTCAATGATATTATTAGGATATTGCACATCTCCCAGATTTACGGAAGGCGGATATATTTCTTCGTCATTTATGATCACCTTTCCATCCGGTTTCAAATAATCTAAATATCGCAGGGTTTCCAGCTTTTCAAAAGAAACCAGTATATCAACATCTCCCTTTTTAGCCATTGGAGAATAGACCTTTTTGCCGTATCGGACATGACTCGTAACGCAACCTCCCCGTTGAGCCATACCATGTACTTCACTTTTCCTTACGTCATACCCGGCCTCAATCATAGCAAGAGATAAAATGTCGCTCGCACGAATAATTCCCTGTCCTCCAACGCCGGCCAACAAAATGCTGCGAGTTGTATTATTCATTCCCTTGTGCCTCCTCAATCGCCTCAAAATTGCACAACTGATCACATAAACCGCATCCATTGCACAAGGAGGAATCAATAACAGCTATTCCCTTCTGTTTTTTTGTTTTCTTTTGAATAGTTACATCAATATCTTCTAACCTTTTCCACGATATGGCCGGACATCCCAAACGAAGACACAATTTGCAGCCGGTACACTTATCAGGATTTATTCTTAAGGGAATTATCTTTTCATGTTGTTTACTTTGCAGTAGCGCACAGGGACCTTTTGAAATAACGAGAGATGGACCATCTCTCCCAAGTTCTTCTTTCATGACGGCTTCTGTTTCTTTTAAATCAAACGGATCTGTTACCCTGACGTTTTCAATACCCAATACTGAAGCAAGAGCAGTAAAATCGAGTTCCTTTGTCTTTTTCCCCTGAAGTGTGATCCCCGTAGCGGGATGATCCTGCATCCCCGTCATAGCTGTTGTACTGTTATCAGCAATAACAATTACAGCATTACTTTGATTGTAAACCGTATTTAACAGGGATGTAATACCGGAATGAATAAATGTAGAGTCTCCTATAACGCCCACGATCTTTCCCTTTCCTTTATCCTTCAGGGCACGACTCATGCCATGAGCCATGCCGATACTTGCACCCATGCAGATACATGAATCCAATCCCTCAAGGGGTTTCATAAAAGCAAGAGTATAACATCCGATGTCACCGGTCACAAATACTCCCAGTTTTCCCAGAACATAAAAGAGACCTCTGTGAGGACAACCGGGGCAGAGATTTGGGGGCCTGGGCGGAATAGATACAGGAAAATTGAAGGTATTTGGGGAACTACCGGTAATCGCAGTTTCCACAACGCCTGGATCAAATTCGCCGGTATAGGGAAATATTTTTTTCCCCGTGACTTCTATTCCCATTGCCTTTATCTGTTCTTCCAAAAAAGGATCAAGTTCTTCGACCACATAAATCTTTTTGACTTTTGAGGCAAATTCTCTGATTAAATTAACAGGAATGGGGTAAACCATGCCCAATTTCAGATAAGAATATTGGGGGAATACATCTTTAGTATAATTATAACACATGCCTGCGGTTATGATTCCAACATCAGGATCATTCATTTCAATCCTGTTTTCGGGAAATGTGTCCACAAATTCCCCGAGTTTCTCCATCCTCTTTTCCACTTCCACCCTTCTGATCCTGGCCTTTGCAGGGACCATGACATATTTGTCACGATTATGCCGGATGGAAGTTGTATCCTCACGCTGAATGGGGTCTTCGAGCGCAACAACAGATTTAGAATGGGAGACTCTGGTTGTTGCTCGTAAAAATACTGGAGTGTCAAATCTTTCACTGATTTCAAAAGCTGATTTTATGTAATCTTTTGCTTCCTGGCTGTCTGCAGGTTCTAACATTGGAATTTTGGCAAACCTGGCATAATTTCTATTGTCCTGTTCATTCTGTGAGCTATGCAAGGAAGGATCATCCGCGGTAATAATGACAAGTCCTCCATTTGTTCCCGTATAACTTACCGTAAAAAGCGGGTCAGCCGCAACATTAACACCCACATGCTTCATTACAACCATTGCTTTTGCACCAGCCAGAGCGGCGCCTATTCCCACTTCAAGAGCGACTTTTTCATTAGGAGACCATTCGGCATACACGCCATCATACCGTGAAAATACCTCGGTGATTTCGGTACTGGGTGTTCCCGGATATGCTGAGGCAAAAGTTACACCATACTCGTATGCCCCCCTTGCAATTGCCTCATTACCCGACATTAATTCTTTCATGTTCTTTATCCTGTTTCCCTCCTGGTATTTAGTTTCCATCCAGAAATGGCCCTTTTCCGCAATCTCTGCGTCAATCTGCGGGATTGTTTGTGCGGCGTACATTAGTACGCCTCCGCGCAATCCCTTGATTTCCTTGACCTTACGAAAAATTGCTCAT
>JGI24025J20009_10002656_pt1 | contig 12645 bp, 10 predicted proteins | sample Cruoilmetagenom3_FD_20009 | JGI IMG/M metagenome (IMG submission 20009)
CCACATATTTTGTCCCATCGCTTGCAACTGCTATAGCCGGGCAGGTGCAGGGATGGTATCTATTCCCATTACTGATAGATATATCATCACTCCATGTACTTCCACCGTCGGTGGACTCCGTATACCAGATGTTATACTGATCGACATAAACGATGCTTATCGTTCCGTCGGGGGCAAGGACGACCTTATGCCCGTTGTTAAAGGTGAGCGCCTCTGAGTCCTCACTCCAGATAGGGATGGCGTATTCATAGATGCTCTCAGAATAGAGAGAAGAGAGGGTTTCGTTACAAGCCCTGACTCTATACCAGTATTTTTGGCGGGATGAAACCGTGTTGTCTGTAAAGGTAGTTTCGTCCTGTCCCACACTTCCAATCTCACTCCAGCTCCCTCCCTCTGGTTTTCTCTCTATTTTATAAGAGGTCTCCAGAGATGAATTGTCTTGCCAGTTAAGTATTATGCTGGTATAGGAGTTAGCCTTGGCAGTGAGATTTGTAGGACGGGCCAAAACTTGTGTCATTGGAAGCACATAGGGCCAGTATACCCCTGGATGTGAATGAGGATTTTCATCGTAGTCTCTTGTGGGATCAGCTTCTCCTGTTGATGGATCACCTTTGAACCAATCCTGATAGAGAGGATTGTTGTAAATCACAGGATCAGAGTTATAAGCATCCCGATAGTCGGAGTTGAACATAAGAATGTATATGGGTTCTCCTGTCTTTGCCCGTGTTCTCACTCTGAACGAGAGTTCCTCAATCCCCTGATTTATTGCATCTTGGGCACTCACTGGAAGAGTAGAAGTCTGGCGGGAGGGACCAGAAAGAAGGATTTCTGTAAGAGGCTGGTCATCGTTATCTCCATGAATACCTGCCTTAGTCCACCCAAATGTCACGAGGTCGTATTTGAGGTCGATGTAGGTTGGGTCACCGTCTATGGGGATTGCTGCTTCAGTATATACAAAGTTCCCATCTTTCTCAAAGCACATATCCACGACACCGGGCTGATGATAGTAGTCCTCTGTTTGTGCATAGATAGGTAGTACATCAGTAATGTCCGATGGAGTATCATCCTCTACAACTTGACCAATGCGATTTATATGTCGGAATTTGACACGGTCTCCTATAGAAAAATAGCCATCGGGATCGACTACCTCTATCTTAATCGCATGGGGACCCATCGGCTCGTAGAAATTGTAGTCGTATTCTTGATCAGGTGACCCATCTTTCCAAATCTGCCCTCCAAATGAATAATCTATCCATGGCCAAGGTAAGTTGCTAACGGCTATTCTGGAATGTACATAAGTACCCTCAGGAGGTAATCCGTACATCCCTCCCAAAATACCAGCTTTTCTTGAGAGGTTTTGGACACTTACCCCATCCATATGGTAATCCAGCGATTCTGTGCCATCGATGATGTTACGATATTGTATTGCAATAATATTCTCCAGTTCTCCCATATATGAATTACGAAGGTTAGGTTTCTTCACCTGTGCATAACTATCATATACCTGAACAATCCTCCTGAGTTTGTAATAGTTATGCCACACCTCCTCAGTTCTATCTTCATCAGGCACGCACGACCAGTATTTATCTATTCCAGATACCGTTTCAAAAAAGGAAGGCCACGAGTCAGAATAGTTATCCAATAGATCAAGTTTTGCAGGGAGAAACAGGGAGGAGGGTACAGATTGCTGCCCAATTTCATAGTGGATGATAGATTTCTTAATCACTTGGAGAATTACAATCAAAACAGGGAAGGGAACGGAGGCATATGTGTTGGCATTTATTATATCCGTCCAGAAATTTCGGATATTTCCAAAATTCCATGATGGATGTAGAGGCATTCCTCCTATATTCGCATAGGTACCTGATGTATATCCGTAGGTCATAAACAGAGCAATTCCCCAACCATGCATATAAGCCCTGAGCCTGTCAAATGTGAGGCTGCTGGTACCATACCCCACCTCTGGTGCATTAGCTGCCTCCACAAAATTTCCGACCGGCACAATGGAATCAATATCTTGCCATCCTTCTACAACCCGTCCCGCTTCATCTACAAGGTACAGGAACTCTGCCGGTGCTGTTCTATTGACTGTGCCACCCATTTCTGATAGCCCTATATATGCATCCTTAACAAAACCTGTGGAACTTGTTGGGATTCCAGTCTGGGTGAAGAATTCATAATACAGTTCTGGATAGTAGAGAAGGGCATCAGAATGTGCACTATCCGCCTCCACAGCAAATCCGTAGCCAAATCTACCCGGTTGAAAAACCATACCGGCGTACAGGTCATGAACTACATGCATATATGCGCCATAAATAAGTGCCTTATCAATTGGAAGCCAGCCACTTCTATCACGAGCATACAAAACCATCCGACGAAGTGCCACAAGGTTTCCATTGGGAGATGCGCCATTGAAGGCGATTCTTGTTTGAACCTCTTGCAGGGTGGCATCCCTTATATTAAATGCACCCATAGTTCCCGCTCCTACCACAATATACAAGTAATCTCTATGTTCGTGAAGTTTTGTCAACAAAGTCTCTATGCCCTCCTGTGTATTCTCACTAAACATATCGGGTAGAGTAAGTCCAATATAATAAAACTTTCTGGTCATAGTACTGACCACACCTGTACCGTTTAAACACTCATAGAAGTCCCTGTCGAAATTGTACCAGACATCGAAAGTTTGGGATCCAATATACATATGTGTTGCAGGACTGAATGCATAACCAGACCCTGCAAGTGTAAGGAGTACAATTACTCCAGCAAGATACGATGTTATCCGTCTCATACATCCTCCTTTCATCTTGTTTGTATTATGGTATAGAAAATATCCCAGTTCCCTGGAGTTTTATCTTGCCATGCAATATGGAGATTGCCTGATGCATCAAGTGCTATTGAAGCACACAGAGAATTTCTAGATGTTTCAGAAACATTTATAACATCAGACCAAACACCATCTGTGTCCCTTTTTAGATAACGAATTTCGCTTAGTGATACTCTCTCACTCCATACCAGATGGAGACTCTTATCACTTCCTACAACTAAGTGAGAAACCCATGGTCGGCCTCTAGTATTAGCAATACTATCAGATTTTGTCCAGGAGCCTAAAAGCGACTTTACAGAAAGGTAAACCATGCCTTTCTGCTCCTCGGTCCAAACCACATAAACACTACCTTCGTCATCAGTTGCCACATCAGCACACCATGAATAGTATGAACTTTCCGATATATTCACAGGCTCTGTCCAGGAAGCACATAGAGATTTCATGGAATACCAAATGTCCTGTAAATATCCTCCCGCCTCTGCTACTACATGAACTGTCCCATTTCCCTCAACTGCCATAGCAAGGTTGCAACCATAAACTGGGACACTCTCTACAGGACTCCATATATCATTAGCGTCCTTTATCCTATACATAGCCGTAAGTTCCCACCATACTACATGCACATTTCCACTTGCATCAACTCCAATATCGGGCAAATCAGCACCATGATAAGGGCTTGTGTTTGAGAGATTTATTGCAGTAGACCAACTTCCCCCAAGGGTTTTCATAGAATAGAAGATGTCTACAATACTCGAATCTATACTCAATACCTCTGCCCACACAACATGCAGATTACTAGATGGATCCACTGCTATCCTCGAGCATGATGAGTTACCAGATGTATTTGAAATATTCACGGGTTCAGACCAGTCTCCACCCAAACCCTTCATTGAATAGAGTATCTCGTAATTTCCAGGAGTAGAGTCAGCCCACACAAGATGAACATTCCCAATATCATCCACTGTAAGAGACGGAGCTAAAGACTTTCCTTCATTCCTCGATACATTCCGTTGGTCATAGTGATTATTACCACCATCCGTAGGACTCTTGTCGCAGGAACAGGACACCAGGAAGACCAAAACAAAAAACATTAATAACTCCACACTCTTTATAAATTTTATTCCCATACTATGACCTCCAAGTATAAACATCGTCTTTATACCCTGCACATCACAATGACATGCAGGGCTATCCAAAACGAACCTTATCCATACGGATGCTGTGCATAAACCTCGCATATAAGAAGACATAAATAAAAATATCTCCAACCATATGTATTGACAGGATTGAGCATGTAATGACATTGTCTTCTTCACAATGTCGGAGGTAAGGCACACATTTCACATGAAACCTCACTTGGGGCTTTATACCCATAATCAGAAATTGAGCTTTCACTGAGTTTAAAGAGCAAAAAGCGTGTCAGGAAAAGTGAAAATATCCGCAATGCCCGAACTGACAACAATTTGAGAGAAATTGCACCAGAAAACCGTTATTTTCAACCATCAAAAAAGTGTAACGAAACGTTACACTCTTTTTCGAAAGTGTAACGAATCGTTACACTTTTGAAAATCGCCAATTTTGACGAATTACGGCAAGTAATGATTTTATAAGGACTTGACGAAAATCTGACCCGGGGGAAAGGTGGTAAAAATGCCCCAAAAAGTGTAACGATTCGTTACACTTTTTCGGCACCAATTTTCTGGTTAAATTTTTGTAAGTTGTGATTTCGCAAGGACTTGGGAGAAAAATTTCCGAAGAAAAAAAATGGTAATACCCCCCCTAAAAAAGCAAAAAATGTTACACTCCCGGATTGAAATTATGACGAATTAGCGTAAGTTGCCCTTTTCTATGCACTTGTGAGGGATTGCCACAAAGGGCGGGTGTTCGCAGCACTTTGAAAAGTGTAAAGAAATTTTACACTTTTTGGGGGAGGTGTTATACCTATATGCGAAATCCTCACCAGATAGACCCCTGTGGTGGGCTTTAAAAAATCAGTATAAATTGTGAGGAGAAAGAGGGGATTCTTAGAAAAGCTTTAAAATATATGCGTTATACGATGTTTGCGTTTTTAGCCCAAGATAGCAAAGCATTTTAACCTTTCTATATCTCCCTTAGTCGTTCAAGTATTTTAAGAATTGTTACAGCAAAAGGCTCAAAGTACAATGCACCTTCATACGATGCAGGTTCTGGAACTTGTATATTCAGAGATTGTCCAATGGCGAGTACATCCTTAAAAAGGTCACGGAATAAGGAAGAAAGTGGATATGTCTCCTCAGACCAAGGTGGAGTTGAGATAGCCTTGGCCAATTGATCCAACAGCATAAAAGTTTTAACCCAGTTCAAATAACCATATTTCTTCTTTAATCTCCAAATTCCCAACCATTTTTCTTTTTCCCTCAGAGAATAATTTCTATTAATTTTGGTGATTAGCCCCGTTTCAGTCCATTTTTCGAGTATCCTGTAGATATTCTTTTGGTCACAATATACTTCCCGGGAGATGGAAAGGGAGTTGCCGCCATTTTCCCCCAAAAGATAAAGGAAAATTTCTGCTCGGGTACCGACACCAAAGTAGCCCCTTAATGACAGCTGCAACAGTGAGATGGATTTCAGAATTTCCGGTTGTTTAACGATGTCCCGTATCCGGAATGCATCGAATACCTTTTTGTAATCCCGCAACATCATTTCTTCTGAAACATTAGAATCGCGATACTTTATGGAAACTGGCTTAAATTTTTTAATGGTATCGGTAGCCATATTAAGCACGCCCTGTGTAATAAGTGGTTCATTTGATGCAGGGAATGGTCTCATAAAGATTTTACTAATTCTTTTGAAACGCGAGGAATTCACCCACTCCCTGTTTTTAATCAGCCATTCAATACAACCAGCGAGGAGTCGTTTATCTTGTAAACCAAGAACCAGGGTGGAAACACTCAAGGCTTCGAGGTCTATAATCCAATATTTTTCCGGAGGAATATGAGATGCAACCCCCAAAGTGCACCATTGCTTCCAGTGAATTTCAAGAAGTTTTTCCCTAAACTTTCCTTTAAATTCTTTGAGAGACATTGCCATAATCACTCCTTTTCAGAAAATCTTTAAGCAATAATTTGAATGTTTCTGAGACATCCTGAGTCAAAACCCACTTTGCAGCCTCCTCCAATTCTTTTTCACTCGGTTCTAAATAGAACAAATCCTGAGTATGGTAATCATTTCTATCCACCGCTGCATAAAGCTTGAAATGTATTTGATCTATTCGACTGATATAATAGATATTCAGATATTTTCCATAATTCTTTTTCGTAAGCCTTTTAACAAATCCCTCTGGAAGACCCGATTCAAGCTGGAAGGCAGGGCCAAGATTTAACCAGGTGTCAGGTAAATCAAAATCTCTTGCTACCTTTCTGGCGGCAATAGCCAGCCAATCCGGGAATTCTTCAATTTTCAGAATTTTAATTTCCTCCCCTGTCTCTTCAATTATACCCAAAACATCGGTATCCTTGGTCGTTCGATTTAAAAGACCAAGTGCAGCCAGTGCAGTCCCGCCACAAACTACAAGATTTATTGACGAACCACCGTGAATGCCGATCTGTTGGTCTAAGGCTTTGAAGACCTCATTAATATTTGAAATTTCAATCGCCATAATTAGGACTTTAAAGCCTAATAATTAGGACTTTAAAGCCTAATCGCTCCTTAAATGTAGCTGTATTGGGGTCTCGGGGTTGGGCGTAACTATCCGCATATTTTTCTCATCGACTTCCCCGCCTGGTGCAGGCAAGGATAGCCTTTCAATTCCATCCTCGACTTCCATTTTACCACACATTTTATAAAAAGTCAAGAAATTTTTTGGGAAGGACTAGATCAACAGGAATTGGAAGAGAATTTAGTGAATGTTATATCGTCTGAGAAAAGTTCCAGTCTTGGGTCTGTTGTCTCATGTCTGCCTGCCCCGTAGGGAGGAATGACCGTATCGGGGCCTGCCCCGTTGGAGTGAAGCGACTTTATGGGGATGTTTGATATCTTATTTGTATTTTTCAGCCCGCCCTGTGAAATGTGTCTTGCCCTGGTAGTGAGCAATCTACTCCACGGGGAGCTATTTCATCAGGTGCCCGACCCCATCTCGCCCTCACAATATTCAAAGCAGAGATCTGACCCCATTGAACCCTTAATTGAAAACCGGACACTGGAGTAGAACTTACTGATTAGAATAACTCTCGCAATGTTAACTGCATCTCCATGAGTTCGTTGTTACGCAATACGTCGAAAGTATATGTTACCCCTCCTTTTTCACTCAACAATTTTCGTATCGAAATAATTCCATCAAAGTAATCCACATCAATTCCATTTATAGCTTTAATAATGTCACCTTGTTTAAAATCAGCTTCATCTGCTGGAGTGTTTGGAGAGACAAAGAAAACCTCAATATCGCTGTCTGTGTTATACCATAATTGGAGTCCACTTTTTCGCCTCGGGAATTCGTGATTATAATTGTCTCCCTTTTCTACAACCACATTTTGATTTTCGTAATCCAGATAAAGTACAAAATGTCGCAAGAACGAGTTCCCAACATTTCCAACTAAAGACTTTTCTGCAAAGGAACCTTTCCCTTCTTGATGCGGGACACCAATCAGTGGATTTTCTATTGTAAAACCATCCAGCTCGATGGTTTTGAATTGCGAAAATCGGACTTTATACTCACCAGCTGCACCAGCCGCAATTGCATCGATCCCTTCGAGACCTAACAGATTATGGTCTCTGGCATACGGATAATGAAAATCAAGACCACTTGCTCCAATATCTAACCTCCATTTTCCCGAATATGTTTTATCGACTGTTATTGGTAAACTGAACATGTGGTCGTTATCCAAAGGTGATTCAATCACTTCCCCATTACCATGATATTCGAATTTTTCTGGGTGGTAGAATGAAAGTTTTTCATTAGCATAATCTATTTTTGTTATGAACCGTGAAAGGAAATCATAACCTAAGATGCCAACTACGTCCAACCCAAGAAATCTCTGAAAGAGATTGCGCATATGCATTGCCACAACTTTTTGTTCTTTGAATCTAATGCCTCTCATGGTATATGACGGCAATGTAACAAAATAGAAATTCACTATTCCCGAAGCTCCCTGACCTTTTATTGGGCCTTCAAGCTCAAGGCCCAGTTCAACCGCATAACTAGAGTCGATAACAGTAACAGATGCTCCACAATCCAGCACCCAAATTTGTTCTCTGCCATTAATATTGACAGGCAGATAAATATGATTTTCAATGAACTCGCAAGGAACGTTTTCAGCACTCTCACCATCAACAAATTGAAAATCTTCAACATCTTCATACGGCGGTTCAAAGAGAGCTGGATCAAATTCAATATTGAACTCATATTTTGCATATTCAAACACCTGTTTTTCACCTGTTGGTAAAATTTCAACAGTTTCTCGAAATGGCAGGATCACACCATCTACTGCGCGAAAGTCAGAGTACACTGTATGCTGTTCCATATCAGGCTTGATCAAGACAGTTTTTACTAAATGAAAATTGGAGGTGTTAAAATAATCTAACTGGATATTTGTGTTGATTTTGTTTGCAATTTTAACCACATAACAATCGACATTGTTGACTTTTTCAATACCTTCAAGAATCAGTGTGAAATGTGGTGAGTTAGGATCCAAGTGATTATAGAGCTCCATTAGTTTTTTAACTTCTCTTTCTTTTATGGTATTCTCATCCTTTTGAATTTGTAATTTCCCATTATGGTCAATATTCCAGCTAAATTCACCATTATCGCCCGCTATATTCTTAACCACTGCTAAATCCACCTCCTGTCTCATCCGAAGTGGCTTTTCTGTCCACTGTTTGAATGTTCCATGCAGCCCAGCACCTTCAATGATAATCTTGCCTTCTTTATAGGTTGTTTCTTGGGCTTTCAGTTTATCTAATCCGCCAATAGTCTCATAATGCCTTTTGAGAATCTGATAAGGATTGCCCATAGTTTCTCCTCCATCGACTGGTCCAATTAAACCAAATAATGCCAGTGTACACATAAGAATCAATCGAAGGATGGTTTGAATTAAATTTATCGGTTTCATATCGAACTCCTCCTTTCTTAATCATCCTTTTCTCTTACAAACTTCTGCCCAGATTCTTTTTAATGCCAGCGGTACGTGAATGTAATAGGGTCACATCTTGAAATTTAAGATTTCTTGCCATTTGAGTTGTATCAAAAGATGGAATTGGTGGGGTCTTGGGGTCAGGCTCAACTATTTACATAAGTTTCTATAGAGACCACCATGGAATTCTGGAATTCGATTCTTAGTTTCGTCGTGATTCTATGCTACATTGTTTTTTTAAAGCGAAAAAGTCAAATAGTTAAGCCCGGCCCTCATTCTCCCTTTCGTTAGGCGATGTGGCGGCAAACAGCCTTGACCTATTTCCTGGGTCTCCTCGCGAAAGAGAGAGCTATAGGGACTACTTTTCCGCCTGCCCGGGTGGCGGAATCACGCCGAGCTGTTGCAGCAGGCCCATCACATCCTTAATCCACCAAGCTTCCACGATCTTGCCGCCAGCGAAACGATAGATGGTGATCCCCGTCCAAGTCGCTTGCTTACCGGTAGGCGGGATACCCAAAAACTCACCTTGGTGTGTGCCGCGCGCTGTCCAGCGGCTTGCGACCTTGTCCCCCTCGGTAACCATGTCCTCAATGGTGACATGGAAGTCAGGTAAGCCAGTGCGTACCATAACTATGAATCCTTTGAAGCTCTCGAGATCGCGAACATCGGGAGCGTTGGGATCATGGTTGACGAAGTCGGTGGCGTAAATCTCGTCTGCTATGGTCAGGTTCCCCGTGTTCCAGAGCTCCTCAGCACGGAGGGTGATGGCCTTGTTCTCTTCTTCTTCTTTTGCCTTTTTCTGTCTCTCACATCCAGCCATAAATACCACTAAGGCTACGAAGGCAATGACCGGGATTAAAAAACTGGAGATTTGTCCAATTTTACGCATCTTGCAACTCCTTGTATAGTGTGTGACTCAGCGGATGTCTGGGTCCGCTGGTATTGCTGGTTGCCGCCGTTTTGCCTAACATGTTTTATCCGAACTCGAGTTCGCCCGTCTATAGAAGGCAGGAATATCCTCCTCAATCCATCCTCGATTTTTATTTTACCACACTTTATATAAAAAGTCAAGAAATTTTTGGGAAGGTTCAGGAAAAGTATTTTATAATCTCAAGATCCGCAGGGACAGGGACTTTTACGAGACTTATATGAGAAAGGGACAGGTCTAAGTATCCATAAAAGCCTCCTGCTCATCCTTGCGGTGGATAATTTGATTGGAATTAACCCGGGAAGACACTCAAATCTGTAGCAAATAGTATTTCGTATTTGTCCCTGTTATGTTGAAGTATATCATCGGCAATATCGTCGGGCTGGCAGCGTTCCTTTTCCACCCCAAAATTTATCTCTATCTTATCATAACACCAGGCAACTACCCAGGAACATATGGGATAACGGTCCATTTTAAAAATCTTTGTTCTAAAAAAAGACACTTCTCTTTTAAACATTTTAGTTAGAAAGTAATCTAAAGAATGTCCAAATATTTTAAGATAGCCGTAGTCTCGACCTACATAATCAAAGGCTTTATCAAGCAGGATTGCTTTTTGATTCTCACTTAAATCTTTTCTTCTGGCTATTAATATTTCACAACTTGGGGTATTATAACGTGTAAGCCTATTCACATAAACCCTCCTCAAAGCTTCAACAAGATGAATCTTATGTACCATAATCCCCACATGGTTAAAAATAGTTGGTTCTTCGCCTTTACTTCTGGTAAATTTTCTTATCAGCCGACTTATCAATCCTCTTGTGTGAACACATACAATATCACCTGGTACAAAGGTTAGCTGTTTTCCGATTATGTCCCATTTCATTGTTACTCCTTTCTAACAGGATTGGGGTCGGGTCACAGACTCGTATGAGCTGGAATCTGGAATTTGCAACCACATTTTCTCGTCAAATGAAAAACCCGCAAATGAAGGTTTTTTTTCACGACAAATCGCCTTAAATCTGTCTGCCCCCGCCAAGGCGGAGCAGGCGACAGGTAGATAAGCGTTATCTGCTATTGGTTGTTATCTCCTTAAGGATTTTCGTAGGGTTTCTAAACTGCTACTCCCTCAGAGAAAACCTCCACTGGGACGGGGATAGTTTTATCCCACTTCTCTTTTGTCTGGATCCTCCGCTCAATCTCTTTGGCCACCTTAGCAGTGAGATATTTCTCGCCGCATTGCTGGCAAACCCCAGCCGGTACATCCTTAAAGATATACAACTTTCCTTTGTAACGATAGTCTAATTCAACCCTATCGCCCTTCACTTCTCCGCCACAAAAGGAACAATCTCCATATTTATGCATTGCTCTTACCTCCTTTGATTCTCGTTCTTTCATCAATCCATTTTGGCATTTTTGGTATGTATACTGTTATTATTCTAATCCATTTTATGGGTGTATAACCACAGACTATGTGAATTGGTCGATTTTGTGAATAGCCGAGGACAAGACAGCTTGGTCCCCTTGGATCATTAGGATAATCTTCCAATATCTCTCCATTTGAAATAGCCGTCTCTAAATCAGAGATTGTTATATCTTCAGCATACCTCTCCTTTTCTGCATGAAAGCTAATTTCATACTCATCACGCCTTATCTTCTCCTTGACTTCTTCAATCTCCATCAGATTCTTGAACCCTCGCCTAATTGGACTAATATTTTCGGTTGTCTTTAACGACCAATGGTGAATACCTCGTTATATCCTAACAAGTTCGCCTGCCCGAGGGAAGGCAAGGATACCCTACCTTTTTGTAATTATACCATCAAATTTACAGAATGTCAAGAACTTTTTTGGAGGGGACTCTATAATCTCAAGATCCGTCCACAGGATCCGTATGGATATGGACAGGGACTTTGAGGAGACCTGCCTGCGGTAGGCAAGAGACATTAAAGAATATCCAATTCAGTAGCAAGAAAGGTCTTTTGTCTACGGTCTGATATACGTCTACAAATCGCCTTTAACCCTGACGGGTAGATATATGTTATACGATGTTGGTTGCTAAACTAATATTATCCAGATTCATTGACTTTAACGACGTTCCTTCAAATCGCTTGTTGTGTTGAGCTGTAAAAACATCACAATCTTTGTGCTACCTAATATAGTGTCTATAGAAGTGTCTATATAAATCTATTATTTCTCCACTTTGGATATCAATGAACAAATCTAAGTAAAAACCCCACTCATCAATAATTGCACGTCCGACCTTTTTGCACAATGTGTCATTTATTATGCATAAGCCATAAATTGCTATACTATCCGGAATAGAAATAACCTCATCGCTTGACATATAATAGCTCATAGCTATTTCTTTAAAGTCATCATATGAAAGGACATTGCTGATTTCACTAAAATTTAGATACCACTTGTGTATTCCTAAAAAATTGACTTCTCCTGTATCTCCTTCTACTTCTGCCATGATATATGGATAATACAAAGCTGTGTCCCTAAATGTTTAGAAAAGCATGATATTATACCAGTGGCAGTGGGGCCCCGCAGCGTATTTTTCTGATACGAAATCCTCTGAGCCATCCAGCGATATTCCTGTTTGATCTAATATGGAAATAATTGTCGAATCTGCCTTGTCTTGGTCGTATGACCAATCGTCAGATGCTCCCCCTCGCTTTAAAAGATAAGTGATAAGGTCAAGGACATCGTTCAGTTGCAAAGTTGGGAACATCGTTCAGTCTCTTAATGTCAAAAAGGTCAAGAACATCGTTCAGTTAGAAAGATT
>JGI24025J20009_10002657_pt1 | contig 12642 bp, 12 predicted proteins | sample Cruoilmetagenom3_FD_20009 | JGI IMG/M metagenome (IMG submission 20009)
CAAGAATCTTCCAACTCCAACCAGTTTGATGGATAAAGATGGTAGGCGTATCGATACAAATTTGGCTACTGAAAGATTGTTCGGGCGTTCGAGAGATTGATCGACTACGCATCGGAAGAAGAGCCGGTGCCTGACGAGAAGATCGAGATCACCGATTGCGTCCACATCGGATACACCGCTGGCACGACGGGAAGGCCAAAGGGGGTTGTTACATCGCACTACGCACGAACGGTGCCATTTGCCATCAAGAATTTTCAGTATGCGGTGGATGAGATGACTAGATGGTTGTTACCTGGTCCTATGTATCATGAAAAGCCTCTCGCAAATGTGCTGCAGGTTGTTTTTGCTCGGGCTACCCTCATCGCCATGAAGAGATTCGCACCGGAAGACTTACTAAAGATCATAGACAAAGAGAAGATGACACACGCCTTCATGGTTCCGGCGATGTTCGATGCCATTCTTGCTTTACCGGATGATGTCAAAAATAAGTACGATGTGAGTTCTATGAGAAAATTGGTCTCCGCGGCCGCTCCCCTGTTGACACAGACGAAAGCAAAAGTTCTTGATTTCTTCAAGAATGCTGGATTACACGAGTTCTACGGTTCCACAGAGTTGGCTTTGTGCACGGATCTCCGTCCGGAGGATCAAACGAGGAAGGTTAGATGCGCTGGACTTCCATCTCCCGGAATAGAGGTCAAGATTCTGGATGAGGAAGGCAACGAAGTTCCGAGGGGTGAAATAGGAATTTTATACGCGAGGAATGCGAGTCAGTTCGACGGATACTACAAGAACCCTGAGGCGACCAAAGAAGTGATGACGGACGACGGTTTCAACACGTCAGAAGATATAGCGAGGATGGACGAAGAGGGATACATATACATCGTGGATAGGAAGAAGGATATGATCCTCCGCGGTGGAGAGAACATATACTCGGCGGAGGTTGAAGAAGTGCTCAAAGGTCACCCCAAGCTCTCGGATATAGCGGTGATAGGTGTACCCGATGAGAGACTAGGAGAAGCGGTTACGGCGGTGGTTGTAGTGAAAGAGGGAGAGAAGGTGACCGAAGGGGAGATCATCGAGTGGTGCAAGGGAAAGATGTCGAGGAAGAAGGTGCCTGCATCTATCGATTTCGTCCCACAGTTACCTAGAAGCCCCGCGGGAAAGGTATTGAAGAGGTTGATACGGGAACCGTACTGGAAGGATCAAGAGAGGAAGATATAAAAAATTTAGGATGCGATGCGGCCAAGAAAGTCTTAAAGAAGGCAGAATTGACGGGTACTGGCAAGTTCACCATAAGCAAGTGAACTAAAGAGGTGAGATTGCTCATCTCTATTTTTTACATTTTAGAAAGGAAGAAGAAAAGAGAAATATGAATAAAAAAAGGGGTAAAAAATGAAAGTTGAAAGAGAGAAAGAGCTAGAAAAATTTACAAAAGCTGAAGAAGCATACGATTTTCAGTTGACGCTCGATAGGATAATAAAGTACGCGGCAAGGGAGCACCCGACGAGCGAGGTAGTCTATCGCGATATAGTGAGGGAGACATACGCGGAGGCTTTGGAGAGGATTCAGAAGCTCGCAAATGCACTTGAATCGTTGGGCATTGAGCCGAATTGCCTCACCAGAGTGGGGACTGCGGACTGGAATACCCACAGATACTTTGAGATGTATTACGGCATTCCATGCATGGGAAACGTGATGCACTCGATGAATCAACTCTTACCCCCCGAGCAGTTACTCTGGACGATAAACCACGCGGAGGATAGGGTACTCATATTCAACAAGGATATCTTACCGCTCATCGAGAAGTTCAGTCCCGAGCTAAAGACCGTCGAGAGATATGTGATCTGTACGGATGATGGCATTCTACCGGATACGAAGCTTGAGCCGGTCTATGAATACGAGGAGCTATTGAAGGGGGCATCGTCCAAGTACGATTTCCCAGAGCTCGATGAGAATACCCCGGCGGGTCTGAACTACACGACGGGCACGACCGGGCTTCCGAAGGGCTGTTGGTTCACCCATAGGGCGATGGTGTTGCACGCCATAGGCGAACAATTTAATACACGCTGGATGCCCGAAGCACTCGATCAGCGGTTTACAATATTGTTCGTTCTCACGCCGATGTTCCACAGTTTTGCATGGGAAGTCCCATATATAGCGACGGCACTGGGTTCCAAGTTGTTGCTCGACGGAAGGCATGATCCCGTGGTCGATATGGAGATGGTGAAGAGGGAGAGGACTCCCATCGACCGACCGATTTTCATATGTGGAGTTTCCAGATTTCTCATGGAGTTGATAGACCATCCTAAGTTTAAGGAATACAAGGAGTACTTCAAAGACGCGGGATACATCGTGGGAGGAACTATGTTCCCCGAGGGACTCGCCCGAAGAGCCGAGGAGGCAGGCTTATCTGTGGCCAGTGGGATGGGGATGACCGAGACCTGCCCTGGTATGATCGGAGCGGCATACAAGTACTATATGTATGATTGGCCTGATGAGAAGAAATTTAGATACAGGCTAAGGACCGGATACTGCGATACCCCACTCTGTGAGGTCAAGGTGGCCAATTCCGATACGTTGGAAGAAGTACCGAAGGATGATAAGAGCTACGGTGAGATGTTATTCAGGTCCGTATGGGCCACGATGGGATATTTCAAAGATCCGGAGAGATCTAAAGAGCTATGGCGTGGAGGGTGGCTACATGGCGATGATCTATGCATCTGGGATGAGGATAGGTCTATCTTCATCGTTGATCGGACGAAAGATGTCATAAAGAGCGGTGGAGAGTGGATATCGACGAGAACGCTCGAGAGTGTGATAAGTACTCATCCCAAGGTACAGTCGGCGGCGGTCGTAGGCGTTCCCCATCCGGAGTGGGATGAGAGACCTATAGCCTTGATCATCCCGAAGGAGGAGTATAAAGGGAAGATAACTGAGGAGGAGTTGAAAGAACACCTGGTGAAGTATGCAGAGAAGGGGGAGATACTGAAGTGGTGGATACCAGAGAAGTTCTTCTTTGAAGAGATACCGATGACGAGCGCGGGAAAGATCGACAAGAAGGTGATAAGGGCTGATTATAAAGATGTTTTTGCATAAGAAGGAGGCAAAAAATGAGAGAAAATGTGAATAGTCTCGGATGTTTTAATCTTGGAAACCTATCAAAGACGGCAGCGATGGCGTGTCCGGATAAAGAGGCTCTAATAGACGCAAACGTTGGAAAGAGGTGCACTTATAAAGAACTAAATGAGAGAGCGAACAGCGTAGCAAATGGATTTTTGAGTTTGGGCATTAAGAAAGGAGATTTTGTATCGCTATTGCTCATGAACTGCGCAGAATTTGTGGAATTGCATCACGCATTGGCAAAGACTGGAGCGATAATAGCACCTTTAAATTATAGGTTATCTCCAAAGGAACTTGAATCCCTCATCAATTACTCCGATTCAAAGGCATTGGTCTTCGGCAGGGATTTCAAACCTCTTTTGGATGATATGAAGATAGGCGTGGAAAAATATATTGTAGTTGGAGAGGAATCAGAGGGAGATCTGATTGGCTATGAAGAGTTGGCCAAATATCCTTCCGATGAGCCGAATATCGAGATAGATGAAGATGATGTAGAACTATTGGAATTTACCTCCGGCACTACGGGCTTACCCAAAGGTTACCTTCTGACCCATTATATGCAGAGCACAGCCGCCATTCCAGTGATAGCCAACCACGATTTAACATTCAACGATAGAGTACTCATAGTCTTTCCGATGTATGGAAGGGTTGGTTGGGCATGGATGTTTGGTCCGGCAGTTGTTAGGGCTACTATATGTCTGATGGACTTCGAGCCCAAGAGATTTTTGGAGACGGTTCAGGAGGAGAAGATTACATGGGTAAATTTAGTTCCCACGATGGCCCAGATGATTTTAAGCTATCCAGACCTCGGTAAATACGATTTGAGCTCGTTGAGAGGCGTTGTTTTTGCCGGAGCCCCATTACCCATCTCAATTTATGAGGAGGTACGGAAGAAGATCACTCCAAATGTCTATGAATACTACGGTTTGCAGGAGACTGCCGTACTTGTTGCCATCCGACCAGAAGAGAAGATAAAGAGACCATCGTCCTGCGGTGCTCCGGTCAATATCATAGACGTGAGGATCGTAGATGATCAAGGAAAGGATCTGTCGGTGGGAGAGATTGGAGAGGTAATTACAAGGGGGCCAAGCATAACCACCGGTTATTACAAACAAGAGGATAGGACGAGAGAAGCAGTTAAAGAAGGGTGGTTCTATACCGGAGACCTCGGAAGATTTGACGAAGACGGTTATCTCTACCTGATGGGGCGAAAGAAGGATATGATCGTTTCTGGGGCGCAGAATGTCTTTGCCATCGAGGTTGAGGAGGCGTTATTGCATAATCCGAAGGTTGCGGAGTGCGCGGTCATAGGCCTACCTGATGAGAAGTGGGGCGAGAGGGTCACCGCGGTATTAAAATTAAAAGAAGGCGAGAATGCGGCGGAAGATGAGATGATCGATTACTGCAGAGAGAAGATGGCACACTTCAAGGCTCCAAAATCTGTCTTCTTTACAGATGTTATCCCAAAGAACCCGGCCGGAAAGGTGCAGAAGTTTTTGCTGGTGGAGAAATATGAGGGAGGCAAAAAATGAGAGAAAATGTGAATAGTCTTGGAGATAGTCTTGCCCTCACCGCCGGCAAGTATCCCGAAAAAGTTGCACTGGTAAACTTTGGTGGTTCGAGGTTCACGTACGGCGAATTTAATGAGAGGGTGAACAGGCTTGCAAACGCGCTCACAGACCTGGGCGTTTCGAAGGGCGACAAAGTCGCCTATCTTTTTTATAACGGCAACCAGATTTCGGAGACGCACTACGCCGTGGCCAATGTGGGAGCGGTGGGAGTTCCTCTAAATTTCAGACTGGTGGGCCGTGAGCTCATCTACCAGATCGAAAATGCCGATACGATCTGCGTTGTCTACGGCAATGAGTTCATAGAGACAATAAACTCTATAAAAGGGAATCTTTCGAAGGTGAAACATTTCGTCTGCGATGGTGAGGGAGGAGAAGGCGTGCTCAACTATGAGGATCTCGTCAGAGGCGGTGATCCCAAAGAGCCGGCTGTGGAGGTATCTCTCGACGATGAAGATCTGATTCTCTACACCGCCGGGACAACGGGTGTACCAAAGGGTGCCGTTCTGACGCATAGAAACCATCTCATTAATGGATATACAATGATCATGGATTACCAGTGGACGCCCGATGATATCCTACAGATAGCACCGCCCCTGTATCATTCTGCCTCGCTGCACGCTTTTTTAGTTCCCGGGGTGATCATGGGAGCAACGATGGTGATTCATAAACAGGTAATCCCAAGAGAGATACTTCAGGCAGTTCAGGAGGAGAAGGTCACCGTCTCGTGGGGGCCGGCGACGATGTGGCGAATGCTGATCAATGATCCTGCCATCGATGAATACGACCTCAGCAGCGTACGTATGATCATAAACGGCGCGATGTACATGCCGGCTGATATGCGTAAAGAGTTGTTGTCCCACTTCCCAAATGCTGTGATGGGGGATACCTACGGTATGACAGAGGCCTCTCCATGTACAACCATACTCCGTCCAAAAGATGCGATGAGGAAACCCGCATCGGTTGGAGTGCCTTTGATACATTGTGACGTGAAGATATTTAACGAAAAAGGCGAAGAGATGCCTGTCGGCGAGATAGGGGAGATCGTCAACAGAGGCAATTTTATGAAAGGGTACTACAAGATGCCCAAGGAGACAGAGGAGGCGATAAAAGGGGGATGGTTCTATACGGGCGACCTGGGCAGGAAAGACGAGGAAGGTTTCATCTATCTCGTCGATAGGAAGAAAGATATGATCGTCTCCGGGGGAGAGAACGTATACTCAAAGGAGGTGGAAGAGATGCTCTCCACATATCCAAAGGTCTTTGAGGTTGCAGTCATAGGTTTACCTGATGAGAAATGGGGAGAAGCCGTAACGGCGGTGGTTGCAGCAAAACCCGGAGAAAAGATCACCGAGGAGGAGATCGTCGAATACAGTAAAAAAAATCTTGCCGGATACAAGTGCCCTAAGGTCGTCAAGTTCGCCAATGATCTCCCAAAAAATCCCGCAGGGAAGATCCTGAAGCAGGAGTTGAAGAAATTATATGGAGGAGTTTGAAGATGATCTTAGTAAAACCGGAACAGATAGAAGAGTATGAAGAGAAGAAAGTCTGGGTAAAAGAGACGATGTTGGACGTCTTCAAGGAGAGCATTGAGAACTATCCGGAGAGGATGGCTCTGGTGGACCCACCAAACAAGGAAGAACTGGTGGGTTTGAAGCCAGAGAGACTCACGTACAGGGAGTTGAACGATGCAATAGATGCTGTGGCCACTGGATTGTTAAATAGGGGGATAAAGAAGGATGATATTATAATAGGGCAACTACCAAATACTTGGGAATTGGTTATGCTCTACCTCGCGGTCTGTAGAGTGGGGGGAATTTTTTCTGCCATACCGGTACAGTGGAGGGAGAAGGAGCTGGAATACATCTTTAATCTAGCCGAGGCGAAGGCGTTTATTACGGCGGAAGAATTTCACGGATTCAAACACCTGGAGATGGGAAAGAGATTACAACCGAAGAGCAAGCTTGGGCATGTGATCTCCTTGGAAGAGATCAGAGAGATGGCGAAGGGGAGGATAGAAAAGGATGAGCTCGATAAGATAGAGATAGATGCAAATGATCTCTTCAATATCGAGTGGACATCCGGAACAGAGGCAGAGCCGAAAGCTTGTCCTATGAGCCACAATAACTGGCGATACGCTTTTACCGTGGTTACAAAGGCTTGTCTGCTCGAAAAGGGTGATACCATACTCTGTCTTGCCCCGATGGTAAATATGACCGCCATCGGCGTAAATTTTATGCCATGGCTGGCAACTTCCGGCACCCTCGTTTTACATCATCCGATCGACCCGGCGGTTCTCATTAGACAGATAATGGAAGAGAGAGTAAATTTCACCATCATGGTTCCGGCGATGTTAAATATGATCCTGAAGCATCCAGATGTTGATAAATTCGACTTTAGCAGCATGAGGACATTGTCCAGCGGTTCTGCCCCCCTCCCACTCTTTGCTTTACGAGAATTTAAGAGGAGATGGGGAATAGAGATAATAAATATATGGGGACAGAACGAGGGAACCGGAAACTTCAGTGGACCGCTTACCACTCCAGAACTGGAAAAGAGGGTGGACATGTTTCCAAGACTCTCAAAAGAGATGCAGTGGGGCATCGATCCGGGGATGGACGCAACCGAGACGAAGATCGTGGATGTAGAGACTGGCAAGGATTTGTCGAAGCCCGGCGATGTTGGTGAATTGGTTTGGAGAGGGCCATTTACGATTCCCTGCTACTTTAATCAGCCCGGCTTTACGGAGAAAGCCTTTGACAAAGATGAGTTCTTCCATACAGGCGACCTGTTCATGATTAGAGACGATAAGTTCATCAGCTTCTTTGACCGTAAGAAGGATATCATCATCAGGGGAGGCTTCAATATAAGTGCTCAAGAGATCGAGAATCTTCTACAGGGGCACCCAAAAATCGCGGATGCGGCGGCCGTTGCAATGCCAGACGAGGCGATGGGAGAGAAAACATGTGTCTATGTGGTGCCAAAGAAGGGGGAGACGGTTACGTTGGATGAGGTTACCTCCTTTATGAAAGAGCAGGATATTGCAGTATATAAGTTGCCAGAGAGATTGGAGATCACGGACGAAATCCCCAGAAATCCTCTTGGAAAGGCTATCAAAGCTAAGTTGAGAGAAGATATAAAGAAAAAAATAAAAGCGGAGTGACGAAATCGGGTTAAATTAAAAGGTTATATAAGATCAAGTCCATCTCTCGATTGAAATGAGGGAGATCTTCTTACACGAAAAGCCAGTTGAAATTTTGTCCGCAATAGCGATTCTTAGAGATCCCTCTATATCTGATATAGCGAGAGAGGTGAAAAGTCCATTTGCCCATACCACAAAGACGTTGAGGAGGATGGAAGGTCTTGGGTTAATTGAGATTGAGGCAAAAAAGAGGGCTAAGATCGTCANATTAACGGATGAGGGGTTTAAAGTTTATGAAAAGTTCGTCGATCTTTTATCCCTTTTTGAAGGCGTAAAGATGGAAACGGGGGACGAAAGTTCCTTTCAAAAACTAAAAGAGATGGAAGATAGGATTGAGAAGATAGAGGATGCAAGACCAGAATTACTGGCACCCCATTTGAGAGATCTACAGTTGATGAAGAGAGAGATCAAAAACAAGATAATTTTGGAGCAGATCACTGTATTGGAGAATAGAATAGAGACCAAATTGAATCGATATTAAGGCTTACCAGATAGAGCATATTTTTGTTTTCCGGATTGGTGGACGGTCTAATTTTTGAAAACAACAGAGTCATGCTCTTAGATTTACTTGCTAAGAACGAAGTGGATGTAATAGCTAAGAGGACAATTCAGGATATAACGGATGGAGGGTACTATCGATCGGCAAAGACCTCAACAAAACGGTTATTGCGTGTGATACGGTGGTTCTCGTAGTGGGAATAAAACCCTCAAATGAACTTTACAACTCTATGGATAAAGAAATTTCGCATATTTACGCAACAGGTGACTGTAAAGAAGCGCGTAAAATAATGGATGCGATTCCTCATATTCACAGTTCATGAAAGGGGATGGGAGAGATCTGATCGTGGTCTCTCTTTTCGACATATAAGTTAGTGCTTGACTGGGCATGAAAAACTGTAGTATAGAATACTGTGGATGGCCATTATTTAAGTGTCCAATAAGGCAGTTGACGGTACAATTTTAAATTTTTATGTTAAAAAGAGGGTAGTTAATAGATAGATTTAAATATTGTAAAAACATTTAAGCTTATGGGAGATGGGGAGATAAGATGATTGAGTGGATACTGGCAATTCCAGTGGTTTCTATATATTCTATCGTCGTATATTTCAGGTACAATAAAATTTTGAATAGAAACAAGAAACTGCAAAAAATGCTGAAGGAAGAAATTGAGAGAAAAAATAAGCTGGAGGGAGATAACAATAAGTTAAAAAGGGGACTTAGCAGGGTAATGGGCGAAGGGAACCGATCAAAAGAAGATTTTGATCATTTGAAATCTAAATTTGGTGAGGAGAGGGGTCGATTACAAAAAGAGTTGAGTGGAGCTATAAATAAGAATATAGTGTTAGAGGAGGAGTTGAGCGATTTACACCTGAGAATTGATAAAATCGATAAAGTTGTAAATACCGTGCAGAAAGAGTTGAGCGAAGCTGTAAAAGAGAGATCCAAACTGAAAGAAGATAATAAGAGGCTACAGAGAGAGTTGAGCGAAGCTGTAAAAGAGAGAGGTCGCCTGCAGGTAGAGTGGGGTGATTCTTATCCCAAGATTCAGAAGAAATTGATTGAACTCTATGCCCGAGTCGATAAAGTTGTAAATACCGTGCAAGAAACATTAAACGAGAAAGAAGAAACAAAAGGGGAAGAAAAATACGAATACGGTAAAATCTCGGTAAAGACGAGGCAGTAATGATATCTATCAAAAAGAAAGAATTCAATGAAATTAAAAAATAAAAAAATTACGGCTGATAAAAGCCCCAATGTAGTTGCAAATCTTCAATTTGCATCCTAAAAACCAAAAGTTTTTAGGAACTTTAGCTCGGAGAGTATGTCAGTTTGTAAGTCCGAGTAAATCTTCCACGCTCTTTTCTCCGTACTTCGATATTATTGTGTTAACCTGACTTGTCTCCGAGATTATCTGCTCTCCACAAACCATCTTCCTTCTTCTTTCTCCATCATGCCGCGGTTTAAATCCCTGTCCTCCCTTCCTAAAAAGAATTTTTTTCCTTTTTCCGCCAGGTAAATCTGACTTCATGGGTGTTCCATCCTTGTTAGATCCCCCGGTGATTTTGAGTCTGTATCCACCGAGCCCTAACGATCCACCGTCTAATTCATCTCCAATATTCATCCCAGAGATCTTATTTACCGCTTCCACTTGGTATGACTTCCCAGTTTTTTGATCAGACACTATTAATTTGACTTTTGCCATAAATATCCTCCTATTTAGCCCAAAACGGATTATCTTTTCTCTTTATCTCTATTAAAATTTTAAAGACGTCCGCATCTTCGCAAGAGAGAGAATCGTAAAACTCCTCCTCCAATATCTTCGCGTGCTTTTCTGGAATATCAATGTTGAGTGTATCACCCTCTTTTATCTGTCTCCCCACCGTGACATCTTCTATGGACATGGCAACCTCCATATCCTTATCTGCGACTTTTATCGTTTCCCCTTTATCCTGGATCTGTTTTATACTGCCAGAGTATCTACCATCATCATTTATCAATGATAATCCAGGTTTTATACTTCCGGCCAATACCCTTACACCAACTATCGCCGGTTTGCTCGATCTGAATACAAAATCCGGCAAAATTTCTATTCTTCCAGGTCTCGTAATCGCTTCTATCTTCCTCTTCTCCCTTAAAGATCTTTTCTCCTCAAACCATTCTAAATACTCGTCTATCAAATTGTAGATCACGTCATCCACAAATACCTTGACCTCGGACTTCATCAAGTATTGACGTGCGTTTGGTAAAACATTCACGTTAAATCCTATTAAAACTGAATAAAGCTCCTCTTTTACTGTTTCTGCTTCTATGATATCTCTTTTGGATATATCTCCGATATCTGCCATTCTTATTGGAATCTCCTTCTCTTTGAGCTCACCTATCAGGGCATCAAGGCTTCCTATCGTATCCGCCTTTATCACGATGCCATCTGTTTTTACCTCTCCGAGAATCTTAACCTCTGAGATCTCTTCTTCCATCTCTCTCTTAATCTCTTCCACTCTATCGTTTGCGACGACGAGTGGAGATCCCGCCAGTGCGTCTTCCAATTTTGGAGCAGATATTTTTATACCGGCTGCTGCGGTAACCTTTTTTGCCCGGTTAAACCTCTTTTCAACCCTTATTTCTGTCATAGGACTCGGTTTTAGCAATGCCTTTACCTTGGTTACCACTGGTTTATCCTTGCCGCCTACCACGATGGTATCTCCTTCTTTGATCATTCCATCGTATAGTATGGTGTCTAACGTAATTCCCAACCCTTTTTCTTCCTTAATTTCCAATATAACTCCTTTACCTGGACCTTTTGCGTGTATTTTAAGGCTCTCTTCCAAGAATCTTTGTGCCAGCCCAATCAAGATGAGAAGTAGATCGGATACTCCCTCTCCGGTCTTTGCGCTCATCGGAACGACGCTTATATTCTTCTGAAAATCCCTCACACGATCGTATCTGTCTGAACTGAATCCATATTTATATATCTGCTCTATGAGGGAGTATAAATGATCATCGAAGATATGGCGGATATTTTCACCCTGTTTTTTGTAGGAAGATACGAAAGATTCATCTTCAAAAGGTCTCCATCCTCCAATTCTGTCTATCTTATTTGCCGCCACGATGAAGGGCGTTTTATATCTTTTAAGTATATTGATAGATTCTATCGTTTGAGGTTGAAATCCCTCAACGATATCCACAATTAGAACGGCCAGATCGGCCAACGCTCCTCCTCTGTTCCTCAGCGTTGTGAACGCGTGATGCCCAGGCGTATCAATAAAGAGAAGTCCAGGCAGCCCATATTCTACATTCGTTCCGCAAAGTTCTTTGATAGCAGATATTGGAACCTCTGTTGCCCCTATATGTTGAGTTATAGCTCCTGATTCTTTATCTATTACCCTACTACCCCTTATTTTGTCCAAGAGGGACGTTTTACCGTGATCTACGTGCCCAAGCACACAGACGATCGGTGTCCTTATATCTTCACTCATATACCCAGTCTTCATCTGCCCTTTTATAGGAGAAGATCTCATCCGGAGAAAAATGTTGCTTTATCTCCCTCTCTGCAGATCCCAAAGAATCTGAGGCGTGGATCACATTTCTACCAATATCTAAGCAAAAATCACCTCTTATGGTGCCAGAGGAAGATTTCTTTGGGTCGGTTTCCCCAACCATCTCTCTCACGATGGATACCGCATCCTTTCCTTCTATAACCATAGAGACGTTTGGACCAGACGTTATAAAACTAACAAGATTTTTAAAAAACGACTTTCCCTCGTGTTCGAGATAGTGTTCTTCTCCCTCTTTCAGATCCATCTTCTGCATCTTCATCGCCGCGAGCTTGAGCCCCCTCTTCTCCAACCTGGAGATGATCTCACCTACAAGACCGCGCTTTACACCGTCAGGTTTCAACATCACGTATGTTCTCTCCATATCAACCCTTTTTAGTCCATTTCACCTTGCGCGGAACCCTTTTTAGTTTTAACATATTCTTTTCGCATTTCTTGGAACAAAAATAGAATATCTCCCCGCTCGTTTTGACGTACATCTTTCCCGTGCCAAGAGGTATTGGATTTTTACAGAAACTGCAAATTTTCTCTTCCGGCATTTAAAAATCTCCGATTTTTAAGTAATGCAATCGAATCTCTGATTCGGTGCCGTGAAAATGCAACCAAATTCCTCAAAAATCTTCGATTTTTGGGATAACGCAAATCAAAGATTTGCGCTTACTTCGATTTGGTGCACGCAAAATGAAACATTTTGCTG
>JGI24025J20009_10002658_pt1 | contig 12639 bp, 10 predicted proteins | sample Cruoilmetagenom3_FD_20009 | JGI IMG/M metagenome (IMG submission 20009)
GGGAAGCATCTCCTCCACCCGCATCCCGAGCAGGTGCAGCTCGGTCCCAGGCGAGGGATGAATGAAGCCCTGGGTCTCGCGGGTGACGGCTGACGGTCTGCGTGGCTGCCCGGGCTCCTGCGCGTCCGACTTCCGCAAACGGCTCAAGGGCAGTTCCAGTCGGAACGATCCGATCTGCACTTCAGCCTCTGCCTCTGCTTGGTCCAGGGAGATGATCTCGCCGCTGCTCTGCAGGCTGGGTACCCATACCCTCTCGCCTTCTGCGAAGGGCTCTGCTGGTGCCGGTGACGGCGTCTCAACTTCCGGGTCCAGTGCCGCGGCTTCTCGGGCGCGCCGCGCCAGTTCGGCCTCGGCTTCGGCCAGCCACCTGTCGTGCACATCGCCTGTGCGGGACAGCCGCGCTCGCACTCGCACTACTTCTTCCCGCGTCGTTTCCAGCAGCTCCTGTGCCTCGGCCCGTGCTTCGTTGAGCACTGCCCTCCTTGCGGCCTCGATCTGGCTCAGCCGGTGCCTCAGATCCATTTCCTGGGCCTGTGCCTGGCGCAGCTTCGCCTCTGCCTCAGCTTGTGCCCGCCGCGCTCCCTGCCGCGTGCGCCGGATGTCCTCCAGCAGCGATTCCGTCTCCAGCGACTCAGGTCGCACCAGAGCGCTTGCCTCGGCGAGGATACTCTCCTGCAGCCTCAAGCGCCGGGCGATGGCCAGCGCATTCGACCGGCCGGGCAGCCCGATGCTCAACTCGAAGGTGGGGGCCAGCGTCTCCATGTCGAACTCCACCGAAGCGTTCTCCACGCCGGGCGTCACGTGGGCGAAGGCTTTCAAGTCGGAGTAGTGGGTGGCGGTCAAGGCGGTGATGCCCCGCTCGACCAGGTGCGAGAGCAGCGCCCGCGCCAGCGCGCTCCCTTCCTCTGGGTCGGTGCCTGCGCCCAGTTCGTCCAGCAGCACCAGGCTGCGGGGCGTGGCCCGGCGCAGGATGCGGACGATGTTGGTCATGTGCGAGGAGAAGGTGGACAGACTTTGCTCGATGGACTGCTCGTCGCCGATGTCAGCGTAGACGCCATCGAACACGGAGATGGTCGAGCCCTCGGCGGCGGGGATGGCCAGCCCTGCCTGGGCCATCAGCGCCATCAGCCCCATGGTCTTCAGGGAGACAGTCTTGCCGCCGGTGTTGGGCCCGGTGATGACCAGTACGAAGGTCTCTGAACTGAGGTGCACGTCAATGGGCACGACGGTGGCCGGGTCGAGCAGCGGATGACGCGCTGCACATAGCTCGAGCGTGGTTCCTGGATGGGTTATGGTTTCGGGTTTCAGAGTTTCAGGTTTCAGAGTTTGAAGGTGCGAAGTTTCAACCTTGGAACCTGAAACCTTGGAACCTGAAACCTTGGAACCTGAAACCTTCAAATCGTGCCTGCGAAATCCGACCAGCCTCGGCTGCACCCCTTGGATAGCCTCGGCGTACTTCGCCTTGGCCAAGACCAGGTCCAGTTCCGCCAGCGTCTCGATCATGCGACGGATGTAGGGGGCTTCGTCGCCGATGAGTTCCGCCAACTCGATGAGGATGCGACGCACTTCCCTCTCCTCCTCAAGCTGACGCTCCCGCCAGCGGTTGCCCAGCTCCACCACCGCCAGCGGTTCGATGAAAACAGTAGCCCCGCTGGCGGACTGGTCGTGCACCAGGCCGGGGATGCGGTTCTTGAACTCCGCCCTGAGGGGAATGACGTAGCGGCCGTGGCGCTGCGTGACCAGGGGCTCCTGCAGGAGACCTGCGGTGGACGGCGCGGTGACCATCTTCTGCAGCTTGTTCAGCAACTCGCGGTGTGCCTCCTGCAGCTCGCGGCGGATTCGGTTCAGCTCGGGGGTAGCGCTATCTCGCACCTCGGCCCGCTCGCTTATGCAGCGGCCGATCTCCGCCGCCACGTGCGGGCAGCACTCCATCCGGGCGGCGATGTCGGCCAGACGGGGGAAATGGCTGGACGCTCCAGTCAGGGTTTGCTGCAAGGAGCGGGCGCGCTGCAGCGTGGAGCGGATCTCCAGCAGTTCGTTGGGCAACAGGGGCGCGCTGCGCTTGGCCTTGACCAGGTGGGGGCGCACGTCGTGCACGCCGCCGAGGTGCACTTTGCTGCCTTCCACCAGCAGTTGCCGCGCCTCCGCCGTCTCCTGCTGACGCTGTTCCGCCTCCCGCAGGTCATCCGAGGGGGTGAGCGCCAGCGCCAGTTCCCGTCCGCCGGAGAAGCTGGCGTGGTCGGCCAGTTGCGCCAGGATCTTGTGGAATTCGAGGGTTTCCAGCGCTTTGCGATCCATCATCCTCTGACTGTCGTTCATGCCTTTCGTTCTTTCCGCCTCTCCGCTGACAGAAGTGCGAGCGTCGCCACGAGGCTGAGCCCGGAGAGGAAAATCGGGGGCAATCTAGTCAGCGGAAGAGCGGAGAAAGCGGAAACGATCAGATTTTCCGCTCCTTCCGCTTCTCCGCTGACCGAAAAGGAGCGCCGCGGTCACCAACAGGCTGAGCCCGGAGAGGACACCGCCGACGCGACGCGGCGCGGTGTTTTCACTCATGCGTAGTTCCACGCCATGCTCGCCCGGAGGCACGTCGAAGGTGATCAGTCCGTTGGGTCCTTCGGGCCAGCTTTCGACCAACTCACCGTCCACCCGCACCTCCCAGCCGGGGAACCAATAGGTGTAGAATTGCAGCCGCATGGGGACGGACGAGGCGACGAGCAGTTCCTCCGATGCGCCGCCGTGGCGCAACGTCTGGACCTCTCCCTCACCTTCCAGAATATGCGCCTTGGTCAGCGGCTGGCCAGCCAGGTATTGCGCGACCAGCGGCGCGTCCTCAGGCTGGGGCAAACGGCTGGCCCAGACGGTCATGCCCCGCATGTCGGGGAACTCCAGCTCGAAATCAATGACCGCCAGAGGGCTCTCGTCGCCAGGTGTGATCTCGGTGGTCTGGGGCTGCGTGTAGGCGAAACTGGCCATGACGATGAGCAGGGACAGGAGCCAGCATGCAGGCTGCAAGCGGTTTCGGGTCTTGGGTTTCGGGTTTCGGGTTTCGCGTGCTGCGACAGCGGAGCCTGCGAGAATCGCCAGCGTGAGTGCCGTCAGCGCAAGCAGCCGCCAGGGGAACTGGATCAGCGCTGCCAGCGGCACCACTCTCCACACGGCTTCTGAGGAAGCGGTCATCAGCCAGAGGACGATGGCCGTGGCTGCGGCGAAGAAGAGCGCTACGCCGCGATGGCAAGCCCCGCCCCAAGCGGGGCGAGCAGTTCGGCGCAGCGCCGCGATGGTTCCGACCAGCGCCAACACGACGGGCAGCAGCCCGAGCTGGAAGCTCATGCCGTCGTTTGGCCCCTCCACGGCGTAGCCGTAGCCCCAGAACGGGGACAGGAACTGATGCAGGTAGACGAAGTGTTGCTGATAGTGGTAGGTGGCACGCACCAGTTGCTCCTGCACGACGTAGTGTCGCTCCACCAGCATGGGCAGCAGGAAGATGGCGCTCAGGCCCAATGCAAGCAGCACGGCAGCGATGGCGAGGCCCAAACGTGAAACGTGCAACGTGAAACGTGAAACGTGAAGCAGAGCCCAGACGATGAACGCACCGAGCAGTGGTGTGAAGATGACGCCGGTGACGGTATGGGCGAGGATGATCGCAGCGTAAGCCAGGGCCGCCAGCGCCAGGCGGCGCAGGCCGCCCCGTTCGATCAGGTTCCAGAAGGCCAGCAGCACCAGCGGGAGGAGGGAGAGTGCAACGTACTCGGCAAAGGCGGCGCGCACGTAGAGGTCGAGCAGGCGGTAGGGTGCGTAGGCGTAGATCAGCCCGGCGATCAGCCCCGCGCTGCGGCCCCACCAGCGGCGCACCAGCGCGTACATCGAGCCAGCGGCCACGAACGTCGCCAGCGCCCAGGTCAGCTTGACTGCTGTCGTGAAGCCAGTGCCCAGTAGATGGAAGAACTCGGCGACATAGTAGGGCAGCGGGCCGTAGAGTACCCAGAGGGGATAGCCGAAACCCAGGGCCTGATCGGGCGTCCAGCGCGGCCACCAGGCTCCGTCGCGGATGGCCTGATCGAACTCCACGAGGAAGAACACGCTGTGCTGCGCGTCGTGGGCGTCGAAGAAATAGCCTGGCGACGTCAGCGGCAGCACCGCAGGCAGCGTCAGGAGAATCAGCAACAGAATCTCAGGACTGGGCAAGAAGCGACGGCAGATGGACACAAAGCGGCTGTTCGCCGCAGCCGGACAGCGCATCAGCATTCGAGTGCTCCACAATCGGGTGTTGGACGAAAGACGAATGACGAAAGACGAATGACGAAAGACGAAAGACGAATGGCGTGGGCCATTGTAGCATGGCTCGCAGAAAAGGCCAATCCGGACCGTGTCTCTGTGGCGGAATGACCCCTTTTCGGGGAAGTCATTGCGTGTTATTTGACAGAATCTGACAGATGTGGTATATTGCCAGCACGAACGAGAGCCAATCTCGCAAGGGGAGCTGGGAGAGCCCGGCTGAGAGGGCGGCCCGCTATGCCGCCGACCCTTTGAACCTGACCTGGGTAATGCCGGCGTAGGGAGATGACGACAAGACCACAGGAGGCCATCTGCCTTGCCCAGGGCAGGTGGCCTTCTTGCCGTAGAGGAGGAGTAATGCGCGCCATTGTCATCGCCAATGGCCCAACGCCCGACTACCCCCGCTCTTTTCAGCGGCAAGCGGAGGATTGGATCATCGCCGCGGATGGCGGCTCAGTCACGGCTGTGCGCTGGGGCTGGCTGCCACATACCGTGGTCGGCGACCTGGACTCTCTGCCCCATGAACTGCAGCAGCGGTTGGACGCTGTTGGTTGCCAGTTCGTCACCTTCCCAGAGCGTAAAGACTGGACCGATCTGGAGCTGGCGCTGCGGCATGCCGTCGAAGGCGGGGCGACGGAGATCATCATCTTGGGTGCGCGCGGTGGGCGATTGGATCAAGAACTGGCCAACGTGTTGCTGCTCAGCCGTCCCGAGTGGGCTGAAGTGGGCATCAGGCTGCTGCACGGCCAGGAAGAGGCGCTCGTCGTCCGCCGCCAAGGCACGATCCGCGGCCGGGTGGGAGACACCGTCTCCCTGATCGCCCTGGCACCGCAGGTCACTGGCATCACCACCAGCGGGCTGGAGTGGCCACTGCACGAGAGCACGCTAACCTTCGGCTCCACGCTGGGGATCAGCAACAGACTCACGCAACCGGTGGCGCAGGTGCGGGTGAAGGAGGGAGTGCTATTGGCAGTACACAGTAGACAAGGCACAAGAGGCAACGAGGCAACAGGTAACAGGTGAAGGGAGGAAGTATCATGCGCAAGCTCTTTTTTCTGCACAGTCTGTTGGCGCTGGTTCTATTGGCGGGCTGTGCGCCGCCGGCGCCGATGGGGACAACCCCTACGCCGAGCGAGCCGCGCACGCTGACGCTGATGTCGCACGACAGCTTCAGCGCCAGCAAAGATGTCATCGCTCAGTTCCAGGAACAGCACAACGCGGAGGTCAAGTTCCTCAAGGCGGGTGATGCTGGCTCGGCACTGAACCAGGCTATCCTCAGCAAGGAGAACCCGCTGGCCGATCTCTTTTTCGGCGTGGACAACACCTTCTTCAGCCGGGCGCTGGAGGCCGGTATCTTCGAACCGTACGATTCGCCCGCCCTGGCCACCATTCCCGACGAACTGGAGCTGGACCCGCAGCACCGGCTGCTGCCCGTGGACTTCGGCCATGTCTGCCTGAACTACGACAAGGCGTGGTTCGCGGGAAAAGAGTTGGCTCCGCCAGTCGCATTGGAAGACCTGGTCAGGCCGGAGTACGAGGGGTTGACGGTCGTACAGAACCCGGCGACATCCTCGCCCGGCCTATCCTTCCTGATGGCGACTGTCGGACACTTCGGCGAGACGGGGAACTACACCTATCTGGACTTCTGGAAGGATCTGCGGGCCAACGACGTGCTGGTGACCGACGGCTGGGAGGACGCCTATTGGGGACAGTTCAGCGCTGCCAGCGACGGCACGCGACCCATCGTCGTCAGCTACGCCACGAGCCCGGCCGCCGAGGTCTTCTTCAGCGAGGGCGCTTACACCGAGCCGCCCACGGGCAACGTGCTGGGCGAGGGGGCCTGCTTCCGCCAGATCGAGTTCGTGGGCATCCTCAAGGGCTCGAAGAACCGCGACTTGGCCGAGGAGTTAGTGGACTTCTTTCTCAGCGAGACCTTCCAGGAGGACATCCCGCTGCAGATGTGGGTTTTCCCGGCCAACGAGCAGGCGGCCTTGCCCGAGGTTTTCCAGTGGGCCGAGGTGCCTCCCAAGCCAGCCCAGGTGAGCGCGGCAGCGATCGACGCCAATCGAGACCTGTGGATCGAGCGCTGGACCGAGGTGGTCGTGCACTGAGCGAGCACCACGCTTCTGAACCCACAACTGGCAGCAAGGTCTTCTTGCCTCTGGTAGTTCATGGACACGAGACGCAACCTTTGGAAGAGGCACGCGCCCTCTGGGTAACCCGCTGGGATTATTCCTCGCCAGAGGACGTGGCAACGATCGTGGAGCGGGCAGCGACGGCTCACTTCAATATCATATTCTTTCAGATACGGGGCAACGCCGACGCCTACTACGACTCTCGCTTTGAGCCCTGGGCGCAACGGTTGAGCGGCACATTGGGGCAGGACCCTGGCTGGGACCCGCTGGCGCTGGCGGTGGAGGAGGCACACCGGCGTGGCCTGGAGCTGCATGCCTACATGAATGTCTACCCCGCTTGGGTTGGCACCGAACCTCCTTCGCCAGTCTCGCCGGAGCCGATGTTCCACCAGTTCAACCGCTTGTACGGCGATACGTGGGTTCAATGGCACGAGGACGGCACCCCCATGGGTTTGAACCCCAGCTACCTCTGGGCCAGCCCTGGGCACTGGGCGGTGCCGAAGCATGTGCTGTGTGTAGCTCAGGACATCGTCAGCCGCTACGCGGTGGATGGCCTGCATCTGGATAACATCCGCTACGCAGGCCCAGCCTATTCCCACGATCCGGTCAGCACAGCCCTCTTTGCCCAAGAACAGATCCTGAACCCCGGTCTGACCTGGGGCGATTGGCAGCGCGCCCGCGTCAGCGAACTGGTGGAACAGATGCACACTCAGGCTTGCGCAGTAAGGGAAGGATTACTATTGAGCGCAGCAGTCTGGCCCGTCTACCGCGACCGCTGGCCTTGGTGGACGACCGCCGACGGCTACGACGGCTACTACCAGGATTCGCTGGGCTGGCTGCAGGCTGGGCAGATAGACGCCATCTGCCCCATGCTCTATGGCAGCACCCTCCTGCTGTACGAAGATCGCTTCGAGAGCTTGCTGCGAGATTTCGTGACCCAGGCAGAGGGGCAGCCGATCTACGCTGGCATCAATGCCGGTTACGACGATTTCTCTCCCATCGCCCGGCGCATCGAACTGGCGCGTGCCGTGGGGGCGCAGGGCCAGGCCATTTTCTCCAGCAGGCTGATCGAGCAACGCGGCTTCTGGGAGGAGTTCCGTCAGGGACCGTATGCTCAGCAGGCCCTTGTTCCGGGCCGTGGGAACGGAGTGCAAAGTCCCTGACTTTGCCGCATCGTCGGAGGCGATGCACTTCAGATCCTCCTGCCCGATTTCCACTTTCCACTCTGAGATGCTATAATCTCACGCATGAGCACGTCGGGTGAATCACCTCCAAGGAGGCAGCGACCGGAGCGAACCTGCCCTCACTGCGGGGCGCGCGTGGCCAAGCGAGCACAGGATTGCTTCCAATGTGGAGCTGACCTGAGTTCAAAGCCGCGCCGACGGCGCCACCTGCCCTGGGCGGATCTCCTGCTTCTGCTGGTCATCGCTGCTGTCGTGGCGGTCTGGTGGTGCCGGGCGGAGGAGGCAGCGCGGGCGGCGTTGACGCCTACAGCCACTTCTACTGCCACAGCCACACTCACGGTCACGCCCACTCCCACGCTGACCCCCACACCCACGGTCACTCCCACGCCCACCCTGACCCCCACTCCCATCGTGCACGAGGTGGTGTCAGGGGAGTCACCGCTTTTCATTGCAGGTCTGTACGGCGTGACCCTGCAATCACTGCTGGAAACCAACGGTCTGCAAAAAGGTGATCTTATCCATATCGGTCAGTTCCTGCGTGTCCCCACTCCTACCCCTATTCTGGGGTCAGATGGCCTGCCGATCACTCCGGCGCCCACTCCCACACTCGACCAACGAGCAGTGATCTACACGGTGGAGAGAGGTGACTCCTTGCTCTCCATCGCTGGGCTGTACGGCGTGACCGTGGAGGCGATCCTGAAGGCCAACAGCCTTGACCCTGAGGAGCTCATTCGATCAGGGCAGTCGCTGGTGATTCCCCAGGGCACGCCTACAGCAGAGCCATCACCTGTGTATCCACCCACGCTCACTGCGACGCCAGGCCCGCCTTGGCCAGCGCCGGAGTTACTCAGTCCAGCGCAAGGGGCAGAGTTCAGCGGTGGGGAACCGATCCTGCTGCGCTGGGCAGCCGTGGGCCTCCTCGAAGAAGAGCAGTGGTACGTGCTACGAGTCTGGCTTCTCGACCGATCCGAGAGTCCTCTCCCGGCCACGTGGACCAAGGGCACCAGCTTCTCTCTCCCTGCCGACTGGCAACCGACCACTGACAGGGCCAGCCGCGAGCTCTGCTGGCAGGTCACCGTGATCCAGAGGACAGAAGAGGCGGGCGAAGACCCAGAGCTTGTCACCGTTAGCCCATCCAGCGAGATACGCTGCTTCCGCTGGCGTTGAGCCTGGTGCGACGAATGATGGACGACGAAGGACGGATGTTCGTCGTTGGTCATTCGTCGTCCGTCCGCGAGCAGAGAGTGACCGGTTTTGAGCGCGAACACACCATGACTCGCATCATCCTGGTACGACATGGCCAGACGGCCTGGAATCGAGAGGAGCGCTTCCGAGGACGGGAGGATTTGGCTCTGGACGAGACGGGCCGCCGTCAGGCAAAGGCCGCCGGGCAACGTATTGCCGCCAACTGGTCCCCCACGGCGATCTACTGCAGTCCGCTGCAGCGCGCCGTGCAGACAGCGCGATCCATCGGCGATGCCTGCGGGCTGTCTGTCGTGCCCTGGCCCGACTTGATAGACATTGACTACGGCCAGTGGCAGGGACTGACGCCTACCGAAGCAGCAGCGCGCACCCCGACCCTCCATCGGGCCTGGCTCGAGGCGCCGCAGACCGTACAGATTCCCGGTGGCGAGAGCCTGGCCACCGTGCGGGCTCGCACCTTTGCCGCCTTGCAGGAGATCATCTCCCGGCACCCGGGCGAGACCGTTGTCGTCGTCGCTCACACCGTCGTCAACCGCTTGCTGCTCTGCGCCGTTCTGGGCTTGGACAACTCTCGCTTCTGGCGGCTGCGCCAAGAGACGGCGGCCATCAACGTCTTCCAATGGGATGGGGAGGACTTCACGCTGGTCAGTCTTAACGACACGTGTCACTTGCGATGTGAGCAAGGCTATTGAGAGGGATACGGGAGCGTTCGGAACACGAAGATCACGAAATGCCGCGAAAGACACGAAAGGGCTTTCGTGACTTCGTGCCCATTCGCGCCTTTCGTGTTCCAAACGCCCACCCACCACACACCGCACCAAGGAGCATTCCCATGCCCAACCCGCGCTCAACCAAGAGGCATGACTTCAAGCCACTCTCGTACGAGGTGATCGGTGCCTGCATCGACGTGCAGCGGCAGTTGGCAGTTCACTTCCATCATCTCATCGCCCGGAAGTAGACTACCAGCGAGCACTGGCGCTTGCATTACCAAAGCGCGGCGTGCACCACTAGCGCGAGGTCAAGATCCCCATCACCTACGACGACGTGGTGATCACCAAACGCCGCGTGGATTTTCTCATCTGGGATGACACCGGAGACGAACTCATCCTGGAAACCAAGGCCAAAAGCGCCATTGATCCTGAAGACGTCGAACAATGCTTGCTCTACCTGCACCGAGGAGGCTATCGTCTCTGCCTTCTGGTCAACTTCGGGGAAAAGCCACTGGGCATACGGCGATTCGTGCACACCCCGCCTGACGAGCAAGAAACAGATGCTCCAATCGAGGAGGATCACTCAAGTTGAGAAACATCATTCCAACGATGTGTACAAACTCGCCATCTTCACAAGCGCCCCACCCGGACAAGGTAGCCTGTAAGGGGATTGACTTGCCCGAACGAGACGACGCACACAAGACGCAACACGACTGACAGCGTCGCTGGATAAGAGAGGAGCTACGGCCTTGCACGAGATCCGAACTTTCACCTCACAAGTCATTGACAACGTGGAGCGAGTGATCGTTGGCAAGCGGCAGGTCGTCGAGTTGCTGATGGTGGCGCTCCTGTCCGAGGGGCACGTGCTCATCGAGGACGTGCCCGGCGTGGGGAAGACGATGCTCGCCCGCGCCATGGCCATCTCCCTGGGGGTGACCTTCAAGCGGCTGCAGTGCACGCCGGACCTTCTGCCCAACGACGTCACTGGCGTCAGCGTTTTCAATCAGAAGACTCAGGAGTTCGACTTCCACCCCGGCCCCGCTTTCGCTCACATCCTGCTGGCTGATGAGGTCAACCGCGCCACGCCTCGCACGCAGTCGGCGCTGCTGGAGTGCATGGGCGAGCGACAGATTACTCGTGGATGGATCACGCGCCTGCTGCCCCGCCCCTTCCTCGTTTTGGCCACGCAGAATCCCATCGAGTACGAGGGCACCTTCCCGCTGCCCGAAGCGCAGCTCGATCGCTTCTTGCTCAAGCTCAGCCTGGGTTATCTGGACGAGGCGTCCGAGAGCCAAATGCTGTTGCACCTGCGTCGCCGCCACCCCATCGAGACGCTTCGCCCGGTGGTAGATGGCAGTGAGCTGCCGCGGTTGGCGGAGCGGGTGTGGGACGTCCGCGTGGACGACACCGTGCGCGATTACATCGTGCGGCTGGTGCACAGCACGCGGCAGCATCCGGATCTGATCCTGGGGGCCAGCCCGCGAGGCAGCCTGGCGCTCTACAGGGCGTCGCAGGCACTGGCAGCGCTGCGTGGCCGCGATTATGTGTTGCCCGACGACGTGAAGGCGCTGGTGCCGCTGACCCTGGCCCACCGCTGCATCGTCCATCCCGAAAGCGCCTTGCGGGGCAGGACGGCGGAGCGCATTCTTGCGGGCATCTTGAATGAAGTGAAGCTGGAGATTGGAGAATTGTAGGGGGTGTGGGAGACCCAGACAGACAAGCCGTGAACGAGATACCCTTCCTGGTCCTCATCCTGTTTCTCATCGCCGTTCTCCTCCGGCTGGACTTCATCTTCTACCTCGTCTACGTCCTCTTCGGCGTCTACGTGGTCTCCCGGTGGTGGACGGCACGCGGGCTGCGCGCTATCGAAGTGCAGCGCCGCTTCACCGATCACGCTTTCCTGGGAGAGCGGGTGACGGTGGAGTTGGAACTGCGCAACGGTGCGTTGCTGCCCATTCCCTGGCTCCGGATCCACGAAACGGTGCCCCTCGCCCTGCATGCACCCAGCTACGTGCGCCGCGTGACCAGCTTCCGCCCGCGGGAGCACACGAGCATCAGCTACGACTTGGATTGCCGCCGCCGCGGCTACTACCCCATCGGCCCCCTCTACCTGACCAGCGGTGACGTTTTCGGTTTCGCCAAGGCTGAGCGGCGCGAGGCCGCCACCGATCATCTGACCGTCTACCCTGAGATCATCCCCCTGACGCGCCTGGGGTTTCCCTCGCAGTCTCCCTTCGGCACCATCAAGAGCCAGCAGCACATCTTCGAAGACCCGGCGCGCGTGACCGGCGTGCGAGACTACCGCGCCGGCGATTCGCTGCGCCGCATCCACTGGAAGGCCAGCGCCCGCCAGGAGACGTTGCTGGTCAAGAAGTACGAGCCGGCCATCTCGCTGCAGACAGCCATTTTCCTCAACCTGAACCGCCAGGAATATGGCCGGCGGTGGCGCATTGATGCGCCCGAATGGGCCATCGTCGTCGCCGCTTCGATTGCCAGCCACCTGGTGGAGCAGCGACAGGCAGTGGGGCTGATGACCAACGGGCGCGATCCGGTGGCAGAGGGCGACAATGAAGGTGGTGAGGGTGACGAGGGTGATGAGGGTGATGGAAATGGGAATGGAAATGGAAATGGAAATGGCGCGCCGCTGCCGCTACCGCCCCGCCCAGGGCGTCTCCATCTCATGAAAGTGCTGGAAGTGCTGGCGCGGGTGGAAGCGCAGGACACGCAGCCCTTCAGCGTCTGGGCGCAACGGGCCAGCCTGCCCCTTTCCTGGGGCGATACTATCGTTGCCATCACCTCCACTGGCGACGAGGAGACTTGTCGAGCGCTGCACCAGCTTTGCCGCAAGGGCTTCAACGTCGTGCTCGTCGTCGTGGAACCGCATGGACAGTTCGGGCTGATCCGCCAGCGCGCCCGACAACTGGGATTCCCTGCCTTCCAGGTGGCGCACAGGCGAGACGTGGCCGGGTGGCGACAATGATCGACAGTGTCTGGAACCGCAGCCTGTTCCGCCCTCTCTTGATCGCCACTTTGGTCACGGCTCTGATGGCGGGGCCTGTTGCTATCGGGCAGGCTGTCGCGCCGCAGTGGCAGGCGGGCTATCTGCTGCCCCTGCTCTTCCTCGTGGCGTTG
>JGI24025J20009_10002659_pt1 | contig 12633 bp, 10 predicted proteins | sample Cruoilmetagenom3_FD_20009 | JGI IMG/M metagenome (IMG submission 20009)
TACCGGCTGGAGAAAGCCCTGGATACCCCGGCCAGGATATTCTACAAGTATGAAGGGACCAGCCAGGCAGGGAGCCACAAGCCCAATACCGCTATTGCCCAAGCCTACTATAACAAGAAGGAAGGCATCAAGCGTATCACTACCGAGACCGGTGCCGGGCAGTGGGGGAGCGCTCTGTCTCTTGCTGGTGCTTTCTTTAATATTGAGATTAAGGTGTACATGGTTGCCATCAGTTATTACCAGAAGCCCTACCGCCGCATCATGATGGAAGCCTGGGGAGGAAAGTGCGTCCCCAGTCCCAGCCCCGACACCAAATCGGGGCGGGATATGCTGGCTAAAGACCCCGACTGCCCCGGCAGCCTGGGGCTGGCCATCAGCGAGGCAGTAGAAGACTGCGTGACCCATGATGATACCCACTATTCCCTTGGCAGCGTACTCAACCACGTTCTCCTCCACCAGACCATCAACGGACTGGAGACAAAGAAGCTGATGGAGAGGGCAGATGCCTACCCCGATATCATCGTCGGCTGCATCGGCGGCGGCTCAAACTTCGCCGGTCTGTATTTACCCTTCGTCAAGGATAAAATCGACGGGACAAAGCCAGACCTGCGCATCATCAACGTGGAGCCGGCCAGCTGCCCTACCCTGACCAGGGGACCATATGCCTATGATTTTGGCGACTCGGCCGGGTTTACTCCCCTCTTCCTGATGTACACCCTGGGGCACGGCTTTATCCCGCCGCCGGTCCACGCCGGAGGGCTGCGCTACCACGGGATGGCACCCATCATCTGTCACCTCTACAAGCTGGGCCTGGTTGAAGCCCAGGCAGTGCACCAGCTGGCTACCTTCCAGGCAGGGATAACCTTCGCCCGTACCGAGGGTATCTTGAGCGCTCCGGAGCCAATGCATGCCATCAAGGTGGTCATCGACGAAGCCCTCAAGTGCCGTGAGTCAGGCGAAGCCAAGACCATCCTGCTGGCCCACAGCGGACACGGGCATGTTGACATGGCTGCCTACGATGCCTACCTCTCGGGTAAGCTCGAGGACTATGAGTATCCCGAAGAAAAGGTAAAGGAAGCGTTAGCTGAATTGCCTAAAGTACCCAAAGCCTGAATTGACTGGCTGGAGGGTCGGGGGTGACTCCGGCCCTCCAGTTTTCTCCAACCACGCCTTCGTGTTACAATAGAATAGGCTATGAAAAGGGCATACAAATATCTAGCAATTCCCCTGATGCTAATTCTGCCTCTTCTTGTGTGTACTAGCTGCTCTTTTAGCTGCACTCTGCCTAGTGCAGAACCTGCGCCACCATCAACTCCAGCATCAGCCCCACCAACCACGCACACTGCTAACCCAATCGACCCTAACTTCTCACTACTACCTGTTGAACGTCAAGCCACAGCACTACCCAGTATTGCTGATGTAGTGGCTAAGGTTAAGCCCTCGGTAGTAGCCATTAATACCCAATTTACCGGCTACGACATTTTCAACCGGCCATTTACCCCGGGGGCTGGCTCAGGATGGATTATAGACGAGGACGGGATTATCGTTACCAACAATCACGTGATAGAAGGAGCAGAGAGCATCACCATTACACTGGACGACGGGAGGGCTTTTCTTGCCGAGACAATTCGCGCTGACCCTCTTACTGACCTAGCTATAGTAAAAATTAATGCTCAAAATCTACCAGCAGCTAAGGTAGGAGACTCACACAAATTGAGGGTTGGTGATTGGGTAGTAGCTATTGGTAATTCCCTAGGCAGGGGGACAAGAGCAACTGTAGGAATAGTGAGCCAGCAAGGAGTTTCAATACAAGTTGACCAAGGTCAAACGCTATACGACCTTATTGACACCAGTGCAGCAATTAATCCAGGTAACAGTGGGGGGCCACTGGTAAATATGGCAGGCCAGGTAATTGGCATCACCAGCGCTAAAATTGTCGCTACTGGTGTCGAAACTACCGGTTATGCCATTACTAGTAGCATAGCCATGCCGATTATTGAAGGGTTAATAACCAGAGGATACATAATCCGCCCCTGGCTCGGGGTAGGACTGCACACCGTTGACCAGTGGATTGCNTCAAGNTATAACCTGGCCGTGAACGAAGGGGCACTGGTTACCCAGGTAAACCCGGGCAGNCCTGCCGCTAANGCAGGTCTTGAGGGAGGCGATGTTATTACCGGGTTCGATAACCAGAAGATAACCAGCGCCGATGGACTGATACAGGCAATACACTCGGCTGAGATTGGGAAAAGGGTAAAACTAACCTTCTGGCGAGGCGAAGCTCAAGAAGTCACCTATGCGGTACTCGCGGAGAGTCCCCCACCTCCTTAAGTCAGCCCCGCTTTTCCACCCCCAGCAGGATATCGAAGCCCCCGAGTCTGTAGCTCTGGGTAAATACACCCTCCTCAGGAACCTCATTAACAAGCCGCCGGGACAGGGTTTCCTGTTTGATATAAGGGGCAAAAGCCTCTACCACCTGCTTGATATAAGCCTCCCCCTGATAGTAGGTAATGATGTGGTCGGCAATATCGAATCCAGCCGAGCGGCGCATTGTCTGGAGACGGTGTACCATCTCCCGCGCCACTCCCTCTGCCTTAAGCTCAGGGGGGATTTCAGTGGGAATGGCTACCCCGTAAGCGCCTTCCTGACTAACCACATACCCTGCTTTATCAAGCTCCTCAATGTTATCAATAAAGTCCAGGGCTTTCACATTAAGCTCATCCAGAAGCTGAGGCTTGAGCTTTTCCAGGCTTTCCCGCTCTCCTCTAGATGCCAGGCTGATAATCACCTTCGCCAGCGGTTGGCGCACCTTAATCCCTGCCCGGCTGCGGGCGGCCCGACCCAGACTTGATACTCTCACCACCATTCGCGTGTCAACTGACAGACGCTGGTCGATTCGAGAAGTATCTGCAACCGGGAAATCAGCCAGGTGGACACTGTCCGGAGCCTCAGGGAAGACCGTGCACACCAGGTTTTGATATATCTCCTCAGCCACGAAGGGGATGAACGGGGCCAGCAGCCTGGATAATGTAACCAGGCACTCATAAAGGGTAGTGTACGCTGCCAGTTTATCGGTATCATTCTCACTCTTCCAGAAACGGCGGCGGCTGCGGCGTACATACCAGTTTGACAGGTCATCAACAAAGGCCTCTATTTTTCTCCCCGCCCCGGTCGGATTGTAGTCCTCCAGAGTGGCATCAACGTCACTGATAAGCTGATTAAGCTCAGAGACAATCCACCTATCGAGTTCTGACTTAGCGGACGGAGCTTTATCCGGGCCGGGGACGAAGTGGTCAATATTGGCATAGGTAACAAAGAAGGAATAGACGTTCCACAGGGTTAGCAGGAAGCGGCGGGTTACCTCCGCCACCATCTTTTCATCAAAACGGCGCACATTGCCCGGTGGTGAGGCAGTGAAACAGTACCAGCGCAGGGCGTCAGCTCCGTATTTGTTAATCATTGCCCAGGGCTCAACCACATTCCCCTTAGCCTTGCTCATCTTCTCCCCTCTGGCATCAAGAATGTGTCCCAGACAGATAACATTATCAAAGCAGGGCTGATTGAACAGAAGCGTAGATATCGCATGGAGACTGTAAAACCAGCCGCGGGTCTGGTCAACCGCTTCACAAATATAATCAGCGGGAAACCGTCCATCCTCGAGTAAGGTCCTATTTTCAAACGGATAGTGCCACTGGGCAACAGGCATTGCCCCCGAATCAAACCAGCAGTCAATCACCTCTGGCACTCGCTGCATCGCGGCTCTACACTGAGGACACTCAAAGGTCACTTCATCAACAAAGGGACGGTGCAGGTCCAGAGGCTCTTTCAGTCCGCTAAAGCCAGGCTCATTTTTTAGTTCCTCCAGGCTGCCCACACACTCATAGTTGCCACAGGACTCACACCGCCAGATGGGGAGTGGAGTTCCCCAGTAGCGCTCCCTGGAGAATGCCCAGTCCACATTATTCTCCAGCCAGTCGCCAAACCGCCCGTATTTAATATGCTCCGGGTACCAGTTTATCTGGCTATTGCCCGCCAGTAAACCGTCTTTGACTGCCGTTGTCCTGATATACCATGTCTGCTTGGCATAGTAGAGGAGAGGTGTCCCGCAGCGCCAGCAGAAGGGATAGGTATGACGAATCGTCTCCCTGCGAAAGAGAAGCCCCCTCTCTTCCAGGTCTTTAAGCACCAGCGGGTCGGCATCCTTGACAAACAACCCCGAAAAGGCGTAGTTGCCGGTAACTCTACCCTGCAAATCTACCGGGTTGACAAAGTCCAGTTCATATTCCATCCCTGCCTCAAAGTCAACCTCGCCATAGGCAGGAGCCACATGAACAATGCCCGTTCCCTCCTCCATGGATACGAAATCAGTGGCAATCACACCGTAAGTCAGGTCTTCACTCACCTCCTGCAACTTGAATTCTTTGTGAGCATGCTCTGTGTCAGGGGTAAAGAGTGTTTGCGGCCGCCTCCTTTCCACTCCGTACCGGTGAGGATTAAATAACGGCTCATACCTTGTTCCTACCAGCCCATTCCCTTTTAATATCGCAGCGACTCTTCCCTCACCCAGACCTCCCTGCCCCCGCAGACCATCAGCCAGAATAATATACTCATCCCCTACTTCCACCACCGCATATTCAGCCTCAGCGGCTACCGCCAGAGCCGTGTTACCCGGCAGTGTCCACGGAGTGGTTGTCCAGGCAAGAAAATAGGTTGGCTTCTCCCGGGAAAGCTCAGAGAGTCTCTCCTGCTCAGCAGACTCCGCTGCTGGTGGCATAACAAGCTTAAATTTTATGTAAACCGAAGGGTCCTCGGTATCGTCTTCATAGCCAAGGGCAACTTCATGAGAGCTAAGGGAAGTGCCACAGCGGGGACAGTGAGCCGTTGTCTTATAACCCTGATACACCAGTCCCCTATCCCACATCTGCTTGATAGCCCACCACACAGTCTCAATGTAGTCGTTTTCCATCGTAATGTAGGGATGCTCCAGGTCAACCCAGAAGCCAATGCGCTCGGTCATTGCCTGCCACTCTTCCAGGTAGCCAAAGACGCTCTCCCGGCAGCGGGCATTAAATTGGGCAATACCATATTTATCAATATCTGCCTTGCTGGAAAAGCCCAGCTGTTTCTCCACCTCCAGTTCCACCGGTAAGCCATGGGTATCCCAGCCGGCGATACGCGGGGCATAGTAACCCTTCATTACCTTATAGCGAGGGATGATATCTTTGAAGACACGAGCCAGCACATGATGTATTCCCGGGCTGCCATTGGCCGTGGGGGGGCCTTCGTACAATACGAAACGCGGGCCACCACGGCGAGAGTCTACACTACGCTTAAAAACATCCCTGTTTTTCCACAGGCTCAGTACCTTCTCTTCGAGTTGTGGAAAATTCACCTTGCTGCTCACCGGATGGAACATAATGAAAACCTCAAGGGTTAGTATGCCCGACGGGAGAAATCAGACCAGCGTTACCACTCTTCCTGGGAAGGATAACCACCTTACGAGTCACTCCCTCGCCGATACTCTGGGTAGTAATGTCAGGGTGATTGGCCAGAGCAAGGTGAACAATACGCCTTTCGTAAGCCGGCATCGGCTCCAGTGTAAACTGTACCCCCTTGGCCTTCACCTGCTCGGCGATGCGCAGGGCTAAGGCTCGCAATGAGTCATAGCGCCGCTGTTTATACCCCTCGATATCAATAACTATCGGCACCCACCTCCTGGTCCGGTGGGTCACGATAAGCCTCGTAATATACTGCAGGCTGGCAAGGGTCTGTCCTCGCCACCCGATCAGGATACCCAGGTCGTCACCACTTATATCAAAGATAACAGGAGGCTCTGCCTCCTCACCACCATCGGCAGGAGGGCTGGGACGGCACACCACAGAAGCTTCCACTCCCATGGCACTTAGCAGCGTTTTTAAAACTTCCTCGGCAATATCGTTCTCGTCTCTGGTTATCTCATCCACTATCCTACTCCGACCTGCCTCCCCCGGGTAAGCCTTTTGATGTCAGGCCTACCTCTTTTTACCACGGTGAGTTTTACCCCCTCGTGGTCGATGCTTGACTGTTCTGGAGGGTGCGGGATAGCTCTGTCTCCGGTGTTCTTCTCCGGTTTGCCCTCCGCTTACTTCTTCTTCTCCCAGCGCCTGGCCTGGTTCAACGACATCAGCCGCTGCTGAAGGTTCCTCTACCTGGGCGATGCGCTTCTTATACTTTTTGTCTCTGGCCGGCTTTTTGGCACCGAAGATGCCAGCCAGACCCCCCCAGCCGGTAACAAAGTACTGTAAAACAACCCTGATAACAGTTGAAGTCACCCAGAACAAAGCCAGGCCGCTGGGGAACTGCAGGGTGAAGAAAGCAAACATCAGGGGCATCATCCACAGCATCATCTGACTCTGTGACTTCTGCCGGGGGTCGGCAGATGGGGTCATTACCATCTTCTGCTGCACCCACATCGCCCCTCCCACCAGGATTGGCAGTACCAGATATTTGTCAGGGGTAGCCAGGTCCAGCCACAGGAATGAATTTCCCAAAGGCACCATGGAGTACACGACCGGCCAGGAATAGAGATACTGAGACAGGCCCAGAAAATCCTCAGGGGTCACTGCCAGTACCCGGATGATTGACTGGTAGAGGGCCAGCCAGATGGGCATCTGGACCAGCATGGGTAACAGGCAGCCGGTAGGACTTATTCCTGACTCCTTATACAGCTTCATCTGCTCCGCAGCCAGCTTTTGCTTGTCCTTGGCATGTTTTTTCTGGAGTTCCGAAAGCTTGGGCTGAAGCTCCTGCATTGCACTGGAGGCATGAAGCTGTTTTAAGGTAAGCGGCAGCATCAAAGCATTAACGATAATGGTCAGGGCGATAATTGTAAGCCCGAAATTATTGAACAGCACGCTACATAGCGCAATCAGGCTATTGAGCATCGGCTGCAGAATAATTAAGTCCCAGATTGCTCCTATATCCAACGAGCCCTACCTCACTTTTTACCTAACGGGAGACTCCACAGTGTTACCCCGGTCTCAGCATTCACCGCATGGAGCGTGTCATGCTTCTGAGTATGAACGTAAACAACACCATCGCTGGCGCAGAGGGGGGCACTCACCTTTTCCTCCAGGTCTCTCAGTGTCGCCTTCCGGTTACTGGTCAGGGAATATACCCTCCCCTCTTCTGAAGCAACAACAAGCGAGCCGTTGACCAGGACCGGTGATGAGCTAACCGGACTTTCCAAATCAAACTCAGTTACTTTATCACCGGTATCAGCATCCAGGGCATAGACCTTGCCGTCAAGGCAGCCGGCATAGATAATACTGTTACAGGGTATCGCTCTCGCCCAGAACCAGTTCCCGCCCATAAACTTCCATCTCAGGCTGCCATCATCAGCATCTACAGCATACAGATACCGGTCAAAGGAGCCAATATAAACTGTCCCCTCATAGATAAGCGGGGTGGCCGAGATGGCCCCTCCGGTTTCAAATTCCCATTTCTTACTGCCGTCACTCGTTTTCAGGGCATAGAGCTTTTTATCAAAGGAACTAATATACAGCGTATCGCCATCCACCGCCGGCGTCGACCAAATTTTATCCCCGGTACTAAACTCCCACTCCATATCACCGGTAGCAGCATCCAGGGCATAGACCTTACCATCAGCAGAGCCAAAATAGACCCTGCCAGAGGCTACTACCGGCCCACCAACGATAGGTTGAAGATTGCCTTCCCGGGGGTATACCCACCTGAGTGCTCCTGAGCTTGAGTTAATAGCATAGACCTTGCCGTTGTAACCGTTGACATAAACCAGGTCTCCAGCCACCGCCGGGGTGCCATATATCGCCACCGAGCTGGCAGGCGCTGCGCAGCCAAAGCCGCCGCTCGATTTTGCCTCTTCTAGAGGAACCTCCCACAATCGGGCTCCGGTTGCTGCCTCCAGGGCAACAAGCTCACCGTCCATCGAGCCCAAAAACAGAGTACCATCGGCGGATACGGCCCCTGACCAACCCCTGGGTACAGCACCGGTCTGGGCACAGCCAGCACCAGCCAGTCCACTCACGAGGAGCAAACTCACCAGGAGCAATATTCTGCTACATTTAACCCGCACTTTTTAACCTTCTTAAACCTTAGGCTGGTGACAACTATCGGGTACCGGGTCATAACCACCGGGGTTAAACGGATGGCAACGAGCTATTCGCCTTACTCCCAACCACACCCCCCGTAAGAGACCAAACCTCAAAATAGCCTCATAGGTATACTGAGAACAAGTAGGAGCAAAACGGCACGAAGGTGGCATACTCTGTGACAGGGTCGCTTGATAAAGTCTAATCAACCCCAGGGCAAATTTCTTCATACTTCCTTATCAGTAACTCGGCCCGTGATAACAAGACCCCAACCGCCTCCTCAAGGCTGGCGAAGTCGGCGCCCGCTACCGCCGGGCGAGCAATAAATACAATATCCCACCCCGGCTTAACCGGCATCCTCCGCAGGACCTCACGAAGCAAGCGCTTTATCCTGTTTCTTGTTACTGCCTTGCCTACCCTTTTGCTAACTGAGAAACCATATCTGGATAAGTCAAGGCCGTTCGGTAAAGCCTTTACCACCACCAGGCTATTCCGCCACGAGTTACCCTTCTCATAAACCTGTGCATACTGCTGCGGCCTGGTAAGGTATCCTTCCCTCTTCAGTACTGCCACTTCCTGCGCCATCATACCACGGTTAATTTCTTACGACCTTTAAGTCGCCTTGCTTTAAGGACAGCACGTCCACCCCGGGTGCTCATTCTCGCCAGAAAGCCATGCACACGCTTCCTTGGGATCTTCTTCGGTTGATAAGTCCTTTTTGGCACCCTAACTCCTCACCAGATTGAAGTGATTATATTACTGCCATGCTAATTATGTATGCCAATGCCGCCCGTCTGACGGATATGGGCCGGCACATACGGTAGCAGAGCTAAATGCCGGGACCTCTTTATCGCCACCGCCAGGACACGCTGGTGTTTAGCACAAACACCGGTCTTACGACGAGGCATAATCTTTCCCCTATCCGAGATAAAGGGGCGTAGCTTCAGCGGTTCTCTATGGTCTATTGTCTTATTCCTGTCACTGCAAAAGGGACAGGGTTTACGCTTTGGTATATACCTGCCCCCACCCCATCTCCTGCTCTTTGGTCTGGTAATATTAGCCATAATTATTCGTTGCAAGCCTACTAACTACTAATAAGCCCTGTCCTCCTATCCTAAAACGGAATATCCTCCGGCTCAATTTCACCCGTTCCCGTCTCGCTAATCTTCCCCTCAGGCAAGTCGGCTGGCCGCTGCCGGTCAAGGAATATTACCCTGCTGGCTATTATCTCGGCATGGGAATGTTTTTGCCCGTCCTGGCCTTCCCAACTACGAGTATGCAGTCTGCCCTCAGCATAGACGAGCTGACCCTTGGTCAAAAACTGGTTGCAATTCTCAGCCAGCCTGTTCCAGGCAACTACCGTAAACCACTCCGTCTCCTGTTTACGCTCACCCTCAGGGGTAGTATATACGCGGTTGGTAGCAACCCGGAACGAGGTTACCGGGTTACCATTAGGGGTAAAACGCATCTCGGGTTCAGTACCAACATTACCGATAATCATTGCCTTATTCAAGCTCAACATCGCTTCAAAACCCCTTAGCTGTTTCTTATCAGCAGGTGCCTTAAAACCTCCTCAGAGATTTTAAGGTTTGCTTCCAGCTCCTTAGTCAATGCCGTTCCCAGTTTGAATTGAACCACTACATAATTGCCCTCCATAGAACGCTTTATAGGATAGGCCAGTTTTCTTCTGCCCCACCGCTCTACATTGGCAATAGTACCACCCTTCCCGGTAATAAGCCGGCTGATATTATCTATGGTAGTATCAAGCGCATCATCCCCAACATCATCAGGACTAACAATCAGTATCAGCTCGTAGTCACGTAATATGGCATCATCTGTCTTTGATGCTTTTTTGGGCCGTGTCGTCGTTCCCATCTACCCCCCCCAAAAATTTTATACACATTATAGCACACAAGAAGACACACAAACAACACGCCCAGACCCGAAAGCGCCGGCGGCGCTTTTACCCCCGAACAGAAAGCGGGGGCATTTGTTATCGCAGTAGCAATAATGATATAATACACCTAAATTCCAGGCAGCCACAGAGATGGTGAGAACAATGCCGGAAGTTCAAATTGAGAAAGGGGAGGACTGTAAATGGCAACGACCAAAGAGCTACTCGAGGAATACCAGCAAAAACGACAGAAAATCGTGCAGATGGCTTCCTCCGAGGCAATTGAAAAGCGTCATAAAAAGGGCCAGTGGACAGCCAGAGAGAGGATAGATTATTTCTTCGACCCTGGCACCTTCAATGAAATTGGCCTGTTCGTTAAAAACCGGACCATTCATTTCGGCATGGACAAGGCAAACGTACCCGCGGAAGGAGTGGTAACCGGCTACGGGATGGTAAATGGCAGGCCTGTTGTCGCCTTTGCAGAGGACTATATGGCGATGGCGGGTACCTTCGGTGAGTATCACGGCATAAAGGAAATTCGGGCCATCGATTTCGCCAAGGAAATGGGATGGCCGCTTGTCGGTATGAACGATTCCGGTGGCGCCCGTCTCCAGGAAGGGATGGACACACTGGAAATGTACGGCAACCTGTTCCGGGCTCAAATCGAGGCGTCAGGCATCGTCCCCCAGATAGCCCTGCTGATGGGCCCCTGCCTGGGGGGACAGGCCTATCACCCGATAATGCAGGACTTCATCATCCAGTGCAAAGAGACCGGCTTCATGGGAATCGCTGGCCCCGCCTTTGCCAAGACACAGCTCGGTGAGGAGATTAGCCTCCAGGAACTCTCGGGATGGAAGGCGCATGCCGTTAAATCAGGACAGACTCATGTGGTAGCCGCTGACGACAAGGACGCCCTGGACAAGACCAAGGAGCTCTTAGCCCTCTTCCCGTCCAACAACAGGGAAATGCCACCCCGTGTTGAGACCAAGGACGACCCGGAGCGGATATGCCCCGAGCTGGATACCATCATCCCCGACCGACCAACTCAACCCTACGATATGTATAAGGTAATTCACGCCATAACAGATGATGGCTATTTCTATGAGACACTGAAAGACCATGCCCGCATGGTAATCACCGGCTTTGCCCGCTTTAACGGGCGCCCGGTGGGCATCTGGTCAAACCAGCCGATGTGGGCAGCCGGCACCATCGATATCGATGCCGCCGACAAGGGAGCGAGGTTTATCAGGTTCTGCGACCTGTTCAACATCCCGGTAGTCGCCCTTGGTGACTGCCCCGGTTATATGATAGGCTCGGAGCAGGACTGGAAGGGCATCCTGCGCCACGGCGCCAAACTGCTCTTTGCCTGGGCCGATGCCACTATACCTCTGATTTCCATCATTCTCAGGAAGTCCTACGCCGGTGCCCACTACGGGATGCTGGACAAAGGTATCGGGGCCGACCTCGTCTTTGCCTGGCCCACCGGCAGGGTTACCATTGTCGGTGCCGAAACCGCTGCCAGCGTCATCTTCGCCAAGGAAATTAAGAATGCGGAGAATCCAGCGGAGACGCGAGCCCAGAGGATTAAGGAATACAGCGATATCTACGAAAACCCCTACTGCGGCGCCGAGCGAGGCTATATTGATGACATAATAATGCCCAGTGATACTAGAAAGGTCATCAACAGGTCCCTGGATATCCTGGAAGATAAGAACAAGGACAATAAGGCATTCCTGGCCAAACCGTGGCGAAAGTACTCTAATATTAACCTGTAGGCAAATTTCTACAGGCGTTTCCCCTCGACACATTCCCCCTCTCTCCTTTGGGGAGAGGGGGGTTAAGGGGATGAGGTTGCCATAGAAATAATTCCAGCTATAGACCTCAGACATGGCAGGTGTGTCCGCCTGTACCAGGGTGACTACAGCCAGGAAACGGTCTTTTCCGACGACCCGGTAGAGGTAGCACTTAGGTGGCAATCAGTGGGGGCACCAAGACTCCATATTGTTGACCTAGATGGTGCCGCCAGCGGTGAGCCGCAGAATCTGGATATCATTACCGAGATAGCCAACGCCGTACTAATCCCTACCCAGATGGGTGGGGGAATCCGCCAGATGGAAACAGTCAAGCAGGTGCTCAAGGCCGGGGTAGAGCGTGTTATCCTGAGCACGGCCGCGGTAGAAGACCCCCAATTGATCCAGGAAGCATGCCAGAAGCATGGCGAATCCGTCATCATAAGCATTGATGCCCACGAGGGACATATTGCCACCCGTGGCTGGCGGATGGAGACCGGACTGGAGACGGTAGGATTCGCCACATCTATCCTGCAGTTCGGTGTAAAGCGACTTATTTATACCGACATTGGCCGTGACGGCACCCTCACCGAACCCAACTTTACCGCCATCGCTGAGCTGGCGGAAGCCGTCAGATTACCACTCATCGCGGCCGGCGGTGTTTCATCACTGACCCACCTCAAGATACTCAAATCACTGGGTGTCGAGGGTGTCATCATCGGCAAGGCGCTCTATAGCGGGGACATCAACCTGAAACAAGCACTGGCAACCGCTGGCTAAATACGGGAAGGGCTCTCCGGGTGCCAGGAGGGATGAAGGGAACGAGCTTGAAAGAGAATCT
>JGI24025J20009_10002660_pt1 | contig 12632 bp, 10 predicted proteins | sample Cruoilmetagenom3_FD_20009 | JGI IMG/M metagenome (IMG submission 20009)
TACCGCGCTCGTCCCGTGCCGCCCAGCCGCTCCCACTTGCCCTGCGCCTTGCGCGCCGCCGCCACCGCCGCGTCTACATCGTCCTGTGTTGCTTGTGTCAGTGTTGCCAGAACCTCGCCCGTGGCTGGGTTGCGGCTGTCAAACCCGTCGCCGGGGGCGGTGAACGCCCCGTCGATGAAATGCCCAAACCGGTCGCCCTGATCCACCAGCCAGGCCAGTGCCTCGGCGGCGCTTTCGGGGGCAGGGCCATAATCCATGGTTTCGAATATCTCTTTAACTGTCATGGCTTTTTCTTGTCCCAAATACTCAAATAGCACCACCAGCCAAACGGCACATCATCCCATTGCATGGCGATATCCGGCCGAATAGGCACCGGTCACATGATGTTCCAACTGCCGCTCAATATCGCCCAGCAAAGACGACGCGCCAAAGCGGAACAGATCGGGTTGCAACCAGCGATCGCCCAACTCGTCCTTCATCAGCGCCAGATACACCAGCGCATCCTTGGCCTTGGATATGCCCCCCGCAGGCTTATAGCCAATGCGAACGCCGGTGCGGGCATAATACTCGCGGATCGCCCGGATCATCACCAACGAAACCGGCAGCGTGGCATTCACGCTTTCCTTGCCGGTCGAGGTTTTGATGAAATCCGCCCCCCCCATCATGCACACCACGGATGCCCGCGCCACATTGCGCAGCGTCCCCAATTCGCCCGTGGCCAGAATCGCCTTGATATGGGCGTCGCCACAAGCCTCGCGAAAGGCGCGCATTTCGTCGTAGAGCGCCTGCCAGTTGCCCGACAACACATGCCGCCGTGAAATCACGATGTCGATCTCTGCCGCACCCGCCTTAACACTTTCGCTAATCTCGGCCACCCGCAAATGGAAGGGCGACAAGCCGGCGGGAAACCCGGTGCTAACAGCGGCCACCGGAATGCCGGACCCGGCCAGCGCCTCTACTGCCGGGGCGATCATGTCGTGATAGACGCACACTGCGCCCACGGTGATTGGCCCCATGCCCATCGCATCCAGAATCTCGCCTCGCACCGGTTGGCGCGCCTTGGCACACAGGCGGCGCACCCGGTCAGCGGTGTCATCGCCGGCCAATGTGGTCAGATCAATGCAGGTGATTGCCCGCAGCAGCCACGCGGCCTGATAGTCCTTTTTCACCGACCGCCGCCCCGGCAGTGTCGCCGCGCGCCGTTCAATGGCCGAGGTATTGGCCGACACGCTGCGCACCCATTGCATATCCAGATCAATGCCCGGATTGCGTGGTTCTGTGACCTGCGGCAAATGCGCCGTGTGCGACAAGCTGTCCGTCTGCATCGAAACCCCCTGATGGCCTTTGCGGTGCAGGCTCGCATGGGTGTTCGGGCTTGGCAAGCAATGGCCGGTGCCTGACCACAAAGCGTGGCGTAAAGATGTACGCTTGACTCATATTGAGAATAATTCGCAATTGCATTGACATAGTTGCGAATGGTTCGCATATTAACCCAGTCTACAACAATTGAGGCTCTTGATGGTTTCCCGCCGCGCTGCACTTTTTGCCCTGATCGCCTTGCTGGCCCTACCGCTTGCGCCGTTGCGCGTATTGGCCGACGCGCCACTGAAGGTTGTTGCCACCACAGGTATGATCGCCGACGCTGCCCGGCAGGTTGGCGGTGATCTGGTCGAGGTCAAGGCACTGATGGGGCCGGGCGTTGATCCGCATGCTTACCGCCAGACACGCAGTGACATCGTCGCCATGACCCGCGCCGATCTGGTGCTGTGGCATGGCCTGTATCTTGAAGCGCAGATGGATTCGTTTTTCCACGACCTGGCCCGCAAGCGCAACGTGGTGGCGGTGGCCGAGGCCCTGCCGCGCGACAAGCTGCGCCGCCATGACAGCTATGCCGATAAATTCGATCCGCATGTGTGGATGACGCCGGTCTTGTGGCGGGGTGTGGTGACAGAGGTGCAGCGCGCCCTGACCGCCACCCGCCCCGAAGGCGCGGCCACCTTTGCCGCCAACGCCAAGGCCCATCTGGCCGATCTGGACCGGTTGGCGATCTATGCCGAACGGTCGATGGCGGGGGTGCCTGCGGGCAACCGGGTTCTGATGACCGCGCATGATGCTTTTGGCTATTTCGGTGCTGCCTATGGGGTGGATGTTCTGGGCATTCAGGGTATTTCCACCGAAAGCGAGGCCGGGCTGAACCGGATCAGCGCCTTGGTCGATACGCTGGTGACGCGCCAGATCGGCGCGGTGTTTGTTGAAAGCTCGGTCTCGGACCGCAATATCCGCGCGGTGATCGAAGGGGCAACGGCCCGGGGTCATCAGGTGCAGATCGGCGGAGAGCTGTTCAGCGATGCGATGGGCGAGACCGGTACCTATGAAGGTACCTATATCGGGATGATTGACCATAATGTGACTGTGATTGCCGCAGCTCTGGGCGCTGATGTGCCGGGGCGAGGTATGGACGGCAAACTTTCGGCGGGGTTTTAACAATGCTTGAACTGGCTTCTTCACACGGGCAAATCCCCGGCGAAACCGGATTGGACAAAAGTCCGCTGGCGATCCGGGGCCTGACGGTGTCCTATGGCCAGAAACCGGCGGTGTTTTCGGTGGACATGACGGTGCAGCCTGGCGCGATGACCGCTATCATTGGCCCCAACGGGGCAGGTAAATCGACCCTGCTGAAGGCGGCGCTGGGCATCGTAAAGCCTTTGTCCGGGCAGGTGCAGGTGTTTGGCAAAACGCTGGAATCACAGCGCGGGCGCATTGCATATGTGCCGCAACGCGCCAGTGTTGACTGGGATTTCCCGACGCGGGTGATCGACGTGGTGCTGATGGGGCTATATCGCCAGCTTGGCCTTTTGGGCCGGGTACGCGCGCGTCACAAGGCCAGCGCGATGGATTGTCTGGACCGGGTTGGTATGCGTGATTTTGCGGATCGCCAGATAGGCCAGCTGTCCGGTGGTCAGCAACAGCGGGTGTTTCTGGCACGCGCCCTGGCGCAACAGGCGGATCTGTATTTGCTGGACGAACCCTTTGCCGGGGTTGATGCGGCCACCGAAAAGGCGATTATCGGCGTCCTGAAATCCCTGCGGGCTGACGGCAAGACGGTGGTGGTTGTGCATCACGATCTGGCCACTGTGGCGGATTATTTTGATAATGTGTTCCTGATCAACACCCGTAAAGTGGCCGAAGGTCCGGTGGCCACGGCCTTTACCGCCGAAACGCTGCAAGCCGCTTATGGCGGGCGTTTGGCCACAGCGCAGGTCGATCAACTGGCCCGCGCCCCGGCTGGATAAGCGCCAATGATCGCCGATGCCCTTTTGTTGCAGCTTGGCTATAACGCCACACTGGTCGCCATTGGCGCAACCTTGTTGGGGATTGCCGCCGGGGTCACCGGCACGTTTCTGTTCCTGCGCAAACGTGCGTTGGTCAGTGATGCGATTTCACACGCGACCCTGCCGGGTGTTTGCCTGGCGTTTATCATCATGGTGGCGCTGGGCGGGGACGGTCGCAATCTGGTCGGGCTTCTGGCCGGGTCGGCGATATCCGCCTCTATCGGCCTATTATGCCTTGGCTGGCTGACCCGCCACACCCGTCTGGCCGAGGACGCCGCGATTGGCGCGGTGTTGTCGGTATTCTTTGGCCTTGGTATTGTGCTGCTGACAGTGATCCAGACGATGGGGTCCGGGCGACAGGCGGGACTCGAAGGGTTTTTGCTGGGATCAACCGCCGGCATGCTGTGGGCCGATGCGATGGTGATCGCGGTGGGCGGTGCGGTGACGCTGGTGCTGATCCTGTTGCTGCGCCGTCCGATGACGCTGGTGGCGTTTGACCCGGAATATGCCGCCGCGCGTGGCTTGCCGGTAGACCGGATTGACCTGGCAATGATGGGGCTGGTGATGGCGGTGACGGTTGTTGGCCTGAAAATTGTTGGCCTGATCCTGATTGTCGCCTTGCTGATCATTCCGCCCGTCACGGCCCGGTTCTGGACGGAACGGTCTGACCGCGTGGTGCTGCTGGGCGGGGTGTTTGGCGGGGTGTCGGGCTATATCGGGGCGGCGCTGTCAGCGTCGGCGCCCAATCTGCCCACCGGGCCGATCATCGTGCTGGTCGGGTTCACCTTGTTTGCCGCTTCGCTGTTGCTGGCGCCCAATCGCGGCGTGCTGGCCGCCATCCTGCGCCATCTGCGGTTTCAGCGGCTTGTGCATTTGCGTCAGGGGTTGCTGGCGCTGGCGCAAGGGCAGCCGATTTACGAACCCCTGACCCTGCGGCTGTTGCGCCGCGCGGGACTGGCCCGCGCCGACGGGGTCGCCACCGAAACTGGCCGCGCCCGTGCGGCCAAGGCCCTGCGCGACGAAAAACGCTGGCAGGTGGTGCGCGCCGATCAGACGCATGAGGCGGCGGCGGCGCTGTATGACGGGTTGCGCGATATTGAAACCGTGCTGACCCGCGACCAGATCGCCGAGATCGACAGCCGCATTCCCGGCCCGCAGGGGGTTCCGGCATGAACGGCGAAGAATTTGTCCCCCTGTCGCTGACGCCGCTGCTGATCGGCGTCTTTGCCGCAGTGGCCTGTGCGTTGCCCGGCAATTTTCTGGTGTTGCGCCGACAGGCCCTGATTGGCGATGCCATCAGTCATGTTGTGCTGCCCGGTATCGTCGTCGCCTTTCTGGCCACCGGCATGATCGCCGCCTGGCCGATGATGCTGGGGGCGGCTGGGGCCGCCGTTCTGGCCGTGATGCTGATTGAGGCGATCCGCCGTTTGGGCCGCATCGAACCCGGGGCGGCCATGGGGGTGGTGTTCACCTCGATGTTTGCCGCCGGCGTGCTGTTGCTGGAGCAATCCGATACATCATCCGTGCACCTGGACGTGGAACATGCGCTGTTTGGCAATCTGGAAAGCCTGATCTGGCTGGATGCCATTGGCTGGTCGTCGCTGCTGGACGTCGAGGCCCTGCGTGGGCTGCCGGTGGAATTGTTTCGCATCGCCATCACGCTGATGGTGGTGGTGGTCTTTACCGTGATCTTCTGGCGCCCGCTGAAGCTGTCAACCTTCGACGAAGGCTTTGCCCAGACGCTGGGTATCCGCACCGGGGTTTTGGGCATGGCACTGGTGATCGTCGCCGCCATCGCCGCCGTTGCGGCGTTTGATGCGGTGGGGTCGATCATCGTGATCGCCATGTTTATCTGCCCGCCCGCTGCTGCGCGGCTGATGACCAACCGGCTGGAACATCAGATCGGGTGGAGCGTGGTTTTCGCCGTCGCCTCGGCCATTCTGGGCTATGTGCTGGCGGGGTACGGGCCGCTGTGGCTGGGCGGGCGTGATGCGGTCAGCGCGGCGGGGATGATTGCCACGGTGTCCGGTGTGATCCTGGCGGTGACAGCGCTGTTTGGCCCATGCCGCACCCGCGGTGGGGCCCCGCAGCAGGGCTAATCACCGGTGGCAGAATCGCCTTGGGCCATGCTAGGTATAGCGGTATGGCACATCTGGACCCCCATATCAGCGACTCTCGCCCGGTTATCCGGCAATTAGATGACTCTGCGATCAACCGCATTGCGGCGGGCGAGGTGGTGGAACGACCGGCATCAGCGGTCAAGGAACTGGTGGAAAACGCCATCGACGCCGGGGCGACCCGCATCGGTATCGACATCTCGGGTGGCGGCAAGACCCTGATCCGGGTGCGTGACGATGGCTGTGGTATTGCCCCCGAGGATCTGACGCTGGCCTTGTCGCGCCATGCGACGTCCAAGATTGACGGATCGGACCTGTTGAACATCCACACGTTCGGCTTCCGCGGCGAGGCATTGCCGTCGCTTGGCGCGGTTGGTCGGCTAAGCATCACCAGCCGGGTACCGGGCAAGGATGCCGCCTGTATCCATGTCGAAGGCGGGGCAACTGGGCCGGTGAAACCCGCCGCCCTGACCGCCGGAACCGTGGTGGAACTGCGCGATCTGTTTTTTGCCACCCCGGCGCGGCTGAAATTCATGCGCACTGACCGGGCGGAATCACAAGCGATCAGCGATGTGGTCAAACGGCTGGCGATGGCCGAACCTTCGGTTGGCTTTACCTTGCGCGACGTGTCGGGCGATGGCGACGGGCGGGTGATGTTCCGCGCTGACGCTGAAACCGGCGATTTGTTTGACGCGCTGCACAGTCGGTTGGCGCGGGTGCTGGGGCGGGAATTTGCCGAAAACGCCCTGCAAATCGACGCCACTCGCGACGGGCTGCGGCTGTTTGGCTATGCGGCGCTGCCGACCTATTCGCGTGGCGCGGCGGTGGCGCAGTACCTGTTCGTCAATGGCCGCCCGGTGCGCGACAAGATGCTGACCGGGGCGCTGCGGGGCGCCTATTTCGACTTCCTGTCAAGGGATCGCCACCCGGTTGCCGCGCTGTTCCTGGATTGCGACCCAACGCTGGTGGATGTGAACGTGCACCCGGCAAAATCCGAGGTCCGGTTTCGCGATCCCGGCATCGCGCGTGGGTTGATCGTGTCGGCGCTGCGTCACGCCTTGGCTAATGCCGGACACCGGGCGTCAACCACGGTGGCCGGGGCCACGCTGGGCGCGATGACGCCGGAACCCACAGGCGCGCGGGTTTACCAGATGGATCGCCCGTCACTGGGCGCGCGCCAGGCGGCCTATGCGGCCCAGGCGCCAGGGTTTGCCGAAACCGAAACCCAATTCAGCGGGCAAGTCGTTGAAGCCGCTCCCAGCGAGGACGCCCGCAGGGCGGAAGAGCAGTTTCCGCTGGGGGCCGCACGCGGGCAGGTACACGAAAACTATATCATTGCCCAAACCACCGATGGCATGGTGATTGTCGACCAACATGCGGCACACGAACGTTTGGTCTATGAAAAACTGAAACGCCAGATGGCGGAAAACGGCGTCGCCGCGCAGGCGCTGCTGATCCCCGAAATAGTCGACCTTTCCGAGGTCGACAGCGCCCGTTTGCTGGAAATTGCCCCAGACCTGACAAAACTAGGCCTGACCATCGAACCCTTTGGCGGTGGCGCCGTCGCAGTGCGTGAAACCCCCGCCATTCTGGGCAAGGTGGATGCCCGCGCGATGATCCACGACATTCTGGACGAGCTGACCGATCAGGGCAGCAGTCAAAGCGTGCAGGCCCGAATCGAGGCAATTCTCAGCCGCATCGCCTGCCACGGGTCCATCCGTTCGGGTCGTCGGATGCGCGGCGAAGAGATGAACGCGCTGTTGCGCGAAATGGAGGCGACGCCGCATTCCGGCCAGTGCAACCATGGCCGACCTACCTATGTTGAACTGAAACTGGCCGATATCGAGCGGCTGTTCGGGCGCACATGATTACCATTGGCGGACAAACCTATGCGCTGGATGATCCGGCGGTGATCGGGGTGCTGGTGGGCGCGGGGCTTGTCCTGTTGATTGTCCTGTTGCTCATCTTTGCCCTGCGCGCCGCCAGTCGGTCAGCCCGCAATGTGGAACCTTTGGCGCAGCAAATGCTGGTTCTGGGGCAAAACCTGCAGCAACTGGGCATGGGGCAGGAACAGATGCGCGGCGGCTTGCAGCAGGTATCCGACACCCAGGCGAATGCACAGGTGCAGGTGATCCAGACGTTCGAGACGCGCCTGTCGGACGTACAGCAGCAGATGAACGACCGCCTTGCAGATAACGCCATGCGCCAGAATCGCGCCCTGACCGAGATGCAGGAACGGATGAAGGACACGCTGCATGGCAGTTCCAAGCAAACCGCGACCTCGCTGACGCAATTACAGGAACGACTGGCGTCGATCGACAAGGCGCAGGACAATATCACCAAACTGTCGGGCGATGTGCTGTCCCTGCAGGACATCCTCAGCAACAAACAAACCCGTGGAGCGTTTGGCGAAATTCAGCTGAACGATATCGTGTCCAAGGCGCTGCCCAAGGACAGCTATGATCTGCAAGCCACGCTTAGCAACGGCAAGCGCGCCGATTGCCTGATCCACCTGCCCAACCCGCCGGGGCCGATTGTGATCGACAGCAAATTCCCGCTAGAGGCCTACGAGGCGCTGCGTCGCGCCAAGACCCCGGCAGAGCTGACCGAGGCGGCACGGATGATGAAGACCTCAGTGCGCGCCCATATCAAGGCGATAACGGAACGCTATATTCTGGACGGCGAAACCGCGGATGGCGCGCTGATGTTTCTGCCGTCCGAGGCGGTTTATGCCGAACTCCATGCCAATTTCCCCGAACTGGTGCGCGAAGGCTTTGCTGCGCGGGTGTGGATCGTGTCGCCGACCACCTGCATGGCCACGCTGAATACCATGCGGGCAATCCTGAAAGATGCGCGGATGCGCGAACAGGCGGGCGCGATTCGTAAAGAACTGGGATTGCTGCACAAAGACGTGGAACGGCTGGCCGACCGGGTGGTCAATCTGGACCGGCATTTCGGGCAGGCGTCCAAGGACATCGCCGACATCAAGATCAGCGCAGACAAGGCCGGTCGGCGGGCGTTGCGGCTGGATAATTTTGATTTCGAAGAACTGTCCCCGGATGATACAGGCAATGTTGTTCCGCTAAGCAAACCAGAGGGCTGACGGGCCAAATACCCGCCATCCGCCGGGGTTGGTCCGCGACCTGTCCGAGAAGGCCAGTATGAGGCAATCCAATGTCCACCCCCACTCCCAACCCTGAAATTGACGTTGACCAGTTGTTTCTGCGTGCTGAAATCCGGGCCGAACGGCTGGTTGCCTTGCTGCGCATGGCGATCGCCATTGGTCTGGGCCTGTCCTTTGTCCTGACCGTCTGGCCGCAGGCGGGTGATCCTCAGCCGACACCGGTACTGATCCGCCAATGGATATACGCAAGCGGCACCATGTTGGCTTATTTTTCCCTGGGTCTGGTGTCGTGGCTGGCAAATCAAAGAGGGTTGTATCGCCCGTGGATGGCCTGGCCCGCTGCGACAGCGGATTGCCTGTTTGTGCTGGTTGGTGTGGGGTTAAGCCTGGTCAATATCAGCGTCCCCGGCAGCCATGTGTTTGTTTTTCCGTCAATTTGGCTGGCGCCTTTGGTGCTGACCTTTGGCGCGTTGCGGTTCAATCCGTGGCTGCAGGCCTATATCACGCTGGTTATCGTTCTGGGCGTGTTTGCCCTATTGCAGGTTTCTTCAGCTGACGCCCAGGCACCCCGGGCGCAATCCATCGCGCTGTTCTTTTCCGGCCCGCCCAATTATATGCGCTTGGCGATGCTGGGATTGGCCGGGCTGATATTGGTTGTCGCCACGGCCCGCACCCGCGCCGTTTTGCTGACGTCGCTAACCGAGGCACGCAACAGCATCAATCTGACACGCTACTTGCCAGGGCAACTGGCCCCCCGGTTGGCCGAAGGCGGATTGGCGGAATTGCAGCGCGGCTCGCGACAGCAGATGGGGGTGCTGTTCATCGACATGCGTGGTTTCACCAACTGGTCGCAACACCGTTCACCCCAGGAAATCATCGAATTCATGACCGAATATCGCCGTCGAATTTCCAATGTCGCCCGCGAGACCGGCGGTATGATCGACAAGTTCATGGGCGATGCGGCGATGATTGTGTTCGAAGGCCATGGGGAGGCCCGTGCCGCTGCCCGCGCCTGTGTCGAATGTGCGGAGAAACTGAATCGCGAGATCAGCGGCTGGTCGCGGGCGCGGGTGGCGGCGGGTGCGGATGCGGTGCAGGCCGGGATCGGCCTGCACTGGGGCGAGGTGTTCAGCGGGGTGGTTGGTGATCAGGACAGGCTGGAATTTTCAGTGTTTGGTGACACCGTCAACACAGCCGCCCGGCTGGAGGAAATGACCAAGACACTGGGCGTGGATATTGTGGCATCGCGCGACATTTTGACGAAGGCCGGGTTCGGGCCTGCGCCCGAGGGTTGGAGCGAACTGGCCGAGGTCTCGGTGCGGGGGCGGACCGGGACGGTTGAAATACTGGGTCGTACGGTTTCATAATAGGGTCAGTCAGGCCGATTGAAATGCCGGGTATTTGCGCAAGATCAAAGACGGCGGGGTGCTGGCCGGGGTTTGGTCGGGTGAACATTGCGAACAGAAGGAAGATGGGGATGTTGGAAATTTCGCCACGTAAAGTTGCCCAAGTGGCGATGATGGCGCGCGAGTTGGACCGCGCTGAAGGCGAGTTACGCGCGTTTATCGACCGGATGAGCGAAGACGAGCAGGCCGAGTTGGTGGCTGTCATGTGGATTGGCCGCGAAAGCTTTTTCGCCGAGGATCTGGCAGAGGCGATTGCAATGGCCAAGGCCGAGGCCACAACGCCTTGCGCGGATTATCTGCTGGGGACACCGCATTTGTCGGATCATTTGGAAAACGGTTTGGATGCGCTGGGGATTTCCGCAGCGGATGCGGAAGGCGAGTTGATGTAATCCAAAGGAGCCGCGCCTGCGGCGCGGCGCTGGTTTGGTGATTTGGCGCGGATTGGGACGGAGCGTTCTGATTTGTGCCCGCGCAGTTTGAGGTGAGGGCCCGCCAAAGGGTTTTATGCCTCCGGCGGGGATATTTAAGGCCAGAAAAAGATCAGGACAGGTGATCGACGATTTGCAGGTGTTGCGCGAGTCGGTCGATGTGGCCCATCCAATCCTGTACCAGCTTTGGGTCGCTGGGGGCGGCGTGCACCCCGGCCGGGATCGCCCGATTCAGCACCGATTCAACTGCCAGCGATACCGGGACTGACACCAGTCGCGCCATCGCGGTGCCACGCGCGTCCCCCCAGGCGTCCATCACATAGGTTTTGTGCCAGACCGGGGTGCCGTCCCGGTCTGCCTGTAGCGAGACGCACAGGATCACCCGGTCTGGTTCGTCTTCGTCATAGGCGTGTTCGGCCCAGAACTGATCAGACATTTCTGTCAGCCGCGCGTCGCCTTCGGGGCCTGTCAGCGATTCGACTTCGGCGAACACATCGCTCCAGGCGTCGGCCCAACCGTTCAGGCGCAGGGTGCCACGGACGAATTCGCGCACTGGCCAGCTTTCTTCGAACCCGTACTCTGCCATGAAGGGCAGGCTGTCGCGGTTTGGGTAGACCTCAAAACTTTCGGGGATGGGCAGCGGGGCGGTATAGCTGGTGATGGCGTCCCAGGGGCGGTTCACGCCAAGTGGCGCGTAGTTGCGGATGGATTGAGAGGGTGAGCGCAGCGCTTTGAGCACGCCCAGTGGTGACCAGCTGAATTTATAGCGGAACGGGTTGGGGTTTTTCGGCACGCCACCGCAGTAAGAGGTAAAGCTGAGGTGGTTGGTGGCATCGAAGGCTTTTGAGGCCCGGTAATCGGCCATCAGCGCATGCGCCATCAGGTGGTCGATGCCGGGGTCAAGGCCAACCTCGTTCACCAGTGCCACGCCTGCTGTGCGGGCGGCATCATCCAGCGCGCGCATTTCCGGGGCGATGTAGGACGAGCTGACGAAATGCGCCGCCTTAGATATTGCCAGTTTGGCCAGAGGGACATGCCAGTCGCCGGGTAGCATCGACACGATTACGTCGCCTTTGGCTGTAGCGTCGGCCAGTTTGTCGATGTCGAAGGCGCGGATGTTTTGCGTCAGGTCTCCGACGGCCTGTTGCGCCTTGTCCACGGTTCGGTTCCAGACAGTGACGTCATAGCCAGCCTCAATCAGGCGGCGCAGGCCGGGGATGGCCGACAGGCCAGTGCCACACCAGTGGATTGTCATGGTTCAGATCCCTTTCATATGGGTGTCAAACGTCGCCTTGGCGCGGCCCCAGACGCCGGTCGACAGCGTGTCCAGTGTCAGCAGCGATGGCAAGAGCTGTTCTGCGTAATCCATCGAGCTTTCGACGGGCAGCATCGAAGGCAGGTTGTCGATGGCGGTGATATCCAGCGGGGGGGTGTCGTGCACCCGCAGCGCCGGTTCGTCCCAGGTTGTGGTGTGGTCATAGACCTTTATCGGGGAAAAGTCGCTGTCGGGGTCGCAGGCGATATCGCCGATCACCGACAGGGATCGGGGTGCGGATTTGGCGCTGGCGGGGACAAAGACCGGGGTACCGGGGCGCGCCAGGATGCAGTTGAGGAATATGTCATGGGTCAGGATTTCGGGGAACGGCCCGCCACTGGCGGTTTCGGCCATGTCCCATTTGGTGACGTTGACCCCCAGTGCTGTGCAGAGGTCAGCCGCACCTGTGCCGACACGACCCAATGCGCCAATGACGATGGCGCGGGGGCGGGCAGTATTTGTCGCGTCGAGTTCGGCCAGCAGATTGGCGCACAGGGCGGCGGAGTCGGGATAGACCGACACGGGGCCGGCGATGGTGCCGCGTTGTTGTGCGGCCCAGCATTTCAGCGCCACGGCGGCGCCGGCGTAGCCTGCCCAATAGCCAAAGGCGGCGACGCGGCGGTTGGTTTCGTCCACCAGGTATTCCAGATCATACATCGTGCCGCCCCCGGCAGCGAACCGGCGCAGCAGGATTTGCCCCGAAGGTTGGCCCTTGTAGGCATGGCCGAACAGGATGTGGCGATGCGTTAGCGGGCTGCCGTCCTCGGGCAGTTCCTTCAGGCCAAAGATGATGGCATCGGCGGGCGCATCGGGCCAGCTGTTTTCCGGGGCAATCTGGCATCCGGCGGCACGGTAGCCGTCGATGGGGATGGCGCGGACCGAGGATTCCTCGACCGTGACCTGAAGGCCT
>JGI24025J20009_10002661_pt1 | contig 12622 bp, 13 predicted proteins | sample Cruoilmetagenom3_FD_20009 | JGI IMG/M metagenome (IMG submission 20009)
CTGCTGGTCATTGCCGGTCTAATCGCCATGCCGGCGCCGACGTCGGCGCAGGATTTCGGCCGTGTCGTCTCTCCGATCCTCACCCTTGACCGCGAACAGCTCTTCGCCGGCACGCTCTACGGCCAGCGGGTGAACCGCGAACTCGAAGCCGCCTCCACCGCGATGGCGGCAGAGACGCGGGCGATCGAGGCGGCACTGGAGGCCGAGGAGCAGGCGCTGACCGAACAGCGCGCGACGATGGAGCCCGAGGGCTTCCGGGAACTCGCCAGCGCGTTCGACGACAAGGTCCAGGCGCTGCGCGCCGAGCGCGAGGCGGCGGAAGCCGATCTCCTGGCCCAGATCGAGGCCGCGCAGCTCGCGTTCTTCAACCGCATCGGCCCGGTGCTCGGGCAGCTTGTGCGCGACCGCGGCGCGGTGCTGATCGTCGACCGCCGGGCGGTGTTGCTGGCGGCGACCGATATCGATGCCACCTCCGCCGCCATCGAACGGATCGACGCCGTCCTCGGCGATGGCGGCGACCTGGGGGGCCGTGCCGGCGTGGAGCAGAGACCGACAACCGACACCCCGGCGCCGGTCGAAGACACAACCGGCGCGGGTGCCATCGGGGTCGACACGATCCCCGCACCGCAGCCCCCTGCCGAAGATCCCGACGCCAGCCCGCAAGAGTGAACGACCGCCCGCGCGCCGCTCCTGCGCCCGCGCGCCTGACCCTGCGAAGGAGCCCCCCAATGACTGACATGACCGACATGACCGAGGTGCCGAGCACCGCCGATATCGACCTCATCAAACGCTGCATCCCGCACCGCTACCCGTTCCTGTTCATCGACCGGGTCGAAGAGGTTGTCGCCAACAAAAGCGCGGTCGGCATCAAGATGGTCACCGTCAACGAGCCGCATTTTCAGGGCCACTTCCCGTCGGCCCCGATCATGCCCGGCGTCACCATCGTCGAGGCGATGGCCCAGACCTCGGCGGTGATGGTCGCGCTCTCGCTCGACCTCGTCGGCAAAGACGCGCTGGTCTATTTCATGGGGATCGACGGCGTGAAATTCCGCCGCAAGGTGGTGCCCGGCGACGTGCTGCGGATGGAAATCACCACCCTGCGCGGCGGCCCCGGATCCAAGGTCTGGAAGTTTTCCGGCAAGGCAACCGTCGACGGCCAGGTCGCGTGCCAGGCCGAGTTCTCGGCGATGATTGATCTGAGCGGCGGCAAGGCCTAGGGGCAAAGCCGCTTCAAAGCGGCTTTCGAAGCGGTTTTGAAACCGCTTCCCCCCGCTCGCGGCACGCGTGTCGCGCAGGGCTCAGGGTTCAGCGTTCAGGGTTCAGGGCCAGGCCGCGCGGATGTCGCGCGCCAGGTCCTGCGCCGACAGGGCCGCCGCGCCGCCACCGGCGTCCGCCTTGACGTAGCCCACCAGCCCGAAGGGCAGATCTCCCGTCAGGGCGCCCGCCACGATCCTATCGATCAGGATCGTCTCGCGCCCCGGGAGCGGCACCGGGGTTCGCGGCAGCGGCGCGGCGGGGTAGATCTCGCCGATCAGCTCGGCGCAGAACAGCTCCGAACCGTCGTTCGCGTCGAAACGCATGTCGAACGGCACCCCCATACGGTCGAGCCCCCGGCCCAGCGCCGTGATGCGGTCCATACCCAGGGGGCGCAACGCCACCACCGCGTCGGTGTTCAGCACCACATCACCGGTCGTGAGCCGCACCCCGCCGTCGACCGCTTCGAGATAACTGGCGCCCGCTGCGATCTGCTCGCGATAGGGCACCAGCGCAGGAAGCTGCCAGAGCCCGGCGGCGCGCAGTTGCGCCTCGGTGCCGATGTAGACCGCGCCATGGGTGAATTGCCCCGGGATCAGCTGGCCCGAGACCCGGTTGCGGTTTTGAACGAAGACCACATCCATCGGCCGGAGCGCTGCTTCGACCAGCGCGCGGGCCTCCGGCACCGCTTCCAGGTGACCGCGCCTTAGCTGGATCAAACCGACCTGACGCATGAGTTCGACATTGGCATCGGCCAGTTCGATCGCCCACGTGGGGTAATCGCCGGTCCCGTTGCAGCACCCCGACACGATCTCCCTCGGCGGCCGGGACGTGTCCTGCCCGTCCGTCACGACCGGCGCCGCTGCGCAACCGGCAAGGCTCAGCGCCACCGCGAGCCGTTCGCCGCGCCACCACGGTCTGCGTTTCAATCTACGTCGAACGCGCATGTCTTCTGTCTCCCAACCGGTACAGCACCGCCGATCCGGTCCCCGGCCCGTCCCCGGTGCGCCGCGCGGTCACACCCTGTCGCTCTTCCCTAACCCGGGATCTGCCGTATGTCACGCGTGCGGGACCGACCGTTCAGCCCCGCGCAGGCGATCATCTCGTCGACCGCTGCCGGCATACCGGGGTGCGCCGCGATCGCGTCGGCGATTGGCCCACGGTCGATCGTCGGCAAGTCCTCGATCGTCGGCAAGTCCTGGATCCGCGAAATCACCGCGTTGCGCGTCGCTTCTGTCGGGCTTTCGAACACCGCGAGGTCGAGGCCCATAACGGCGATCTGGTCGGTCATTCGGTCCGTCGCGGCGCGACAAGGAAAACCGGTTCGGCCGCTTACGCCGCGGCTTCCAGCATCGCCCGGAGCGACGCCTCGATCTGGCCGCCGCAATAGAGCGGCTCCGGCCAGTCCGCGCGCAGGCGCGCAATTTCGGCGCGCGCGGCGACCCGGTCGACCAGGGCGACCAGTGTCGGGGCGTTGTGTTGGAGCAGCGGGCGCAGCCCCGGCAGCTTGTCCACCATCGTGTGCCAGAGCGCGGCAAGGGTGAGATCGGCCAAGCTGGGGGTATCGACGCCAAACAGGAAGCCCTGATCCGGCGTCACACCGTTCGCCACCGCGACGCTTTCGTGAACTGACATCCACCGCGGTAGCCGGTCACCGGTAAACGCCGCCCAGGCCATCCGGTCCCACATCTGCGCGCCGTGGTAACGGGTGATCTCGTAGAGCACGTCCATCGCGTCGCAGATCAGCCGTAGGGTCTCGTTGGGCGCCGCGATCAGCCCGTGCTTTCCCCCGAGATACATCAGGATCGCGGGAGTCTGGCTGAGGTGGCGGCCGGTGGCGTGGTCTGTGAGAAGCGGTTGCGCGAGGAAGGGGTACTCCGTTTCTGCGGGGTCGGTCATCGCTTCGTCCCAGGACGCGCCTGCCTGCGCGAGCGCGAAACGGATGAAATGGCCGCGGAACGGGATCGGCCAATAATGGAGCGTGTAGTCTGTCATCGCCTGTGTCCCTGCTATGGCGCGCATGTGAGGCTAGACCGGTTCGGCCGCCGATTGAAGCGCGGACGCGCCCGGCCCCGATCCCCGGCCCCGAACCTTGGCCCCGATCTCGCGCCCGGGCCCCTGGCCCCGATCGCCGGTCCCGGCCCGCCGAGAGGACGCGCCTTTCGGCGCGGCGCCTGCGGCGAGCGGGGGGCGCGCCTGCGGCGCGCTGGGACCCCGGCCGCCGGAGTGCCCGGGTGGGCGAAGTGGTCGTTAGCGCCACCGTCGAGGAAATCAATCTCTTGACCCCTGTCCGAGTTTGCCCACCCCATCGCCCATTCCCGCGCCGGGCCTCAGCGTCCTGCCCAGATCCAGCCGCCGCCGAACACCCGCGAGCCCTCAGGGGCATAGAACACGCAGGCCTGACCAGGGCTCACCCCTTCCTCCGGGGTCAGCAGATCCACCTGTGCCTCCGTCTCCGAGACCGGCCGCACGATCGCTTCGCGCGGCGGACGGGTCGAGCGGACTTTGACGCTCAGGTGCCATGCGTCGCGCGACGTGAACGGCGCATCGCCCAGCCAGTTGATCTCGCGCACAGGCACGGTACGGGTCGCCAGCATCTCTTTCGGGCCGACGACCACCTGGCGCGCCTCGACATCGAGCCGCACCACATAGAGTGGCTCCGAGAGCCCGCCGATCCCGAGCCCGCGGCGCTGGCCGATCGTGTAGTGGATCACCCCCTCGTGGCTGCCCAGCACCCGCCCGTCGGCATCGACGATCTCGCCCGGTTCCGCTGCCCCGGGACGCAGCTTCTCGATCACGCCGGCATAATTCCCGTCGGGCACGAAGCAGATGTCCTGACTGTCGGGCTTGTCGGCGACCTCGAGGCCGAACCGGCGGGCCAGCGCCCGGGTCTCGGCCTTGGTTTCGAGATGCCCGAGCGGGAAGCGCAGGAAGGCGAGCTGGTCCGGCGTCGTCGAGAACAGGAAATAGGACTGGTCGCGCACCGGGTCGGCGGCGCGGTGCAATTCGGGGCCCTGCGCGCCTTTGAAGCGCTGGATGTAATGCCCGGTCGCCATGCAGTCGGCGTCGAGATCGCGGGCGGTCTCGAGCAGATCCTTGAACTTCACCCGCTCGTTGCAGCGGATGCAGGGCACCGGGGTGGCGCCGCCGAGATAGCTGTCGGCGAACTCTTCGATCACTGCCTCGCGGAAGATGTTCTCATAATCCAGAACGTAATGCGGAAAGCCCATTTCCTCTGCGACCCGGCGGGCATCGTGGATGTCGACCCCGGCGCAACAGGCGTTTTTCTTCGCCAGCGCGGCCCCGTGATCATAAAGTTGCAGGGTCACGCCGATCACGTCGTATCCCTCCTCCTTCAGCATCGCGGCCACCACCGAGCTGTCGACGCCGCCCGACATGGCGACCACCACACGGGTCTCGGCCGGGGGCTTCGCGAGCCCCAGGGAATTGAGCTGGATATCGGCTGTCGAGACGGTCATTGGNGCCTCCGGAANGGGTCGAACCCGGCAATATAGGAAAATTGGAGATAACAACAAGCCCNGGCTTCACCTCTCCTTAAGCGGTTTTGGTCAATCTGGTCCTCGAGACGAAGAGGTANNGCCATGTATCTGAAGAAAGTGGACGGACCGCGTGCCGTGCGGTTGCCGGACGGTTCGATCATGACCCGGGCGGACCTGCCGCCGGCCAAGACACGCCGCTGGGTGGCCAGCCGCAAAGCGGCGGTGGTCCGGGGCGTCATCCATGGCCTCATCCCCCTGGCCGACGCGCTCGCGACCTATGGATTGTCGGAAGAAGAGTTCATGGAGTGGAAAACCGCGGTGGACCGTCACGGAGAAGCCGCACTCAAGGCCACTCAATTGCAGAGATATAGACAACCTTGAGGTGTTTTCGCTAAAAGTTCTGCAACGGTAACGGGCCGTTAACTATTTACGCCCAAGGTGTTTACCAACAGAACGGATGAAAGCGGAGACAGACCCATGCGCATTCTGCTGGTTGAAGACGACCCCACCACGTCGCGCTCGATCGAGCTCATGCTCACCCACGCGAACCTCAACGTCTATTCCACCGATCTCGGGGAAGAGGGTGTCGATCTCGCCAAGCTCTATGACTACGATCTGATCCTCCTGGATCTCGGCCTGCCGGACATGAACGGTCACGAGGTGTTGCGCCAGCTCCGCATGGCCAGGATCGACACGCCGATCCTGATCCTCACCGGCTCCGACGACACCGAGGACAAGCTCAAGGGTTTCGGGTTTGGCGCCGACGACTACATGACCAAGCCCTTCCACCGCGAAGAACTGGTGGCCCGGATCCACGCGATCATCCGTCGCTCGAAGGGGCATGCGCAATCTGTGATCGCCACCGGCAAGGTCGCGGTCAACCTGGATTCGAAATCGGTCGAAGTGGATGGCAAGCAGGTGCACCTGACCGGCAAGGAATACCAGATGCTGGAGCTGCTGTCCTTGCGCAAGGGCACGACGCTTACCAAGGAGATGTTCCTCAACCATCTCTACGGCGGCATGGACGAGCCCGAACTCAAAATCATCGACGTCTTCATTTGCAAGCTGCGCAAGAAGCTGGCAACGGCGACGGGCGGCGACAATTACATCGAGACGGTCTGGGGCCGCGGCTATGTGCTGCGCGATCCGGAGCCCGACGAGATGATCGGCCCTCTGGCGATGGGCGCCTGACCACCGCGCCACTTCCCCCTGGCTGAACGCTCGATCCTTCCCTTCCCGACCGGCGCCGCTGTGAACGGCGCCGGTTATTCCCTTTGTGCGAGGGTTTTCGCGCGGGGTCGCGGGCCCCGGCCGGGGCGCTGCAGGATGCTCGGAATGCCTCTCCGGTGCGACGATCCCCAGGGGTTCCCTGTGCCAAGAAAGCAGGGCGCCCGCGCCGGGGGATCACCGTCCGCCGCGGGTTCCTTCTGGACGCAAGGCGGGTCGCGGCCTACACAAAAGAGACCATGAACGCCCCGGGGGAGGCTGCATGTCTCAGGACCAATTCGCCGAAATCGCCGTCGAAGACCTCGATGAGGCGCAGGCCGCGGCGGAGCTCGAACGCCTTGCGGCTCTCATCCACGCCGCGGACGAAGCCTATCACGGTGCCGACGCGCCCGAGATTTCGGACGCGGCGTATGACGCGGCGAAACGGCGCAACGCGGAGATCGAGGTGCTATTCCCGGCGTTGAAACGTGCCGACAGCCCGTCGGACGCGGTCGGCGCGCCGGTCAGGGAGGGGTTTGCCAAGGCCACCCATGCGGTGCGGATGCTGTCGCTCGCCAACGTGTTCGACGCCGACGAGCTCGGCGAGTTCGACGCGGGCCTGCGCAATTTCCTCGGGTTGGGCCGGGACGCCCCGCTGACCTATACCGCTGAGCCCAAGATCGACGGGCTGTCGCTGAGCTTGCGGTACGAGAACGGCTGGCTGGTCCAGGCCGCGACCCGGGGCGACGGCGCGGTCGGCGAGAATGTCACCGCCAACGCCCGCACCCTTGCCGAGATCCCGCAAACGATTGCCGACGCGCCGGACCTGCTCGAGGTGCGCGGCGAGGTCTACATGGGCCACGAAGATTTCGCGGCTCTCAACGCCCGGCAGGCGACGGCGGGGCAGAAACCCTTCGCCAACCCGCGCAACGCCGCCGCCGGCAGCCTGCGCCAGCTCGACCCGGGCATCACCGCGGCGCGGCCGCTGAGGTTCTTCGCCTACGCCTGGGGCGCGCTTTCGGCCCCGCTCGCCGAGACCCAGTTCGCGGCCATCGAACGGCTTGCCGCTTTCGGGTTCGCCACCAATCCGCTGACCCGGCGTTGCGAAACCCGCGCCGACCTCCTCGACCATTACGCAGCGATCGAAGCGCAACGGGCGACCTGCCCTATGACATCGACGGGGTCGTCTACAAGGTCGACGACCTCGCGCTCCAGGCCCGTCTGGGCTTCCGGTCGACCACGCCGCGGTGGGCCATCGCCCACAAGTTTCCCGCCGAGAAGGCCTGGACCTGGCTCGAGGGGATCGACATCCAGGTCGGCCGCACCGGCGCGCTCTCACCCGTTGCGCGGCTGCACCCGGTGACCGTGGGCGGCGTGGTCGTCTCCAACGCGACGCTGCACAACGAGGACTACATCGCCGGGCGCGATTCCAAGGGCGCGCCGATCAGGGGTGGCAAGGACATCCGCATCGGCGATTGGGTCGAGGTCTACCGTGCCGGTGACGTGATCCCGAAAGTTGCGGACGTCGATTTGTCGAAGCGTCCGGCCGGTGCCACGGCCTATGCCTTCCCCGAAACCTGTCCCGATTGCGGCTCGGAGGCGGTGCGCGAGGAGGGCGATTCGGTGCGCCGCTGCACCGGCGGGCTGATCTGCCCGGCCCAGGCAGTGGAGAAGCTGAAGCATTTCGTCTCCCGCGGCGCGTTCGACATCGAGGGGCTTGGGGCGAAACAGGTCGAGATGTTCTACGCCGACGAGATCCTGCCGATCCGCGAGCCCGCCGACATCTTCACCCTTTCCGCGCGGGATGCGCAGACCCTCGCCAAGCTCGCGAACCGCGAGGGCTGGGGCGAGAAATCGGCCAGCAACCTCTTTGCCGCCATCGAGGAGCGACGCAAGATCGAGCTCCGGCGCCTGATTTTTGCGCTCGGCATCCGCCATGTGGGCGAGGTGGTCGCGGGCGATCTCGCGCGCCACTACCACAGCTGGGATGCGTTTATCGAAGCTGTCGACACCGCGGTGCCGGCGGGGCTCCGGCATCTCGAGACCGAAGCCGCGGTGCGGGCCGAACGGGCGGCGGCGGCGCAAGAGGGCCGGCGGGCCCGCATTTCGGACACCGAAAAGGCGGCCTGGGCGGCGGAGCCGGCGGTGCCCGAGGCGGCGCGCGCGGCCTGGGACGAGTTGGTTGGCATCGACGGGATCGGCGCGGCGGTGGCCTCGGCGCTTGTCGCGGCCTTCCACCAGCCCGCCGAACGTGCCTCGATCGAGCGGCTCGCGCGCCAGCTCGAGGTGATCCCGGCCGAACAGACCGGCGATGCCGACAGCCCGGTCGCTGGCAAGACGCTCGTCTTCACCGGCGCGCTCGAAAAAATGACCCGGGCCGAGGCCAAGGTGCGGGCCGAGGCGTTGGGGGCCAAGGTGGCGGGATCGGTGTCGTCGAAGACCGATCTGTTGATCGCCGGCCCCGGGGCCGGGTCGAAGGCGAAGAAGGCGGCGGAGCTTGGCGTCGAGACCATCGACGAGGACGGTTGGCTCGCCTTGATCGGGGAGGGCCAGGCTTAAGATGGCGACCCGGCCGGAGATCCTGTTTCCACTGTTTTCCAACCTCGATACGCTGGGCGGGGTCGGTCCGAAAACCGCGAAGGCGTTTGAGGCGCTCGACATCGAACTGCCGCGTGATCTTTTGTTTTCGTTGCCCTATGCCGGGGTCGACCGGCGGTTTCGCGCTTCGATCCAGGAGGTCGTGCCTCCGGCGACGGTGACGGTCGAGGTCGAAGTCGGCCAGCACCGCGCGCCGCGCTCGAAATCCGCCCCCTACCGGGTCGACGTGCGCGACACGCTGACCACCTTCCAGCTGGTCTTCTTCCATGCCAACACCGATTGGCTGCAGCGCCAGCTTCCCACCGGCCAGAAACGGCTGGTGTCCGGCAAGCTGGANCTGTTCGANGGCATTGCCCAGATGGTGCATCCCGACTACATCCTGCGCCCGGGCCAGGCCNAGCAGATCCCCGATTTCGAGCCGACCTACCACCTCGCAGCGGGGATCACCCAGAAGCTGATGCTGCGCGCCATCGGCGAGGTGCTGATGCGGATCCAGCCGCTGACCGAATGGATCGATCCGCCGCTCATTGGCCGCGAACACTGGCCGGCCTGGCATGACGCGGTGCGCGAGGCCCATGCGCCCGAGGGGCAGGACGACATCGGCCCGCAGGCGCCCGCCCGCCGCCGGCTGGCCTATGACGAGTTCTTCGCGCATCAACTGACCCTGGCGCTGGCCCGTGCCAAGATGCGGCGCGGCAAAGGGCGGGCGAGCCGCGGCGACGGGCACCTGCGTGCCCGGGTGCTGGCGGCCCTTCCGTACCGCCCGACCGCGGCCCAGGCCCGGGCGATGGAAGAGATCGCCACGGATCTGGGGGCGGGGCTGCGGATGAACCGGCTGTTGCAGGGCGATGTCGGCGCCGGCAAGACACTGGTGGCTTTCATGTCGCTGCTGATCGCGGTCGAAGCGGGCGGGCAGGGGGTGATGATGGCGCCCACCGATATCCTCGCGCGCCAGCATCTCGCCTCGCTCGCGCCCCTTGCGGCCAGCGCCAAGGTGGTGGTCGAGCTGCTCACCGGGCGCGACAAGGGGGCCGAACGGCGCGCCAAGCTCGACGCGTTGAAGCGCGGCGACATCCACATCCTCGTCGGCACCCACGCGGTGTTCCAGGAGGACGTCGAATACCACGACCTGCGTCTCGCCATTGCCGATGAGCAGCACCGGTTCGGGGTGAACGAGCGCATGAAGCTGGGTGCCAAGGGTCAGGTGACGGATGTGCTGGTGATGACGGCCACACCGATCCCGCGCTCGCTGGCGCTGGCGCAATACGGCGACATGGATGTGAGCGTGCTCGACGAAAAGCCGCCGGGGCGCAAGCCCATCACCACCGCGCTGGTCTCGACCGAACGCATGCAGGCTGTGGTCGAGCGGCTGAGGTCTGCGGTGGCGGAGGGGCGGCAGGCCTATTGGGTCTGCCCGCTGGTCGACGAAAGCGAAGTGAGCGAGCTCACAGCATCCACGGAACGGTTCAAGGCCTTGCGCTCAGCCCTCGGCGAGGGGTTGGTCGGCCTCGTCCACGGGCAGTTGCCAGGCGCCGAGAAGGATGCGGCGATGGCCGATTTCGCGGCCGGGCGGACCAAGGTTCTGGTGGCGACGACGGCGATCGAAGTCGGCGTCGACGTGCCCAATGCGAGTATCATGGTGATCGAACGGGCCGAGCATTTCGGCCTCGCTCAGCTGCACCAGCTGCGCGGCCGGGTGGGGCGCGGCGAGGCGGCCTCGACCTGTCTCTTGATGTACCAGCCGCCGCTGACCGAGAGTGCCGAACGCCGGCTCTCGGTGCTGCGCGAAACCGAGGACGGGTTCCGCATCGCCGAGGAAGACCTGGCCATGCGCGGCGCGGGGGATCTCATCGGAACCGCGCAATCGGGCCTGCCGAAGTTCCGCGTGGGCGATCTCGAGGCTCAAGCCGGGCTGATGGCGGTGGCCCAGAGCGATGCGCGCAAGCTCCTGCGCGAGGATCCGGGGCTTGAAAGCCCGCGCGGCGAGGCCGCACGGCTCTTGCTGTGGCTCATGCGCCAGGACGAAGCAATTCGTCTGATCTCAGTGGGTTAGCCCGACGCCGGGGGCAAGGTTCGCGATCCCAATGTGCCGGTTTCGGAAACAGATGTTCAAAAAGTTCGCTTTTGTTCTCAAAATGTCCTTGCCATGCGGGCGGAACATATGCGAACAAAGAGTCAACAAGAGAACATCGACCGATCAAGCGGCCGTCATGAGCAGGAGCCAGACACATGCAAGAGATCAAAGCTATTCTTTCGCGTTCGTCCGCCACCATCTGGCAAGACCTTGCCGGCGGCGTCGGCCTGGTCGTGGTGCTCGTCGGCGGGCTGTACCTGCCCGGGCTACTCTGACAATCCCGGCGCGGCCCGCCCAAGATCCCGGCCACGCCACCCCTCGTTTTCTGCCTGCGGACTCACGGTTCTTCCCGCACTTCGTCCCTCGCGGGTCCCGGCGGCTCCCACCGCCTGCACCCCGGCCACTGCCTCTGTCCCGGCCGGACCCGGAACCAACCGCACCAACTGCCGCCCGCTCCCCGGAGCGTGGCGGCATTCTTTTTTCCCGAAACAAAAGGGTCAGGCCACGGTGGCGGCCACCTCGTCGTAGCCGCGAGGGTTGCGTCCCAGGCCAAGAGGATAGAAGGATGCCGGTTGCGGTAGGCGGCGGCCGGGCGCAAGATTTCGAGCGCTTGGAAAGGCGCAGGCGGGGTCGGGCCGTCTTCGGTCAGCATGACACAGAGCGCGTCGCGACCGGCCGCGATCGTTGCGCGGGGCAGGCCGATGACCGCGGCGCCGAGCACCGCCGCCGAGGCCTGGCCCAGGGCACAGGCGCGCACGTTTTGAGCAAAATCCACGATCCGCCCGCGCTCCACAACGAGATCCACCGTCACGGTCGAGCCGCAAAGCGGCGAACGTTTTTTCACGCTGGCCTGCGGCGCGGTGAGACGGCCGGTGTGCGGGATGTCGGCGGCAAGGGCCAGAATCCCGCCCGAATAGAGCTCTTCGAGGCTTTGTTCACCCATGGGTTTCCCTTCCCTGCGCTCCCCTCTAGATAGACGGGGGCCTGGTGAAAGAAAAGGACCGACGATGGCGTTCGACCCTTCAACTCTGAGTTACAACGAAGCGGGTTTGGTGCCCGCGGTGGCGCAGGACGCCGCGACCGGCGAGGTGCTGATGCTCGCCTGGATGAATGCCGAGGCGGTTGCGCGCACGCTCGAGACCGGTCGGGTGACCTACTGGTCGCGGTCACGCCAGGCCCTCTGGGTCAAAGGCGAGACCTCGGGCCATGTCCAGACGCTGGTGGAGATGCGGATCGATTGCGACCGCGACGCCCTGTTGGTGTTGGTCGACCAGGTCGGCCCGGCCTGCCACACCAACCGGCGGTCGTGTTTCTACACCGGGGTGCGGGGCGGCGGCGAAGTGGTCCTGTCCGAACCGATGGACTAGCGACGCGGGCGGCCGGGGGACACGCTCCCTCATGCTGGAGGTATGGCACCGGCGCGACGGCCTGTAGAGGTGTTTGTGGACCAATGAGGCGGGCATCGACAATCGGCTTCCACGGAACGAACTGTGCACGCGACGTGTGCAATCGCCTCGGATTTGTGCACAGGCTCGCGTGACGCCGGGCATTGTTTCCGTTCAGCCGACGGATGGGAGCCTGACCATCGCGCGGATGTCGGTAGGGCTGTGGCCGGTGTTGCGGTAGTGCCGGATGGCGCGCGCGTCGTCGCGCTTGGCGAGCCGTTTGCCGGTCTCGTCGCGGATCAGCCGGTGGTGGTGGTAGCGCGGCGTCGGCAGGCCGAGCAGGCGTTGCAGCACGACATGGATCGGCGTGGCGCTGAACAGGTCTTGCCCGCGCACCACCTCGGTGACCCCTTGGGCCGCGTCGTCGAGCACCACGGCAAGGTGGTAGGAGGTGGCGATGTCCTTGCGCGCGAGCACCACATCGCCGATCTCGCGCACGAGGCTGTCGCGACCCGTCTCGATCCAGCCGGTTTCCCCCGCCGGGCCGTGCCCGGCCTCTTCGAACCCGACCGACCAGCGGGTCTCGCCCGGCCCGGCGGCGTCGG
>JGI24025J20009_10002663_pt1 | contig 12619 bp, 10 predicted proteins | sample Cruoilmetagenom3_FD_20009 | JGI IMG/M metagenome (IMG submission 20009)
CACAAGCAGCTTATCCCTTAATTTCCCATTTATCTGGATAGCCAGAGTAATTTGCTCTTCCTTGGTCAACTCCTCGTCAAAGCTCGGCCAGGGTTGATTGTGAATGCTATAAGGATGCCCGGTTTTGGCCCATAGCTCCTCAGTTAGGTGAGGAGCAGTAGGAGCAAGAAGGAGGAGTAAATATGCAATAGCCTCCTGCCACAAAGAAGCTGAAACATTCCTTGCTTCCTGCACCTTGGATAGATAATTGGTGAACTCCATAAGGCTGGCCAGCATGGTGTTGAAGCGAAACCTTTCCAAATCCTCGGTTACCTTTTTGACCGTCTTGTGAGCAACGCGTTGAAGTTCTTTTCCCGCCTTTGGCTCGACAGCCCGGCTAATGTAGTTTCTCTCCGCTAACCTCCATACCCTGTTTAGCCACCTGCTCATACCCACAATCCCGCTGTCGCTCCACTCCCCTCCCAGTGACCAAGGCCCGATAAACATAAGGTAAGCACGAACGGCGTCGGCCCCCAACTCAGCCACATACTCATCTGGGGCAACTACATTGCCCTTAGATTTGCTCATCTTCCCGCCACCATAGACAATTGTTCCCTGGTTGAAAAGACGAGTGAAGGGCTCATCAAACTCAATCACGCCTACGTCTCGTAATGCCTTAATGAAAAAACGAGCATAGAGAAGATGCAGCACAGCGTGTTCAGCGCCCCCGGTATACAAATCCACTGGCAGCCAATACTTTATCTTAGCGTCATCAAACGGAGCATCATCCGTTTTCGGGCTGGTATACCTCAAGAAATACCAGTTAGAACACATGAAAGTATCCATGGTATCGGTTTCCCTTCGCCCTGGCCCGCCACATTTTGGACAGGTGGTATTGACGAATGGTTGGCAATATTTGAGGGGGGATTCGCCGGTAGGCTTAAACTCGGCGTCACGCGGAAGTAGAACGGGTAAGTCCTGCTCAGGAACAGGAACCATACCGCATTTATCGCAATAGACTATAGGTATGGGCGCCCCCCAGTAGCGCTGTCTAGAGATAAGCCAATCACGAATACGATAAGTAACAGTACGCTTTCCCCACCCTCTTTCTTCCAACAAGTCACACACTGCCTCATACCCTTTTTCACTGCGCAACCCGCTGAACTCTCCAGAATTTACCATGGTGCCGTACCCAACGTACGGCTCTGCTAATTCTTCGCCCGACCACCCTGGAGGGGCGACCACAGTTGTGATAGGAAGGTTGAATTTCGTAGCAAACTCGAAGTCTCTTTCATCATGAGCCGGAACCCCCATAACTGCTCCAGTACCATAGGTTAGCAGCGCATAATCTGTAATCCACACGGGTATCTTTTCCCCACTGACTTTGTTGACGACATAGCTTCCCAAGAAGACCCCTGTTTTCTCCTTACCCACAGCTGTCCGTTCATAGTCAGCCTGCCGCCGACACCAGTCAACATATTCCTCCACCTCAGCCTTATGTTCTGGAGTGGTTAGCTGAGGAACTAAAGGGTGCTCCGGCGCAAGCAGAAAGAAAGTCACCCCAAAGAGCGTGTCGGGGCGAGTTGTAAATACCCTTATTCCCTTCTGCCCTACATCTTCACACTCGAGACCAAAGGAAATCTCGGCACCTTCGCTCCTACCAATCCAGTTCTGTTGCATTATTCTTATGCGCTCTGGCCAATCTATGCCGCTGAAGTCAAGAAGTTCCTCAGCATACTTAGTAATCCTCAAAAACCACTGCTCCAATTCCTTTTTCGTCACTGACGTACCACACCTCTCGCATAGTCCCTCACCGACCACTTGCTCATTGGCCAAAACCGTCTGACATCTAGGACACCAGTTGACTGGCGCTTTACCCCGGTAGGCCAGACCAGCGTGATAGAACTTCAGGAAAAACCATTGCGTCCAGGTATAGTATTCAGGAAGGCAGCTAACCACCTCTCGATTCCAGTCATAGATTGCTCCCATGCTCTTGAGTTGTCGGCGCATGTTCTCTATATTCCCCATTGTCCACTTGTAAGGGTGGATACCGCGGCTGATGGCCGCGTTTTCCGCCGGCAAGCCGAAAGCATCAAAACCCATAGGATGAAGCACATTGTACCCCTCCATCCGCTTAAATCTGGCATGGACATCCGAGGGCGCCATGGCGTACCAATGGCCAATATGAAGATCCCCCGACGGATAGGGAAACATGGTCAGGGCATAGAATTTGGGACGGCTTTTGTCCTCCCTGACCTCGTAAATACCGTCATCGGCCCACTTCTTCTGCCACTTCTTCTCAATTTCCTGAGGATTATATCTGAGAGCCATATTCCCAGAATTCTAACCTAATTCAATGCAAATTGAAAGCATTCCGACTATAATTAGAGCGGTCGACAGCAAAAAAGACCGATCTCAAAATGAAATGACAGACAAGCCCAAATGGCACCTACTGCCAGTTCTTAGCTTAGCCCTCGTACTGTTTGGCTCTATTGTCGCATGTGAAAAACAAGCGCCTCCAACACCACCAGTGCAGGAAGCACGCCAGGTAGTAGAGCAAGTAATTGATGCGTTAAATACTACCAAACTCTTGGAAATCGGATATGACCATCCTGAAAAAGTAGTCACAGTTGAGGGCGTCATAGTCAGAACTTACTATGCCAAGAATTCCAAAGGAAAGCCAACCTTCTTAGATTTCCATGACCCATATGAGGGATACTTCAATTGTGTAATCTGGCAGGAAGATAAGCAAACCGGCACACTTATCAGGGACAAATTCATAGAGGCATTCCCGCCCAATCCTGAAACCTATTTTTTGAATAAGCAGGTGGGAGTAGAAGGCACAATTGAAATCTACAAGGGGACACCAGAGATTGTCTTGGAAGACCCGTCACAAATCTGGATTGTGGGATAAAGGGCGCTCAGTAATCATCCTTGCCTTAATTTTGACCCTCTTAGCCCCAGGCTGCAGTAAGATCAATGAGAATGCAGTCCTTGTCACCAGAGTTATTGATGGGGACACAATCGAGATTGAAGGCTGGATAAGAGTAAGGTACATCGGCATTGATACTCCAGAAATTGACGAGCCCTATTACTCTGAGGCCACAGAGGCTAACCGCAAACTGGTTGAAGGCAAAAGGATCCGCTTGGAAAAAGATGTTGCCAATAAAGACAAATATGGACGCCTACTCAGATATGTATGGGTAAATGAAATGATGGTCAATGCCGAGCTCGTCAGGCTGGGCTATGCTTACTCCTATTCCTATCCGCCAAACCTTAAATACCAAGCGCACTTCCTCCAGTTGGAGAAAGAGGCACGAGAACAAAAACGAGGATTGTGGAGCGAGTAGTGTATGGCAAAGGTAGAACCCTTTGAAAAGCACGCCAGCAAATATGAGGATTGGTTCACCAAGCATAAGTTTGTTTACCAATCGGAGCTTGAAGCAGTAAGGCAGCGCCTGCCCCATAACAAACAGGGCATTGAAATTGGCGTGGGCAGTGGGCGATTTGCTGCCCCTTTAGGCATTGAGTTTGGGCTTGAGCCGTCTGCTAAAATGAGGGAAATCGCACAGAAAAGAGCGCTGGAGGTAGTTGGTGGCGTCGCAGAAGCGATTCCCTTCAGCGATTCCACCTTCGATTTTGCCCTTATGGTCACTACTATTTGTTTTGTTGATGACCTAGAAGCCTCGTTCAAAGAGACCTACAGAATATTAAGGCCACGTGGGTGCTTAATCACAGGCTTTATTGACCGAGATAGTCCAATCGGACAGTCCTACGAAAGACACAAAGAGCACAATGTATTTTACCGAGCAGCAACCTTCTATTCTGTAGCACAAGTTATTTCTATCCTGAACAAGGCTGGCTTCGGAGATTTAGTATTTAGCCAAACCATCTTCAAGAACTTACCGGACATTGATAGGCTTGAGCCCGTAAAATCAGGCTACAGAGAGGGCTCGTTCGTGGTAATCAAGGCTACCAAGTAAACTGGACTTCCCTCCACCCCCGACCTTTGCTGGGAAAACAGCGCAACAATAATGTGTCGCATTTCCATTCCAAAGCCGTCAAATGCCGTTGAGAACAAACCAAACATTCCTTACGCGTTGCTTTTCTGTGCCTGTTTGTGCTATAGATATAGAGCNGGCAAGAAAGGGACAGGNAATCTAGACACTTCTGCCAATAAGAACGTGGGCNGCGNTTCTCATGCAGGTAGCCNTNTCAGCAGGNGCAGGNGTTGACTAGACATAAGCNGGCNGTTATCGAACACTGAAAGGGGGGTTNAGTCATGAGCGAAGTCAGCGGAGGGACAACCGCACAGAGAATTGAGCAATGGCAANACAGGAGGGAGCATCTTTTCCANATGGGAGGTGCCAAAGCTATCGAGGAGCGGCATAAAAGAGGGCAAATGTCAGCACGGGAAAGAATAGANCACTTCTTCGACCCAGGCACTTTTACCGAGATAGGATTATGGATTACACACAGAACCACGGCTTTTGGAATGGATAAAAGAGAGGTGCCGGCTGAGGGAATCGTCACTGGATTTGGGAAGGTAAATGGAAGACATGTGGTCGCTGGCGCCGAGGATTACACCGCCATGCTGGGAACCTTTGGCGAATATCATGGCAAGAAGCTCTCCTACGCCCTCGATTTTGCTAAGAATAAAGGTTGGCCGTTTGTAACTATGAATGACTCTGCGGGTGCTCGACTCCATGAGGGAATGGATACCTTGGAATCCTATGGCTGGACATTTAGGTCTCAGATACAGGCTTCAGGGATAATCCCTCAAGTATCCTTATTAATGGGCCCGTGCTTGGGAGGGCAGGCTTATCACCCGGTGATGATGGATTTCGTTATCCAAACAAGAAAAACCGGCTTTATGGGCATCGCCGGCCCCGCCTTTGTAAAAACGCAAACCGGGGAGCAGATAGGCCTTGAGGAACTCAGCGGGTGGAAGAACCATGCCATTAGATCAGGACAGACACACATTGTAGCTGAAGATGACGAGGATTGTTTAAATAAATGCAAGGAGCTTTTATCCTTCTTTCCCCCTAATAACAAGGAAAAGCCACCTCGGATAGCCACCAAGGATAGCCCGGAAAGAGAGAGCCTCGAGCTCGATACCATAATCCCTGATGAGCCAACAAGACCATATAATATGTACCAGATAATCAACAGGCTTGTGGATGAAGGGCAATTCGTTGAAATATTTAAGTATTATGCTACGAACGCAATATGCGGCTTTGGCCGAATGAATGGGCGTCCCGTGGGGCTAGTGTCCAACCAGCCTATGGTAAAGGCAGGCATCCTAGATATTGACGCCTGTGACAAATTGGCCAGGTTCATAAGATTTTGTGACCTGTTCAATATTCCTCTCGTCTCACTTACAGATTGTCCCGGCTATATGATTGGCTCTGATCAGGACTGGGCGGGCATATTAAGGCACGGCGCCAAGCTGCTGTACGCCTGGGCTGATGCCACTGTGCCGTTGGTTTCAGTCATAATAAGAAAATCCTATGCCGGCGCTCATTACGGCATGCTGGACAAGTCTATTGGTGCTGATTTCGTCTTCGCTTGGCCTACTGCTCGGGTTACCATTGTTGGCGCTGATACTGCCGCCAGCGTCATATTCGCCAGGGAAATAAAAGAGGCGGAAAATCCGGGCCAGGTAAGAGCAAAGAGGATAAAGGAATACTCTGAACTGTACGAAAGCCCGTACCCAGGTGCGGAGCGAGGCTACATTGATGACATAATTATGCCGCATGATACCAGGAAGCGTATAAACAATGCCCTCGACGTTTTGGAAAACAAGACCGTGGCCAAGCCTTGGAGGAAGTACTCTAACATAAATCTCTGAGGAGGAAAGTATGGATTTCAGTCTTACCGAGGAGCAAAACAAGCTAAGACAAGAAGTGCGCAACTTCTTAGAAGATGAGCTAGAGAGGAGGCTCTGGAAGCCAGCCTGTGATGCTTGGATACAGGGCTACGATCCAGAGTTCAGCAAAAGGGTGGCAAACAGGGGCTGGATTGGCTTGACCTGGCCCAGGCAATACGGTGGGCAAGAACGTAGCTCTATAGATCGGTTGATAGTCACCGAGGAGATGCTGCGTTACGGGGCACCAGCGGCCTGTCACTGGTTCGCTGACCGGCAAATAGGTGGCTCAATACTCAAATATGGCTCTGAGGAGCAAAAAGAGGAATTCCTGCCCAAGATTATAAGAGGAGAGATGTACGTTGGACTGGGCATGAGCGAACCAGAAGCCGGTTCAGATTTAGCTTCCCTTAAAACGAGGGCTATTGAGGAGAATGATTGTTACGTGGTTAATGGGCAGAAGACATGGACCAGCGGTGCTTGGTTTATCAATTATATTTACTTACTAGCCAGAACTGACCTGGACGCTGCCAAACACAGGGGCATAAGCGAATTTATTGTCCCTATAGATCTTCCCGGAATTTCCCGTATCCCCATGATAGACATCACGGGCACAGAGGCTTGGAATGACCTGTTCTTCGATAACGTTCGGGTCCCTAAGAAATATATGATAGGGGAGAAAAACAAGGGTTTCTACCATGTTTTGGACCAGCTTGCTTATGAGAGAGGTGGAATGGAGAGGTTGATGGGCAACTACCCTTTGTTCGATGCCCTCATTAGATTCGCCAAAGAGACAAGACGTAGTGGGAAAGCCTTGGCGAAGGATACCATGATTCGCCATAAACTAGCACAGCTTCAGGTTGAATTTGAAGTAGGCAGGCTCTTTATGTATAAAGTCGCTATAGTTATGGATGAGGGCCGCACTCCTACTGTGGAAGCCTCTATGTCCAAGGCCTATGCCACAACTTTTGAGCAGCGTCTGGCCAACACAGCCATGGAAATCTTGGGCCCTTACGGGTTGCTATGGGCTGGTTCTAAATATGTCCCGTTTGAAGGTCTGGCAGCTCACTCATATTTAGGTTCCAAGGGTTATAGCCTTCAGGCAGGCAGCACCGAAATCCTGAAAAACATCATAGCTACCAGGGGATTAGGGCTGCCCGCCAGCTAAATGACAAACGGGCCCCAGGAGGTCAAAAGTGAATTTAGTGCTTTCTGAAGAGCAGGAGATGCTGAAGGAGGCAGCACGTGGTCTACTCGAGCAAAAGTGCCCCAAAAACTTCGTCAAGCAAATGGAGCTCGATGATAAAGGCTACTCACCAGAGTTATGGGAGGAAATGGCTAACTTGGGCTGGATGGGCCTGGTATTTCCAGAAGAATACAACGGCAGCGGTATGAGTTTCCTCGAACTTTCGGTATTGCTGGAAGAAATGGGGCGCGCCTGCCTACCAGCACCCTTCTTTTCCACTGTGGTCCTCGGTGGTCTGCCCATCTTAGATATTGGCAGTGAGGTGCAAAAGAAACAGTATCTACCTAAGATAGCCGGTGGCAAGGCCATCTTCAGCCTGGCTTTGGTTGAAGCTGGATCAGGATACGAGTCCGACACAATTCAGGCCCAAGCTAGGCCTGATGGAAATGCCTATGTTGTCAATGGAACCAAATTGTTCGTACCTTACGCCAACATTGCTGATTTCCTCCTGTGTGTGGCCAGAACCAGCAAGCAGCAACAGGGAATTACTATGTTCTTAGTGGATGCCAAAAGCCTCGGGATAAAATATACCCTTCTAAAGACAATGGCTGGCGATAAACTCTCTGAGGTCGTTTTCGATGAAGTGCGCGTGCCAAAGGAAAACGTTTTGGGGCAGCTAGACCAGGGCTGGCCTGCGGTAGAAAGAATAGTAAAAAGAGCCGATGTGGCAAAATGCTGCGAAATAGTTGGCAACCTTCAGTGGGCTTTGGAAGATACTGTCGCTTATGCCAAGGACAGGAAACAATTTGATCGTCCTATTGGCAGCTTTCAAGTGTTGCAGCACTATTGTGCTGACATATATACCTATGTTGAAGGAGCAAAACTCAGTGCCTACCAGGCAGCCTGGATGTTAAGCAATGGCCTTCCCTGCGATAAAGAGATCGCAGTAGCCAAATTATGGATAAACGAAGCTTCACCACATGTTTTCAATCTGGCACATCAAATTCACGGAGCCATAGGAGTCACCCAGGAGCACGACCTGCACTTTTACACCACGCGAGCTAGACCTGTTGAACTCGGCTACGACGAAGCTAGTTTGTACCGAGAAACGGTGGCCAGAGAGATGGGACTAGCTTAGGTCACCAAGTCTCATTCGTAGGCCGCGCTTTGCTTGACGGTGAGGTAATCGGTTTTTGCCTCGTGTGCCATAGTAACTGACAGCGAGTTGCGCTTGACAACTGGTCTTTGGCTGTTTACAATAGGGCAAGTCTGGATTTTGCCTCTCAGTTGTGAAAACAGCCACCATAGTTTTTGGTTTTGTTATATCCACAGTAAGACATGGCTAAGTACGTTTTCGTTACTGGTGGTGTAGTTAGCTCCGTCGGTAAAGGTATTTCGGTAGCTTCCATTGGCCGAATACTGAAAAGCCGCTCAATTTCTGTCTCGGTGCAGAAACTTGACCCGTACCTCAATGTTGACCCGGGCACGATGTCTCCTTACCAGCATGGTGAGGTATTTGTCACCCAGGATGGCGCTGAAACCGATTTGGATTTAGGGCACTATGAAAGATTCATTGGAGTTGATCTAACTCAGGCCTCTAATGTCACCTCAGGCCAAGTGTATTCTTCGGTCATCGCCCAGGAGAGAAAAGGCGATTTTCTCGGAGGCACTATCCAGGTAGTNCCACACGTCACCAANGAGATAAAGAGGCGTATCAGGCAAGTGGCTGAAATCTCAGGAGCTGATGTAATCATNGTTGAAGTNGGTGGCACGGTAGGTGATATCGAAGGACAGCCCTTCCTTGAGGCGATTCGGCAGATGAGGAAGGACGAGGGCAGAGATAATGTGTTATACATTCACGTCACCTTTCTACCCCATATTGCCGCTACTGACGAGCTAAAGACCAAGCCCACGCAACACAGCGTCAATGAGCTCAGACGCATCGGTATTCAGCCCGATGCTATCTTGTGTCGTAGCGACAGGGAGATATCCGAAGGCATACAGGATAAGATATCGCTGTTTTGCGATGTTGATAAAGAGGCAGTTATCCCGCTCGTTACCAGCCAAACCATCTATGAAGTGCCGTTACTGCTAGAGGAGTACGGACTAGGGAGTTTTATAGTCAATCGCTTGAGGCTGGAAGCCAAGGAGAGCAACCTTGACGACTGGCGTGACATGGTGAACAGGCTGAAAACTCCCAAGGAGCCAGTAACAGTTGGCTTGGTGGGAAAATACGTGGAGCTGCGGGATGCTTATTACTCAGTGCGTGAGGCATTATGTCATGCAGGCCTAGTTCACGACCGCGAAGTTAAGATAGAGTGGCTCAATTCAGAGGAATTGCAGGACGATCACAACAATAAGCTCAGGCAAGTGCAAGGGATAATTGTCCCCGGTGGCTTTGGCTACCGAGGAATTGAAGGCATGATACAGGCAGCCAAATTTGCCAGGGAAAAAGGGATACCCTACTTTGGCTTATGCCTGGGGATGCAAGTTATGATCATTGAATTTGGGCGTCAGGTATTTCACAGTCGGAGCGTCAACTCCATGGAGTTCGACTCCAATACTGCTTACCCGGTAATCGCCTTGCTCCCGGAACAACAAGGTGTAAGTCAAAAAGGCGGCACTATGCGATTGGGCACCTATCCCTGCCACCTAGTGCCTGGAACCAAAGCTGCTCGGGCTTACGGCTGTGAAATAGCCTACGAGCGGCATCGCCACCGCTTTGAATTTAATAACGCTTTCCGCCAGCCACTGGAACAGGCCGGGCTGACTGCCAGTGGACTATCACCGGACGGGGAACTGGTGGAAATCGCTGAGTTAAAAAACCATCCTTGGATGGTGTCGTGCCAGTTTCACGCTGAGTTTAGATCCCGCCCCAACTGTCCCCATCCATTATTTGCGGACTTTGTCGGCGCAGCCAAAGAGACACTCGTCGAAGGGGCCCAAACAAGCCTGCCCATAAACTAAGGAGAAGCAATGAAGTTATTCTTGGATACCGCTAACATAAACCATATCCGTCACGGCGTAGAACTGGGTGTCATCAGCGGCGTGACCACCAATCCCAGCCTTATATCCAGAGAAGGCAAGGTCAACTATCAACAGCTGGTCAAAGAAATCTGCTCTACTGTTTTTCCTGGCCCGGTATCCTCCGAGGTATTAAGCCAAGATGCTGCAGGCATGATAGCCGAAGCTAGAGAAATAGCCAAGTGGGCAGACAATATTGTAGTTAAGATACCAGCAAGCCTCGAAGGAGTGAGAGCTACCTCAGTGCTAGCCAGGGAAAACATAAAGGTAAACTTCACCTTATGCTTCTCCCTGAACCAGGCTTTGTTGGGGGCAGCGGCCGGGGCAACATTCATCAGCCCCTTCGTGGGCAGGCTCGATGACGTCGGTGAGGATGGCATGAAAGTAGTACTTGACATTGCTCAATTCCTCAGCTATTATCACATGCCTGCTCAAATCATAGCTGCTAGCATCAGACATCCCCAACATTGTATGATGGCAGCTAAGGCGGGCGCACATATCGCCACTGTTCCTTACAGGGTCCTGCTGCAAATGATTCAGCACCCTTTAACTGACATTGGTATCAACCGTTTCTTGGCTGACTGGCAAAAGGTAATGGGAGAGGAAAGAATTATCGAAACTCCGACAAATTTGCCAAAGGCAAAAGGGGGAGGGAATTAAATAAGTTCAATCTTTTGCCCAGGGGGCAAAACCAGGGACTGAATAAGTATGGGGGGCTCATCCCCGCCACAGGGAGATTACTATGATAACTATGGCTCAACTGCAACAAAAAAACCGCGATGAACTGGAAGCACTGGCCAAGGAAAAAGGAATTGCGGGGTGCTCAGCGTTGAAGAAGGCCGAACTCGTACTGCACATCCTCAAATCGCAGGCAGAGCAGCAGGGAAACCTATTTCTGACAGGCGTACTGGAAATTATGCCCGAGGGCTATGGCTTCCTACGTCAAGATAGCTTTCTGCGCAGCGCTAACGACATTTATGTATCCAATTCGCAGATTCGCCGATTCGGTCTAAGGGACGGCGACTACGTTTCCGGGCAGGCTAGACCTCCAAAGGAGAGTGAGAAATATTACAGCCTGCTCCGAGTAGAAGGCATCAACGCACTTGATCCCGAACTGGCAAGAAATCGTTGCACTTTCGCTTCGCTTACGCCCACTTTCCCCAACAAACTCATCAACCTGGAAACGACTTCCAATGAGTTGTCTACGCGCCTGATTAACTTAGTGACACCAATAGGTAGAGGACAAAGAGGGCTCATTGTCTCACCACCCAAGGCAGGCAAAACTGTCCTCCTCAAGAAAATTGCCAATGCCATGGGCACCAACTATAACGACATCCATCTGATAGTTTGCCTCATCGGGGAAAGACCAGAAGAAGTTACTGATATGAAAAGATCGGTAAAGGCTGAAGTTATAGCCGCTACCTTTGACGAACCGGTGGAAAGCCAAACTCGGGTAGCTGAACTAGCGCTAGAGAGAGCCAAGAGACTGGTGGAGAGTGGCAAGGACGTCGTCATTCTTCTAGACGGCATCACTCGGCTTACCCGAGCCTACAATTTGGCCATGCCTGCCAGCGGGCGCACGCTATCCGGTGGTATTGACTCGGCAGCCTTGTATCCCCCTAAGCGATTCTTCGGCACTGCTCGCAATTCTGACGAGGGCGGCAGCCTGACCATTATCGCCACCTGCCTAGTAGACACTGGTAGCCGCATGGATGAGCTCATATATGAAGAGTTCAAGGGAACCGGCAATATGGAGCTTCACCTTGACAGAAAATTAGCCGAGAAAAGAGTCTTCCCAGCGATAAATATTGTGCCCAGTGGCACCAGAAGGGAAGACCTTTTGCTGGACGAGAATACTCTAAAACAGGTATGGTTGCTCAGACGTATAGTTGGCATGATAGCCAGTGATTCACCCAACCAGAGCGAGGCTACCGCAAGGGTGCTGGAAAGATTAGCCAAAACAAGGAATAACGCTGAATTCCTCACCACCCTATCCAAGGAAGTATAAACCTACTTTTTTGCCAGAGGCAAAAAATAAATTGAACATATAATTAAGTTTCCTCTTTATTTGTGAGCTGCGCTCACAATTTTGCCCTTTGGGCAAAAACAAGTTGCACCTCACCTCTAGCGGCTTTATAATGTCTCTATGACTGCTGAAGAACCAGGGTGGGCGGATAAACTTAAAATAAGAATCAAGAGGGCCCTGGGAATGAATATCTTCTTGTGCGATAGCTGCAAATGGAACTGGCGTAGCGCTTGCCATCGCCCTGAACGCCCCAATGCCACCTGGTGCCCTGACTACCAGAAAAAGGGGAAATAGCCATTCCTTCCTTCCCACAACCCTCGCCATCCCCATCCCCTGTTGAGCATCAACATCTATAGTTCTCAATTCACAGTGTAGGTTTCTTTTCCCGCGTCGCGCATGACGTTGACCATCAATCTCGCCCCGGTGCAACTATCCAAGCAGAGCCCGAGAACTGCATTCTTAATCTTTGAAGAAATAAGGCGGAGGACTCCCTTTAAGTGGAAAGGGGTATATTCAGACAATAGCAGCAAGTTCATCA
>JGI24025J20009_10002664_pt1 | contig 12618 bp, 13 predicted proteins | sample Cruoilmetagenom3_FD_20009 | JGI IMG/M metagenome (IMG submission 20009)
AAACTTCCCAGAGTTGTTCCCATAACTACTCAAGATATTACTCCCTATGGAAATGGCTTGTTCCATATGAATAGCATAGTTCAACCTTGTGTAGTAACAAGCGCTCCGGTTGTTGGCATTGCGATAACCACAGAGACCCCCGTTCCTGGATGTGGGACAGGAGCTAATCATGAAATTGATATAGAAGAGGCTGGTAGATACTGCATAGAAGTAGCCAAAGCATTTATGGAGGGGAAATGCAGTTTCTATGATGAGAAGGAGTTCGAGCTTATTGTGAAGCTTTATGGATCAATGAAGCACCTCCAAACTTTAGGGAAAAAGAGTGGATGGGTAAATGGGTAGATGGGTAGATGGGTGAATGGGTAGATGAGTGAATGAGTAGATGGGTAAACGGGGAAGAGGGTAGATGCTAACGCATAAAGATAATGAGAGGGACTGCTCCTCTCAATACCTTCAACATGGATTTGGCAATTTGAATAATGATCGCCAAACTTATCTTAAATATCGCTCTGGGTCTAATTTTCACAGAAGTTAAATTTTTTTAAAAAACTTTTCCATAAGCAAGAATATTCTCCTTCTTGGGTAGGGGCGACTTTAGTCGCCCTTCGCAAATAAGAATTAAAGACCATCGGGAGGCTGAAGCCTCCCCTACCCAGGTGGAGAACTTTAAGATTTGACACTAAATAAGAAAAGTTGTAAAGTAAAAATAATAGAATTAATTAGAGGCGGAAAGGAGGTGAAAAGCAGGTAGGCTGTTAGCTGGGACAAAGGAAAACTTTATAAAAAGAAAAACGTTAAATAATTAAGTTTTTTTCCCTGACTTTCAGGGAAAAATGAACAACGTCCTAAAAGTGATTGAGAGGTAAGAAAATGATGAAAATGAATAAAAAAAGTTGGGGCATACTTGCTATAGCGGTTTGTACGGCACTGACGCTGACCGCTTTTAGCGGATGCATGGGAGAAGCATCGAAAGAGAAGCAGATTACTTTTACCTTCGGTACAAACCAGATCATTAAAACGGTCGATCCATGTGTAGCATACGATGCGACGAGCAACACGGCAGTTCACAGCTTCTACGATTCAATTGTAATGTTAGGAGAGGGTGGGACAATTGAGCCAGCCATAGCAAAAAGTTGGAGCGTTTCCTCCAATGGGCTTACATACACATTCAATATTCAGCACGGCGTGAAGTTTCATGATGGCACACCATTAACTGCAAAAGATGTTGCATTCTCGATAAATCGAATGATAGCTCTCGGGAAAGGCCTGTCATTTATATGGACTCCTATAATGACGGATCACAGTGCAGTAGTTATTAATGATCATACAGTTGAGATTCATTTGACTGCCCCCTTCGGCCCATTTGTAAACACTCTTGTGAGTATATATGTAATAAATGAGAAATTAGCAATGAGTCATAAGGAAGAGGGAGACTTTGGTGGGTATGGAGACTATGCGCAGACATGGCTTGCTGATCATGAAGCAGGAAGCGGCCCCTATACTTTAAAAAGGTGGCTGCGTGGTACTGAGATGGTATTCCAAAAGTTCAAAGACTACTGGCGAGGTTGGACAACGAGTCAACCAGACATGGTCTATTTTAAGATAACGCCAGAAGAGGCATTCGTTAAGGTAGCACTTGAAACTGGAGATATCGATATGGCTCACCATTACTTGACCTATCAAACTTTTAAAGAACTTGAATCATATCCTGGTATAGTTGTTCAAGAGGATCCATCCTATGAAATGATACACTATACGATAAATAATCAGAAGCCTCCGACAGACGATGTTCATGTAAGAAAAGCAATTTGCTATGCTTTTGATTATCAAGAAGCGCTAAGTGAGGTACTACCAGGATGTTCTCAAGCTGAAGGCCCTGTAACAATTAACATGCCCGAACACAATAAAACAGGATTAGCATATGAATATAATATAGCCAAAGCAAAATCAGAACTTGCGAAATCGAAATATACACCAGAGCAACTTTCTTCAATGACTTTGGACTGTGTTTATGTTAGTGCCTTAGAATGGGAAGCTAGACTAAGTGCCCTTTTGAAGCACGATCTGGGTAAAATCGGTTTAAATGTTCAATTAAGACCTATGCCGTGGGCACAGATGGTTGCCTTAACTGCAAAACCGGAAACTACACCCCATTTCTTTTGCCTATCAAGTACTGCAAGCTATGTCTCAGCAGATTATTTCTTAATGAGGTATACTTTAGATGCGACAGGGTACACTTCGGCGATGTGGTGCAAGGATAAAACCCTTTCAGATGCGATATTAAAAGCAAGNTCAACCGTTGATCCTCAATTAAGAGAGCAGCTTTATAAAGACCTCCAGGCTAATATAGCTAAAAGGGCAGCATGTTTATGGATTGCAAATGGTGTTCACCGAATAGCTTATCGCGATTATGTCCATGGATACACATATTACGGTTTATTGAGCTTCGATGAATACTGGTGGAATCTACATATCTTAAAGTAACTTTACAGGTTAAAAAATATTAGAACAATTACGAAAAGTAGCCAAAGAAAGAATGTGGGAGCAGTATTTGGAATAGAATGCGGCGGAGATTGGTAGCTAAACTAATCTCCGCTATGCATCCTTTTTTGTAACTATTCAGCTACAAATGAGCACAGATAGATTTAAACATAAGGAAAATATCAGCGTAAATCTGTGGCTGAGTAGGTAAAGGAAAAATAGTATGCGGTTCAGGGACTATCTGCTTAGACGTTTACTGCTGTTTATACCCTCTCTTTTTTGCGTAATGGTATTCATCTTCCTCTTGGTACGAATGCTTCCTGGAGACCCCGCAAGGCTCGCCCTTGGTCCTGATGCACCAATGTCCCAAATTATCGCATTGAGACATTCGCTTGGTCTCGACAAATCTACCCATATTCAATTTCTAATTTTTTTAGAGAACCTTATTCACGGAAAGATGGGTCTCTCATTACTCACCAATCGAGATGTATATCAAGATATAACGCAGTTCTATCCTGCCTCTTTGGAGTTGGCACTTATTTCAATGTCTATTGCGATTGTGATAGGCATACCGTTGGGAATAGTAAGTGGAATAAAACAGAATAAGTGGATCGACCATCTATCCCGTATGGTCTCGCTGTTCGGCGTTTCAATACCTCGATTTTGGCTAGCTATCATGCTTGTTCTTATCTTCAGTTTTTATATGAAAATAATACCTATTTCAGGACGAATTGGATCTGGTATACCTCCCCCAGCACACATAACAGGTTTATACTTGATGGACAGTCTTATTACTCTGAACATCCCTGCCTTTGTAAGCAGTCTTAAGCATATAATACTCCCTGCAATCTCCCTATCGGTATCTCCTTTAGCACAAATTGTTCGTTTACTGCGTGCAGGAATCATCGAGCACAAAGGAGCACCCCATGTAATGATGATGAAAGCAAATGGAATGCCAGAGAATCTTATAAATAGGAAGTACCTATTTAAAATTTCGTTTATCCCGGTATTGTCAATTATCGGACTATTGTTCGCTTCGATTATAGCCATGTCTTTTGTCGTTGAGACCGTCTTTTCTTGGCCTGGAATAGGCAGATATGGCAGTAATGCCGTACTTTATGCCGATTTTAATGCCATTGTCGGTGTAACGATTGCGGCTGGTGTTACCTTCATTATTGTAAATTTCGTTGTAGACATGTTTTATGGGTATTTCGACCCGAGGATAAAATATGGATAGGATAAATTACATTACTAAATCGATATCATGCCGTGCCTATCTGGAATCCTTCTTTCGAGGAGTATATGTGCTCAGGAAGAATACTCTTGCACTGGTAGGGAGCGGAATATTCTTGTCTCTATTGCTAATGTGTATCTTTGCACCCTGGTTGGCTCCTTATCCAAGGGATGCAGGTGATGCAATACATCTTTCGCAGTCTTTCAAGTCTCCAAGTGTGTCACATATCTGTGGCACAGACCAAATGGGACGGGATATTTTCTCTCGTATAATGTTTGGTGGACGAAATACATTATTAGCAGGTCTAATTATTCCATTGGTCGGTGCATCTATAGGTTGTACTTTAGGCTTGATAGCTGGGTATATCGGTCGAAGAATTGGCAGCATAATAATGAGGATAACAGACATTTTTCTCTCAATACCACCATTAATAATAGCTTTTCTTGTAATAGGTGTTTTTGGTCCCTCGTTGAAAAATATTATTATCGCCCTTTCAATCGACTGGTGGCCCTGGTATACTCGTCTTATGCATGGAGAAGTAATCAGCCTTCGAGAGGAGACTTTTGTTGAGGCCAGTCAGCTTCTGGGTGCCAAAAGCACTCGTACAATGTTTAGTGAGATACTTCCAAACGCAATCCCTCCAATCATTGTAAAAATTACACTTGATATAGGATATGCTATATTAAACGCTGCTGCACTTGGATTCCTGGGACTGGGTATTCTTCCACCAGCACCTGAATGGGGACTAATGGTCAGTCAAGGAAGATTATATCTCCCCCGTATCTGGTGGATAACTACGCTTCCCGGAGTATTTATTTTTTCAGCTGTCTTTTCAATTAATTTGATTGGCGATGGTTTAAGAGACCTCTTTGACGTCGAGGTTATGTAATGACATCCCCCATATTGTCTACAAAGAACCTCACTGTCTCATTTGATACTTTTGAGGGTGAAGCAAAAGTAATTGATCATATAAATCTCGATGTGGGTAAGAAAGAAACGGTAGGATTAGTAGGAGAGACTGGATGCGGAAAAACAGTGACGCTTAAAACAATTCTTGGTATCCTGCCAATACCTCCGGGTAAAGTTACTGACGGCCAGATACTATTCAGAGATAAAAATCTACTTACTCTGTCGACAAAGGAACTCTGTAAGCTACGTGGAAGAGAGATTTCTCTAATTCCTCAAGACCCTTTAGTCTCATTGAATCCTGTATTTACAGTAAAGGATCAATTTCTTGATTTGATTATGAGGCAGGGTGAAGAGCATGTTTCAAGGATAAACTATTATAGGGAAAAGTTAAATAAAAAGCAGACACAAAGAGCGTTCGAGAAAATTATCGCCATGCTGCAGAGAGTTCAGATACCAGATTCTAAGAGAGTTCTGGAATATTATCCTTATCAACTGAGCGGGGGTATGGCTCAAAGGATTTTAATTGCTATATCTCTTATAGGCTCACCACAACTTCTTCTTGCAGACGAGCCGACTACCGCACTTGATGTAACTGTTCAGAAGCAAATTATCGCATTACTCAAGAAAATAGCAGAGGATAGCAACTTATCAATGCTGTATATTACGCATAATCTTGGTGTCACGAGAAAAATTGCTCAAAGAATCTATATAATGTATGCAGGACAGATAGTGGAGATGGGAAAAGTAGATGAAGTTTTTAATGAGCCTCTGCACCCTTACACTTTGGGTCTTATAAATGCTCTTCCAAAAATAACTCGCGAGAAATTCGATGGAATTAATGGTACCATACCAGACTATATCCATCCCCCGAAAGGCTGCAGGTTTTATCCTCGATGTCCCTCTGCAAAGGATTCGTGTAAGAGCCAAAAGCCAGTGATGATCGAAGTAAAAGAAAATCATTTTGTCGCTTGCAGATTATTCCGTAAGGGTAGATAAAAATGTCAGAAGTCCCTCTGTTAGATATTAGAAACCTAAAAGTATACTTCCCAATTTATCAAGGTTTACTCAAGAAAGAGGTTGGTACGGTAAGAGCTGTAGATAATGTTTCATTTGATATAAAGAGAGGAGATGTGTTCGGGTTAGTTGGAGAAACAGCGTCCGGTAAGACGACTATTGCAAAAACAATCCTGGGAGTGGTGCAACCTACCTCAGGAGAGATATGGTTTGAAGGAGAAGAGATCTCACGTCTTAATGGTCAGAGAAGACGTAAGCTAACATCAAAGATGCAGATGATCCATCAGGATACTTCCTCATCACTGAACCCTAGAAAAAAGGTGGGGGATTTGATAAAGGTTGCTTTAGATATACATCAAATTGGTACTCCCATTGAAAAACAGAATAAGGTCTCTAGGATGCTGCAATATGTTCAATTACCTCCTGAAAACTTCCTTTCTAAATATCCTGCTGCACTGAGCGGGGGGCAAAAACAGAGAATTGCTATTGCTCGAGCTTTGATCTTGAAGCCCGAAGTTGTAGTACTTGACGAGCCCACTTCTGCTCTCGATGTTTCCGTTCAGGCAAAAATATTGAATCTGTTAAGAGAGTTGAAAAAAGAATTTAATTTAACCTATCTTTTTATTTCACATGATCTGAGTGTGGTATTAAATATGTCGGATAGCATAGGAGTAATGTATCTAGGAGAATTGGTCGAAGTCGGTAGTTCCGAGGATATTCTTGTCAACCCGATGCATCCATATACTCAGGCACTGATCTCCGCTATTCCCGTAATTAGCGAAAAAGAGCTAAGTATACTCCCCAAAGTACCACCTTTGAGGGGCGAGATTGGCAGTGCAATAAANCCTCCGACTGGTTGCAGGTTTCATCCTCGATGTTCATACGCAACAGAGAGATGCACTCGCGAAGGGCCAAATTGGGTACAGANAAACGAGAAACATACTGTAAGATGTCATCTGCTAAGCAGATAGACACCGTAAATTTTAAATGCACAAACGAGATACAAATAAAAGGAGTAATTTATGGATAAAGAAGACCAAAAGTTGATAAACTACGTCGATAATAACAAGGAAGAGTTGTGTAATCTTGTAAGAAAGCTTGTATCGATTCCCAGTATTAATATTCCGGGTGAAAGAGTAGGTAAACAGCTTGAGATTGGAAACTTTCTTTACAAAAAGTTCCAGGAGATAGGCTTAAATAACGTGCATTTTCAGGATATTTATTCTGGAGCAAGAAATATATTGGGAGAAACCTCTGCATTTTCAAAAGAGATAGGAATAATTTTTAATGGTCATACAGATACTGTTCACATCAAAAGCATGACGATAGATGCCTTTGGCGGATCAATTCTGAATGGAAAGATTTACGGTCGTGGTACTGCCGATATGAAAGCTGGTATAGCCGCTGCTATCATTGCAGTCAAGGCCATTTTGGATCTCAACATAAATCTTTCAAAACGTATTTTACTAGCTGCAGTTGTAGATGAAGAAGGTTTAGGAAGAGGCACTAACAAGTTAATCTCGGAAGGCATCAAGGCTAAATACGGCATTGCGGGGGAACCCACCTGCTTTGGTGGTGGATTGAAAATCGCTATCGCCCACAAAGGTCGAGCAGAAATAGAAATAACTGTGAAGGGCAAAGCTTCTCATGGATGTGAACCGACATTAGGTATCAATGCAATATCAAAGATGTGCGGTGTAGTCCAGGCTATTGAAAAAGATCTTCCAAAAAAGCTAAGTGTAAACTCCCANCCTCTTTTGGGAATAGGTACGGTCAATGTAGGTGTTATTAGTGGGGGTACTCAATCAAATATTGTACCAGATATGTGCAGAATAAANATAGATAGNCGCACTTTACCTGGAGAAAATTTGGCAGATGTGCAGACCGAGATAGAGAGCATTCTTGAAAAACTTAGAAAAAAAGATCCAGAATTAGATGTTTCCGTGAAGCCAACAAGAGAAACAACAATACGATGCTCCCAGCCAATGGAAATTTCGCCTGATGAGGAAATTGTAAAAGCAGCTATGTTAGCTGTTGAGTATGTCACAGGGGCTCCTGCATTAATATGGGGTTCGCCAGGATACACCGATGCCAGTCCAATGGTAAATAAAGCGAAGATACCCACAATAGTGCTTGGTCCTGGACGTGTAGGTCATACTCGAGATGAACATGTACATATTGATGAGGCTATTAATTGCACAAAGGTATACGCTTTGATTATGAAATCTATTTGTAAGTAATCTAAGATGTAAAGAGCATTTAGCATATAATATATTTGAGAGGTTATTGAAATGAAAATTGGTACTTTAACCATTGGCCAGTCACCAAGAGTGGATATAATTCCAGAGCTTAAAGAAGCTATAGGATTTGAAGTTAAAATAGAAGAGAGAGGAGCTTTAGATAATCTTACCTTGGAAGAGGTCAAAGATTTATATCCTAAACCGCATGACTATATTTTAGTTACCAGGATGAGAGATGGAAAAGAGGTGAAGATAGCTGAAAAACATATAATTAAAAGAATGAAAAAATGCATAGCTGATTTGGAAAAGGAAGAGGTCGATTTTGTAATACTTCTATGTACAGGGGAATTTCCGAATATAACTTCTAAAAAACTGATTTTGAAGCCAGATAGATTGTTGGAGAATATAATAAGGGGTATCTTTCAAGAAGGCGTGATGGCAGTTGTAGTTCCTTCGCCTGACCAAATTCCACTGATGGAGAAAAAATGGGAAAGAACTAATATGGAAATTATCGTTGAGTCTGTTTCTCCCTATACGGGAACAGAAGAAGAAATAGAAAAGGTTGCGAAAAAAATTGGAAAAACAGATGTGGATTTGGTAGTCCTCGACTGCCTTGGATTTGGTAGGGAAGTGAAAACAATTTTTAGAAAAATAACAAAAAAACCGGTCTTACTTCCCAGAACTCTATTAGGTAGGGTAGCAGGAGAATTGATAGAGAGGTGATTTTAATGAATCTTAGCAAGGGTGCCGAAATAGTTTTGAAGGACTGTCTTGGAGCTAAAGCTGGAGAGAAGGCTTTGGTGGTTGCCGATTACGGAGAGCTCTTAGTTGAGGATAGAAAGATTCTAATCTTCTCCTCGACCTTTTAAAATATCAATAGCATGAGGTAGGGCAGGAAGGATTAGCTCCAGGCATTCTCTAACTGCTTTTGGGCTGCCGGGTAAATTAATAATGAGACTCTCTTTCCGTGTCCCCGCTGTAGCACGAGAGAGAATAGCATGAGGAGTAATCTTAAAGCTCTCTTCTCGCATCAATTCTCCAAAACCAGGGACCTCTTTCTCTATCACATCTCTTGTGGCCTCTGGAGTATTATCACGAGGGGAAAGCCCTGTTCCCCCTGTAATTAAGACTAAATCTATTTTTAAACAATCAACCATCTCTTTGATGGTTTGTGAAATCAGACCTCTCTCATCGGGAATAATCTTATATTCAACTACCTTCCCTAAACTTTTTACTGCTTCTTTAATAACAGGTCCACTTTCATCCTCTCTTTCTCCCCGGCTGCATCTATCGCTGACAGTAATTATCCCGATGCTAATTTTCATTTTTCTTTATCCCCTTAGATAGATATCTAATAGGGTTTACCCTAATTACATCTCCAGCTCTGATTTTACCTCCCTTTAAGACCTTTGTAAAAATTCCCTCTTTAGGCATAATGCAGCTGCCAAATCTTTTATAAATTTCACAATAATCATGACACTCTTTGCCAATTTGAGTAACTACTAAGCGTACCTCCTTCCCAATCTTTATCTCATCCCCTATGTTTAGCTCTTTTAAATTTACATCTTTAGTGGTTATATTTTCAGCAAAATCCCCCGGCTTAAAACTCCATTCTTTAGAAATAGCATTCTGTTTCTCGATATTCTCCCAGGATATAAGACTCACCTGTTTATGCCAGTTTCCACTATGAGCATCCCCCACAAATCCATAATCCTGTTTACAATAGCCTTCTTCTATTGGTTTTTTGACCGTTCTCTTCTTCTCGCTAATATTAATGGAAAACACTTTTCCCTTCATTTAATCCTCTCCTTCTTTCTCTTTTTTGAGGCCTCTGAAAAACCTCCAGAGTCCTCTAATCTGTGTAATTTAGATTTTTATCTGGGTAATCAGAGATTTCTGACTTTTTCAGAACTCTCTTTTTTATAAAATGACCGCTTTTCCCTCCCTTTTTCTCTATAAGCTCAATCCTGGAGATGGATATCTCTCTATCCACTCCTTTACACATATCATAAATAGTTAAGGCAGATAAGGCTGCAGCAGTTAAAGCTTCCATCTCTACACCTGTTCTATCTATAGCGGATACTTTTGAGTTTATGATGATAGTATCTTCTTTAAGTTCAAAATCTATCTTCACACTGGTAATCCTTAAAGGATGGCACATTGGAATGAGAGAAGCTGTTTTCTTGGCAGCAAGGATTCCCGCCACATTAGCTACACTTAAAACATCTCCCTTAGGAATTTTTCCCTCTTTAATCGCTTGAACAGTTTCCTTTTTTAAGGAAAGATATCCTCTGGCTATAGCTTCTCTTTTAGTAGCCTCTTTGTCTCCCACATCCACCATTTTAATCTTTTCTATCATACTATTCTCATCCTCCTATTTGAAACATTGGTCTTTTTTGGAGAGTTAAATGAAGAGAGTTTCGTAAACTTCTCTTTTTAAGTAAAGCTAAGTCAAAAAGATGCTTAACTCCCTCCATTCCTTCCCCCTCACGAAGAACTTTCTTTATATCCTCAAAAGAATTGGAAAGAAGACAGGGGTATAGTTTCCCATCAGCTGTAAGGCGTAGACGGTTACACTCTTTGCAAAAGGAATTGCTAATCGGACTGATGAACCCCACTATACTCTCACTTTCCCCAACTTTATAGTATTTAGCAGGCTCGCCCTTATAAGTAAACACTGTTAGATGCTTGCTATTTAATGAGGTAAAATTAAGGGGATGAAGAGCGCCAAAATGCTTTTTGATACTCTTTTTTACAGTGATGTTAGAAAGGTACAGACTCTTTTTATTTTGCTCTCCAATAGGCATATATTCAATAAAACGAACAATCAGGGAATTTTTTAGACCAAATTTAATAAAATCAGGAATCTCTACCTCGTTTATACCCTTCAATACTACTACATTAATTTTTACTGGATTTAAACCCACTTTTTGAGCAGTCTTTATTCCTTCAAGCACTTCATAGAGTTTATCGTATCCTGTAATTTGAAAAAATCTTTTTCTATTTAAACTGTCCAGACTCACATTAACTCGCTCAAGGCCTGCTTGCTTTAATTCTGAAGCAAACTGGCAAAGCTTCGTTCCATTTGTAGTCATCGTTATTTCTTCTATCCCTGGTATTTTTTGAATCATATTTACCAGTATAGTAATATCTTTCCTTAACAACGGCTCACCCCCTGTAATTCTCACTTTTTTTATTCCCCAATTTGCCATCCAGCGAATAACGAGTTCCATTTCCTCAAAGCTTAGCAGCTCAGAACGAGCTAAACGAACCTCCGGGATAAATGAGCGGCAATAGATACAGCGAAGGTTGCAAAAGTCAGTGATAGAAACTCGCAAATAGTTAACTTTCATTCTATTCCTCGCCAGTTTAAAATTTCAACTTCTACTTTCTTTCCTGCCTTCACTTTTTCTACCTCTCCGGGAACTATTATTAGTCCATCAGCCTGGATTAACGATTTAAGCACACCTGACTTCTGAGAGGAGACAGGAGTCGCCCACCACTCACCTCTCTCCTTTGTCATCTTTACCCTGATGAAATTCTCTCTTTTACTCTTATTTTTAATATCTTCCTTAAGATGTGCTTTTAGAGTCAATCTATTCCAATCCTTTCTCCCCAGCATAAAGAATATTGCCGGTTTAATTAAATTTTCAAAGTTTAGCATTGAAGATACAGGATAACCAGGGAGGCCAAAAACCAATGTCCTTTCCTTAACTCCAAAAAAAGTTGGCTTTCCCGGCTTTACAGCAACTTTCCAGAAAAGTGTCTTTATACCAGCATCTCCTAAAGCCTCCTTTACTAAATCATACTTTCCTACAGAAACACCTCCAGATAAGACTAAAATATCGCTTTTAAGACCCTCTTTAACTTTGGATAAAATCTTCTTTTTCTCATCCCCCGCGATACCCAGATTCCTGGGAAGAGCTCCACAAGATAGTGCCTGGCAGAAGAGTGCATAACTATTGCTATTGTAAATCTTACCTTCCGATAATTTCTGACCGGGTTCCCTTAGCTCCTCGCCGGTAACTATTATGGAAACCTCGGGTCTTTTACGGACGAAAACTTCTCTCCTACCCAGTGAAGCTAACATTCCTACCTCCGCTGCTCCGATAAGTCTTCCCCTTGAGAGAATAAATTCGCCTTTTTTCACATCCTCTCCCTTAAAACTAACATTTTCTCCCGGAGATACTTCTGTAAATATTTCTACTTCGCTTCCATTGCTTAACATCCGAGTGTCCTCTAACATTACTACAGCATCTCCTTCTGAAGGCATAGGAGCACCTGTCATAATCCTGATAGCTTTTCCTTTGGCTAAAGTAAAATTAGCCTCACTTCCTGCAGGCAAGTCACCAGTTACCTTCAAAATAAGAGGATTTTCAGGAGATGCTTTGAGGGTATCCTCAGAAATAACTGCGTATCCGTCCATCGCAGAGCGGTCAAAAGGAGGAACATCAAAATCTACCCGAACATCTTCAGCTAATACTCTGCCGTATGAGGAAAGTAGGCCAACCTTCTCCCTCGGTAGAGGTTCGAGTTTATTAACCTCATTCAGAACAATCTTTAGAGCTTCCTTTAAACTAATCATTTTCTCTCCTCCATTGCAAAAAAAAAGACCAACTCCTTCTGGAAAAGGTGTTGGCTTTCATAAAATACAGTTCCCCTTTCCAGGAATGGGAGGCATAGTCATTTCTAACTATACCCTATCGGCTATCTACCATGACCTCTCTTTTAGGTAAGATA